>Ga0255052_10000334_pt1 | contig 37827 bp, 34 predicted proteins | sample JV7_2_21_MG_FD_188632 | JGI IMG/M metagenome (GOLD analysis project Ga0255052, IMG submission 188632) | Seawater microbial communities from Jervis Inlet, British Columbia, Canada - JV7_2_21 | ecosystem: Environmental > Aquatic > Marine > Inlet | place: Canada: British Columbia | collected...
ATGGCAAACAGGTCGAACCGACGTCAGGGAAACCCGGTAATGTCCACGTACTCAAAAGTACGAGAAAGCGATTGGGACTGACGCGCGAATAAACCATTATGGCCCGGCATCAATAAACGTATGCCAAATTTAGAGGCCGGATATACGTATGCAGTCGTGCCATGTCTGCCAGATACAGCTTGCTTGCAAACGAGGGGGAGTCCATATACGGCCATTAGCCTAGAATGACTGAAAAGGACTGCTAATGACCCGATATAGATAGTCAGTCTCTCCCTCAGTGATACTAGAGACAGCCGGCAGGTATCTGTCGGTGAGGGGGACATGCACCCGTAGGCTACGAATAAATTGACCCAAACACGCGATGTTTACCGCTTTGGTTTCGAGCCTACAGGTGCGCTTGAGCTCGACAACGAATACTCAGGGGTTGCCGCGTAACCGGCTCACCTATATTGCCTTCGCAGAGCTCTGGCATGCATGTCCCTGTTGCCTAACTTACCACTTTGGAGACGAGTTATGCAGACGGAGCTCTCGCAGTTCACCGCAATCATTGGCATTGACTGGGCCGACAAGAAACACGATGTGTGTGTTCAGGACATGGCCACGGGGCGAAGACGAGCCAGCCAGGTTCGACACCGGGCAGAGGATCTCGATGACTGGGCACCATCGCTACGGTGGTCCGATTGCGGTCGCGCTGGAGTTGTCAAAAGGTCCGATCGTTAGCGTGCTGCAGAAGTACGACTTCTTCGTACTCTTTCCGATCGATCCATCGACGCTGGCCAATCATCGTAAAGCGTTCGCACCCAGCGGTGCCAAGGACGATCCGAGTGATGCGGAGCTTGCACTGAAGCTGCTGCTCACGCATACGGAGCACTTCAAGGCGCTGAATCCGCAGAGCGTCGAGATGCGTACGCTGATGACACTGGTCGAGCACCGACGCAAACTGATGAATGATCGGGTGCGGCTCACCAACCGGCTAAGAAACGCCCTGAAACAGTACTATCCTCAGGCACTTGAGTGGTTCGATCGCATCGATACGCCGCTGTTCTGTGACTTCATTAGACACTGGCCATCACTGCCACAAGCGAGGCGGGCTCGTAATGCGACGCTGGAGAAGTTCTTCCGGGAACACAACATGAATCGTAAGGCATTACTTGAGAGCCGTATCCAGGCGATCAAGTCTGCCATGCCACTGACGACGGACGAGGCGGTGATCGTACCGCACCGACTGCAGGCACAAACCCTGGTGGTGCAGCTCGAGGTGGTGCTGGCATCGATCCGACAATATGACGAGGAGATCGCGGCACTGGCACCACAGCATCCTGATTACGATCTGTTCAGTGTGTTACCCGGTGCTGGTCCATCGCTGGCGCCACGCTTGCTGGTGGCGTTCGGTGAGCAGAGAGATCGCTTCACGAATGCCGCTGAGTTGCAGAAGTACGCCGGCATCGCTCCGGTGACCAAGCGCAGTGGTGAGTCAACCTGGATCCACTGGCGCTGGCAATGCCCGACGTTCTTGCGACAGACCTTCGTCGAGTGGTCGGCACAGACAATCAACAAGTCGTACTGGGCGGGACTGTATTATCATCAGCAACGAGCCAAAGGTTGCTCATACCGGGCGGCTGTCAGAGCACTGGCGTTCAAGTGGATCCGTATCCTGTATCGGTGCTGGGAAACTCAAACGCCTTACGACGAAGCCAGGTATCTTAAGGCTTTACAGGACCGCGGATCACCCTTGCTCAAAACAGCACAAACTGCTTGACTGAGTGACTCAGGGCGTGAAGCAGTCGTTACGTATATTCCCGAATTGACGCGAGTTCTTTCGTCCTGCGTAAATAAGAGCCGGATACGACAAAGGCAAATCTGGCTAAGGAGACAATCATGAGCGAACATCCAAACGCAGCGTTACATCGGAAGGCCCACGAGGTTTTCTCCAAAGGTGATATGGATAGCGTCACAAAGATGATGGCCGATGATGCAGTCTTTCATAGCCCTGGTAAAAGCTTGATCTCCGGCGAGTTTCGTAGCCGTGATGCAGTTTTCTCGCAGTTTTTTGGCAAAATGGAAGAGCTGAGCGGTGGCACTGGCAAGATCGCAGAACAACAGGACTACCTCGGAAATGATGAGCGCTCAGTAGCGCTATTCAAATATGACGCTACTCGCAGTGGCAAATCGGAACAGTTCGGAGTATGTGAGGTGATTCGCTGGCGTAGCGGTCAGATTGTAGAGGAATGGACATACCTTGACGATCAAGATCAATGGGACACGTTCTGGTCTTAAGTAATGCCCGCTTCTCTAATCGGGCGATGATGTCAAGCAGCATGGTTGAATGACCGCAATTGGGAAAAGCGGACATTCGCATTATGTACATCAAGTTTCTGGTTGTGGGTTGTCGTCGCTAATCTGCTGGATCTCCTCTTCATAAACACATGATGCGGTATGTGCTGTCGCCAGTGCATCAGTGAAGGAAATATTGTGTTCCGCCGGCGTACTCGTGCGCCGGACCATTCGATGGACGATGTAAAGACCTAAAGTGACGTGTACGCCCGCCGTGAATCCATACAAGCCAACCGCGCCGAACTCAGCCATCAGCATGGATGCGATGAACGGCCCAATAATAGCGCCGATGCCATACATCAGTAATAAGCCGCTGGAAACCATGACATATTCATCGATCTCAGCGTAGTCGTTGGCATGTGCAACAGCGATCGCGTAAAGCGGGAACGCGACAGCTCCCCAGGCGGCACCGAGTAGATTGATGGCCATGAAACTTAAGTCTTCGCCCAACGTCACGATAACCGCGGCTATAGCAACGCCAAACAATGCGGCGGCCACGAGGACCTTGCGTCGTCCCACCTTGTCCGAGACATAGCCCAGCGGCCATTGCGCAAGGGCGCCGCCAATGACGGCCGACGTCATGAACCAGGCGGCGAGGGAGGTGTTGCTGGATACCGCGGCAGTAAAAACGGGTGCGAGCGACCAGAACGCACCATTCGCAAGTCCTGTTGCCAGGCATCCCGCGGCGCCCGCCGGCGAAATCTGGATCAGGCGCCCGAGATTGAGTTCGACATTGCTTGGTTGCTCAGGCGACGGTGACGTCGACAGCGCCACGGGAATCGCACCGAGTGACACCAGTATGGAGGCAATGACGAACAGCTCGAGACCCGACGGATCATACAATAGTGTCATCATCTGGCCCGCAGCGAGGACTGACAACGAAATCATGACGTAGGTCGAGAAGACGATACCGCGGTTATCGTTCGTCGATCGTTCGTTGAGCCAGCTTTCAATGACGACATACAGAACCGCAAAGCAGAATCCGGCCAACATGCGCAACAAGCTCCACGCAACAGGGTTGAGTATCAAGCCATGAACGAGTGGGGCCGCCGAACCGAGTGCCGTCATTGCGAGGAATACGCGAACATGGCCGACGCGCTTCACGAGGTCGCCACCGCTGAGGCAACCCAGTGTAAAACCCAGGAAGTATGCCGCGCCCATGATGCCGATCGAGACTGTCGCGAACTCTTCAAGACCTGCCCGGACCGGGAGTAATGTGCCCTGCAATCCCTGGCCGCTCAGGAGTATCGCAACACCGATGAGTAGTGCCGCAACCGGCGTGAGTGCGTGTTTCATTTGTTGTCGGAAGTCCCGGTTATGTCGATATCTGATCGGTAACGCGTTGTTAGGGGGGGCCAGGGCCCGGTTCCGGAATTGTGGTGCCCAACGAGTCTCAAATCCAGCGATTTGTTGTTATCCTGAGTATCAACCGCCCTATGATAACGGCCGCCTAGTATCGCACTTTTGGCGATACCATAGTTCCGATAGCATTATTGCGTGCTACACGTATGAACAAGCTTCCTGCGATGTAGGTAACACATCATTTTCGGACCTAAATAATGCGAGTACGAATTCACAAATTATTCGAAACCTTTCTTCAGGCACATTCAGCTCAACCTGAAGCTTCCTTAGTACATTCGCTTGCGCAACCGCCCTGCTTAAGTGAGTTTTTGGACGAACTCGACCCAAACCTAAGACTTGACTGGTCAGGTAAATCTTTTCTGGGTTTGCCCACGCTGCGAGAAAAAGTCGTCAAGCGTTGGGGCTATGGTCCGGTATGCGGTCCAGATGACGTACTGATTACGGCGGGTACGGCAGAGGCCAACTTCCTGGCTATCAGTAATCTGGTTGGACCGGGTGATGAGATGATAGTAGACGTACCGGGTTGGCCACAACCATTAGTACTGGGCGAGGCGATCGGCGCAAAAATTAAAAAACTCGTTCGCACGGAAGCGTCGGGATGGATGTTCGATTTCGATCAGTTGATTGAGCTTATTACGCCGAAGACAAAACTGATATTCATCTGTAATCCAAACAATCCGACGGGACACGTACTGGATGAAGTGGACCTAAAACGCGTGGCAGAATTGGCAGATCGCGTCGGTGCTCATGTACTGACCGACGAGGTCTATCGATCGATGGAGTGGGACAATCAACCCACACCCCGGATTGCCACCCTATATGAACGGGGAATCAGTACCGGGAGTGTTTCCAAGGTGTTGGGTCTGCAGGGCTTGAGAACGGGATGGATGATATCTCGGGATTCCCAATTGCTATTTGATTCCATGGTATTGCGCGAAGATACCAGTGAAATCATGAATGTTATGGGTGAAGCCATTGCCGATATCGCCTTGTGCGAAAAACGATTTGTGGAATCTGTTGCAAAAGCAAGGCGGGCCGGCAAACAGAATTTGAGCCTTATTCATGAATTTGTTCAATTCCATTCAGGGCTTTGGTGGGTTCGACCGCAAGCTGGTCTAATTGGGTTTTGCAGATTTGACAGCGATGTGAGCGCAGCGCAATTATCTGAGCGGTTGCTTGCACCACCGTATAGAACCTTCGTCATGCCGGGGAATGCCTATGGATATCCCAATCACATTAGGGTTGGGGCCGGAGGCGCTGGCACGGAAGAGGTCAAGAAAGGATTGGCCAGGCTAGCAAGTTTTCTCCGGGATCAGACCGATTAATTGAGATTTCAGCCGCCGTCCGGTATTTCGGAGGGCGCAATAAGCCGGGGTTACGATCATGCTCAAAATCGATTTGCGCTCAGATACTTTCACAATGCCAGATAAAGGAATGAGGCGGGCTATTTATGAAGCCGAGGTAGGCAATTCTGGCTATGCTGAAGATCCTTCAGTTAATCAACTGGAGACGGAGATTGCGGAATACTTCGGTGTGGAAGCCGGAATATTTCTGCCCTCGGCGACTATGGCCGGACAAATTGCGATTTGCGCCTGGAGCCGGCCGGGTGACGTGGTGTTAATTGAGGAATTCGGCCACAACTATTATTTTGAAACGGGTTCGATGTCTCTAATCGCCGGTGTACAGCCGCGTTTGTTGCAGAGTTGGCATGGAATTCTTGCGCCGGAAACGATAGAAGCCGCGATAGTTCATCCCGAAAACCCTTATGCTCGTACATCATTGATTGTCTTGGAGAATACGTCCAATTTTGGCGGCGGCACCATATATCCACAGGAGACGCTCGATACTATTTTTGCTTTAGCCGCGAACGGTAACTTGCCCGTGCAGATTGACGGGGCGCGAATATGGAACGCTATTGTTGCGGCCGATCGAGATCCAAAGCAGCTAATCCAAACCGGAGGATCGATGTCGGTATGCTTCTCGAAAGGGTTGGGCGCGCCGATGGGTGCCTTATTGCTCGGTTCGCTGGAATTCATTAATGAGGCCCGTCGTATTCAAAGTATGTTAGGCGGTGTTATGCGGCAAGTGGGTTTCATGGCCGCGGCAGCGCTTTATGGTTTTCGTCATAACATGAAGAGGCTGGAGGAAGACCATGCGAATTGTTCATTTATGGCAAATCGATTAGCCGATCTTTCCGCTCTGGAGATCGACCTGCAACGCGTGCAAACAAATATACTCTATTTCACAGTGAAGGCTGGTACTGAGCGTGCCTCCCGGTTGGTTGACGAACTCGCAGAAAATGACGTTGGTGCGTTAAGCGTGGGGTCATTGGTCAGGCTGGTTACCAGTAAGGACATTTCACGAAAAGATTGCGAGTACGCCGTTGAAGCGATTCATCGGCTGTCAAAATGAGATAGCTATATGAACGAATCATTGGTGATTGACGATTCCATAGAAGTGTGGCGAGTCAATGCTTTTACAACCACGCGTTTTACGGGTAACCCCGCTGGAGTTGTGCCTGATGCCGATGGCCTGTCGGATCAATTGATGCTGGCCATTGCCGGTGAACTCAATGATATTTCTGAAACGGTGTTTATTTGCCAGCCGGACGCGGTGAATGCCGACGTCCGCTTGCGCTATTTCACGTCTACAACGGAGGTGGATCTCTGCGGACACGCGACAATATCCGCCCTATTTACGCTTGCCTGGTCAAATCGCATCAGCGGTGCAAATGAAACGAAAATAATTCGAGCCCAGACCAAAGTGGGTATTCTTGAGGTCGGGATACGGTTTGCGAACGATAAGGCTGTCTGGGCCTCCATGGAACAACTCGCCCCTCATACACAGCCGGCCCCAGGCGCTGATCTTATCCCCGGCATCCTGGGACTGCCCATATCCGCTTTTTCCGATCAGCTACAGATTGGATGTGCCAGCAGTGGCTTGTGGGCCTGTTTTGTACCGCTCAAGGAGGTGTCTTTTCTGGAGAAAATTCAGATCGATAGCGACGGAATAGAGCAGATATGGAAAGAAAACCCGGAATTCACTGGCGTTTATCCCTTTGCCTTTGTCGATCAAAGCACCACGCAGGGGCGTTTCTTTTCACCGCCAAAATACGGCATTTCCGAGGATCCTGTCACCGGAACCGCTTGCGGCGCTCTTGGCGCTTTCTTGATGGCCCAGGGCCACATGCCAAAAAGCGGTGAACTCTGGGCGCGTCAGGGATTTGAGATGGGGCGAGGCGGTGTGGTCAAAGTAAGCTGTAACTCAAATGGCCGAATGAATATACAAGGCCAAGCCGTGGCGGTGATGCGGGGTGAGATGACACCATGATGATCGAACGACAGGCGAAACTGCGAAGCAGTGACGAGGCAGCGACGCTGCCGCCCAACCGAGGAATCAATCCTGTCGGGCGTGCCAGAAAACCAAGGCCCGTACCGGAGACATACGTAACACCTTTGCAGCAAACGGGTTGTCGATAGGTTCGAGGCGACAGGTTTCATGATCGAAGTAACCGAGATCACCCGATTCAAGCTGCGGCGATTAGACGGTAGAATGTCGGTCCTACTAAGCTGCACCTAAGAATTGGGGTTCGTGCTTTGAATTCGGCAAAAAACAAACTAAACAAACTTCGAAAGCTCGCTGCTCCACTTGAATCTTCGTCGGCAACAAGGATCGCGCGTTTACAAAAGGTCGGTGAGCACGCGGAGCGCTTTCTCGAACGCTTGCCCGAGCACGATGTCTATTCAGCTGCGGGGCCGCGAGAAGATGCGATGGCTGCGTTCGCGATACCGGAGTTCCCCGAACCCTTTGAGGATGCTCTGCGCACGTTGGATGAGTATGTCGATTGGATCGGCCACAACTTGGGCTCGAGTCGATTTTTTGCGTACATCCCGAGCGGCGGCTTGTACGAAGCGGCACTTGCGGACTATCTGGCGGCAGTTTCGAATCGCTACTCCGGCGTTGGCGCCGCTGCGCCTGGCGCGACCCGTTTGGAGCATACGATGTTGCGTTGGCTGGCGAGTGTCGTCGGCTATCCCGCCTCGGCTGAAGGGGATTTAACGTCGGGCGGCAGCATGGCAACGCTATCTGCGATCGTCGCGGCTCGCGAAGCCCGTAACGTCAAACGCACTGAAATCACATCGTCGGTGGTTTATTTGACCGCGCATACTCATCACACTTTTCGCAAGGCACTGCATGTGGCGGGACTTTCCGAATGCGAGATTCGCGAGGTTCCGCTCGACGCCAATATGCGCATGAATTGCGCCGTGCTGCGAGAGCATCTTCGAGAGGACCAGAATGCCGGGCTGCGCCCCTGGCTGATTGCGGCGTCCGCTGGCACAACGGATGCCGGCGCCGTGGATCCGCTAAATGAAATCGCGGATATTGCGTCGGAGTTCGACGTCTGGATGCACGTCGATGCGGCCTACGGTGGCGCGTTCGCGTTATGTGACGAGGGACGGCGACGACTTGAGGGTATCGAGCGATCGGACTCGTTGATCCTTGATCCTCACAAGGGTTTCTTTTTACCTGGCGGAATCGGAGTCGTGCTCGTACGCGATGGACAAAAACTCTTCGACGCCTATCATGCGCGTGGCGCCTATATGCAGGACGTTGCCGGTGACACAGAGCGTTCGCCTTGCGACTACTCCGCCGAATTGACGCGACCATTTCGAGCATTGCGCTTTTGGCTACCGTTCAAGGTTCACGGCAGTCGGGCGTTCGCGGCGGCGCTCGAAGAGAAATTGATACTTGCACAGTACTTCTACGAAGGGTGCGGGAAAATCCCGGGAATCGAGCTGGGGCCAAGCCCGGATCTGTCCGTCGTCACGTTTCGGTTTTGTCCTGGGTCCGCGGATGCGGATACAGCAAGTCGTGCGCTGATTGATGCCATTCACCGGGATGGACGCGTATTCATGACGACTACGACGATCGCAGGCCGTTTCACGATCCGGATGGCCATACTGACGTACCGTACACACGTTGAGGAAGTCGATTTAGCGCTTCAGGTCATAAACGAATGCACAGCGGCGATCCGTCGCGCACAAAACACGCATCAGGTCTGAGCCGGGGGAGCACGATGGTAAACAACAAGACCGAGAATTGGTCCGGGCGATTCGCATTCATACTGGCGTCTATCGGCGCTGCCGTCGGTCTTGGAAATATCTGGAAATTTCCGTACACGCTCGGTAGCAGCGGTGGCAGCGCCTTCGTCCTTATTTACGTCCTTGCAATCTTGCTGGTCGCTACACCGATTATGTTGTCGGAGATGGTTATCGGGCGGCATGCGAGGCAAAGCGCGCCGGCGGCAATGCGCAAAGTCGCGTTGGAAAACGGCGCCAGCCCTTACTGGCAGATAGTTGGCTGGATGGGACTGCTTGCGTTGATGCTTGTGCTGAGCTTTTACAGCGTAATCGCCGGGTGGACAGGAGCGTACCTTGTGAAATCCATCTCCGGTGGTTTGAGCGGGCTCTCACCTGAGGAGGTCGGACGCGATTTCGGCGTTTTCTTGCACGATCCGGGCTGGATGCTTGTATGGCACTTCCTGTTTACTGCAGCAACCGTGGCTATCGTTGCGCGTGGCATAAGGCTCGGGCTCGAAAGAATCGTAGTTGTGCTAATGCCGGTACTATTCATCATGCTAATTGCGTTGGTTATCCATTCAGGGATTACCGGCGATTTCGAGCGCGCGGCTCACTTCCTGTTTAGCGTCGACCTCAGCAAGATTACACCGGTCGTAGTGCTCGCCGCCGTTGGGCAGGCATTTTTCTCGGTCAACGTTGGCGTCGGTGCGGTGCTGACCTATTCGGCGTATCTGCCCGATGACGTCAATCTATTCCGCTCGGCAATTGCCGTAGCTTTCGGTGACACGCTGGTCGCATTACTCGCCGGGCTCGCGATATTTCCGATTGTTTTCGCTCACGGTCTGGATCCGTCTGAGGGTCCAGGCCTCATTTTCGTCACGCTATCGACGGCATTCGCGGCCATGCCGGGCGGAAGCATTGTTGCGACTTTGTTCTTTGCGATGCTTTTGTTCGCGGCCTTGACGTCGTCAATCTCGATGCTGGAAACAATGACAGCGCGCGCGTGTGAGGTCCGTGGTCTGGCACGGCCAACGGCAGCGGCACTAATTGGAGCCACGGCTTTCGCGCTCGGCCTTATCACGGTGTTTTCCTTTTCACGCTGGGAGAGCGTCTTTCTGTTGGGCAATATCGCCGTATTTGCGGGCAAGACGCCATTCGACCTCATCGATTACCTGGTATCGAACATCCTGATGCCACTGGGCGGTATGCTGTATGCGCTGTTTGCAGGCTGGTGGATGTCGAGAAAGACACTGGTTGCACAGCTCGGTATTGGCGACGGTATGACGTTCAAGCTCTGGCTCGTCCTGGCTCGTCTCGTTGCGCCGCTGGCGATTGCAGCCGTGTTTGTCTACAACTTGGCATAGTTTTTCGTTCGACCGGGCATGGTGTTATAGCCTTCTCTTAAAGTTTCAGGATCGTAACTGGCTGTGACCTCGCGGCAGCGGCGAGATTATTTCGCAGATCCTCATTATTTTTTACCATTTCCAGGGTATGACTGGCGGGGCCAGAGGCAAAATTCACTGGTGATAAGAAGGCTTTCCTTGGGCAATTGCGGCAAGCACTATTCGCGTCAAAGATTTGCTCGTATGCTCAGGGTTACCAACTAATGCGGGCGGCTGGTTACGAGGCTACAAAAGAGGAATTGGCCTCAGATCATAACTGGATGATCACCTGCCACGACCCTAACGGGATCTTCATTGAGCTGCAGCAGTACACGGAGAAGAGCATGCAACTCGTCGGCGGTGTCTGCGAAGTCGACTACGAGCCCTGAGACCCTAGCGGTATTGACAAGCTGGTGATCTGATGAAGAAAAACACTGTAATCGTTGGAGCGGGCATCATCGGATCGTATTGTGCTTTGCAGTTGGCAGAGACGCGCGACCCCAGTAGCATAATGATCGTCGACCGGGAGCCGTTCGCGTATAACAACGCCTCCTGCGCGAACATGGGCGGATTCGCGACTTGCGAAGTGCGCCCTCTCGCCAGTCTGCATAACATCTGGCGAGCGATCAAATGGCTGCCAAACCCGCGAGCGCCGCTGGCACTCCGGCTGAGATACCTGCCCGACCTATTGCCGTGGTTGCATGTATTTTTGAAATCAGCCGTCTCCCGACGACATTTTGATCACGTTGTGCGAGCGCAACAGGCGCTCATGAAACATGCGAGCAGCGCGCACATTGAACGCCTCAATGGTACGGGTCTCGAAAACCTGATTAGTCAAGAAGGCACAGTTTGTCTTTATAAGAATGAGAAGCGGCGAACCGCGGATTGGAATTCCCGGTGGCGTTTGTTTCGCGAGCAGGGCTTCGATTGTCATCGCTTGTCAACTGACGAATTACGGGCTGCACTGCCCGATCTCAGTTCACGCATCCAGTACGCGATACAAGTTCCGGATATTCGCTACTGGAAGGAACCGCAGAGCCTGCTCAGCGGTCTGCACAACTTGCTTGGGGCACGCGGCGTCGATATCAGGCCTGGGGAGGTTACCGGAATACGACGCACCGCGCGAAGCGTTGCAGCGCTGACGTTATCCGACGAGGACGAGCTGCCCTGTAGTGATCTGATTATTGCCGCCGGTGCCTGGTCAAAATCGCTGTGCCGGGAACTTGGTGACACTGTGCCACTTGATACCGAGCGCGGCTATTGCACCTCATTGCCTGATGCGCGTGTCCGCATCAATCACCTGCTGCTTCTCGTAGAAGACGACTTTGTCGCCACGCCGATGCACTCAGGATTGAGGCTTGGCGGGACAGTGGAACTGGCCGGGCTCGATGCGGCACCCGACTTCAGTCGTACGGCGTTAATGACGGAGCAGATTCGCACGTACTTCCCTGAAATCAATACGGATGATCGAACCGACATGATTGGATTCCGGCCGTCGGTTCCTGATGGTCTGCCCGTTATTTCGCGGGCGTCGACGTTCGATAATGCCTATTTCGCATTCGGTCACGGACACGTAGGCATGACGCAAAGCGCCATCACAGGCAAACTGATCGCGCAGCTAATCACCGGTGAGAATACCGACATCGACCTGCGACCCTTTTCCGTTGGGCGATTTTCATGAAAGTGTGAAAACCGAATTGTTGATACCACCCAACTCGTTACTCGTCGGGATGCTCGAATGCATACAATACGTTGCCGGGCATTCTCCAACCCAGACCGTACCCTGAAGACTGAAAGAACATTAGGTGCCCTGAAACCGGTGATCGGCCATTCGTTGCGACTGGACGATTTCAGACAGGCGTTTGAACTCGGTGAATCCGGCAAAGCCGGCGGCAAGATAGTACTGACTATCGATGGCTGATCGAAGGTCTCGAAGACGAGTAAGGAATCGATGACACAATGAGAATCGCAATATTCGTTACGATCTGGTCTAAGCAGGTATCCCCGGATTATTTGCGCAATTATTTTCTTGATCAGCCGCTCACCTTCCTGAGCGCTCACCCCAAAGTCGTTTCAGTAGACTTGTTCGTGCCGGAGACAGGCAATGTGGCGTCATTCGAAGACGGTCCCGCGCCGGCATTATTAATGCAGATCGACATGAACAGTGCGTCTGATGCCCAGGCCCTGGTCGAATTGGATGCCTTTCGACGGCTGATCTTCGATCGGGCCGCCTACGGCGGTCCGATCGACAATATCGCCCTCGACGTTTTTGAGACCGCTCATTTCGCGATACCAGGACATCAGGCACCGCCGCCACGCACAGCGCCACTGTCCTTCGTTGTACGCTATTACGGTCCCACGGATGACGCGGCCGAATTCGTACGTCTCTATACCGAGAACCATCCGCCGATTCTCGCGACATTCCCCGGAATCCGTAACGTGTTGTGCTACTTGCCGTTGGACTGGCGATCGACCAAAGATGTGCCGGACCGCCGCGTGATTATCGGCAATGAAGTCGTGTTTGATGACCTCGATGCGCTCAATCGGGCTTTGGAGTCAGACGTGATGCCTGTGCTCTTAGCGGATGGAAGACGGTTTGCAGAATTCGGCTACAACACCCACCACGCCATGCACCGGCAACGGCAATATACAAGAAGTGAGGACTAGAGAAAAAACAAGAATCGAGAATTCAGATCTGCGATCGATGATAGATACGTATCTCCGGGATGATTGTATCGACATCCTGTTTGATGCAGAAAAGAATTGCCTTCGAGACCTGCCGCGAGTCCAGCCAGTCGACGTCCTTGTCCGCCATCTCTGACTCTTCGGCCATTGGTGTCCAGATCATGCCCGGCATGATCGCCGACGTACGGATCTTTGTATGCTTCAAATCCTTCGCTACTGATTCCGCCAGACCCGTAACGCCGAATTTTGAGGCACAGTAAGCCGAGCTGCCTTTTTCTCCCCGTCTGCCGGAGCCTGACGAGACGAAAATAATTACGCCCTCGTTGCGGTCCAGCATACTCTGCCTGAGCACTTCCCTTGTACAAAGATATTGACCTCTAAGGTTTGCCGAATGGATGTCATCCCAGGTCTTCAACGTTGTCTCATGGATCGGAGCAACCTGGCGAATACCTGCGTTATTGATCAGGATGTCGATCCGACCTCGCTCCGACGCAACCCGCCGGACCAGATCCACCACCTGTTCTTCTTCACCGACATCCGCGGCAACGGCCATCGTTTCGACGTCGTACTGCTCGGCGATGCGTTGCATCTCATCTTTCAGGAGCCCGGCGCGAATATCCGTCCCGCAAACGCTGGCGCCTTCCCTCGCCAATTCTTCCGCCACAGTTAACCCGATACCGCGGGCTGCACCGGAGATCAAAGCGACAGTTCCTGTTAATTCGAAGTCCATCGATCGCAGCTTATCCATATTCGTTATCAAAGTGCAGCGAAATGCGCTGCCATCCTGGACATCGTCCTGCTCATTGGCTTCCCCCTCTCTGTAGCGGACAGGCACACATCCGCCAGGGAGTAATTATTTGCTGGTATTCTTGCCGGACATCGCGATCGACATCATGAAGCGGAGATGGTCATTACCTCGCAAAAAATTATGTATGAAAACAGATATAATTTCAACTTTCCTCGACTTCGATTGAGTTAATCGGGTCGAACCGAGTTTTTCGGAAAGGGAGGATGTTTTTTTATGGCCACTGAGTTTGCGCATGAACAATGGTCTTCGCGGCGCGCCTTTCTTTTGGCCGCTGTTGGTAGTGCCGTTGGACTCGGCAACATCTGGCGATTTCCGTACATCACCGGAGTCAATGGTGGTGGCGCCTTTGTCATCATCTATTGCGTTTGCATTATCGTAATCGCCATTCCATTGCTAATGGCGGAAGTCGCCATCGGACGGCGTGGCGGGCAAAGCCCGATCGGCAGCATGCAAAAGCTGATTGCGGAAAATGGTCGCAGTAGATTCTGGACCAGCCTTGGTTGGTTTTCAGTCATTACACCAACGGTTGGCTTGATGTACTACAGCGTGGTTGCCGGCTGGACTCTGGACTATGCCGTCAGCGCAATGTCGGGAACTTTTTCGGGTTATGACGCCAAGCAATCCGGCGACGGCTTCAATGCAATGACGGCTAATCCTGCGCGAATGGTGTTCTGGCAAGGAATGTTTTTCCTCCTGACCATTGGTATCGTTGCCGGCGGCGTCCGTAAAGGCCTCGAAAAAGCGGTGACCTATCTGATGCCGGGGCTGGCATTGATACTCGTAGCACTTGTCGTCTACTCGGCGGTGACTGCGGATTTCTCCGGCGCGCTGCGATTCATGTTTAATCCTGACTTTAGTAAGGTCACTTCGTCTACGATCCTGATGGCTGTCGGCCAGGCGTTTTTCTCGGTTAACGTCGGCGTGGGCGCGCTGATCACCTATGGCGCGTATATCCCTCGAAAGGTGTCAATTCCGAATGTTTGCGGCATCATTGCATTTGCCGATACCGGCGTTGCCTTAATGATGGGCCTGATCATTTTTCCACTGGTATTCAGCTACGGACTTCAGGCTGGTGAGGGGCCTGGCCTGGTATTCGTTACGCTGCCGATTGCATTTGGTCAGATGCCATTCGGTATCGTATTCGGTGGACTGTTTTTCGTGTTGATGGCAATAGCGGCGCTCACTTCAAGTATCGGCATGTTGGAACCCGCGGTTTCATGGCTTGTGGAGCATAAGGGTTTCAGGCGCGTACCGGTCACCATTTTCACAGGCATCGGCATATGGCTTTTCGGCCTCGGCGCGTTATTCTCTTTTAATATTCTGGCTGGATTTACGCCGCTGGATCACTTTCCACTATTCGAAGGCAAGCGCATTTTCGATCTGATTGACTTTGTGACGGCCAATGTCCTCATTCCGGTTGGCGGCTTGCTAATCGCGTTATTTGCAGGTTGGATGATGACGCGGGACTCACTTGCTGCCGAACTGGGCCTCGATCAAGCAACCACGTTCACGATCTGGCGATGGCTGGTGCGATTTGTGGCACCACTCGCCATCGTTGCAATTTTCGCTGCCAATATTTTCGGCAATTAAGGATGCGAGTTGCCCAGGTCACACTGAAGTGACGGGTGCCGGGCGCGGAGTATTGCCTCTTAGAATATCGATCAGGTAGTCGTCATTAAGATTGCCGCCCGAGATCACGGAGACGATCTTGCCCTTTCCGGCCCGCCCCGCCATGGCCGCCGCCAGCGGGGCGGCGCCGGCCCCTTCTGCAATTATTCGGTGCCGCTCAAACAACAGCCTGATCGCAGCGACGATCTCTTGCGTGCTTGCCACGACGGTGCCGGTTATTAGTTGCTGAATCAACGGCCACATTTCATCCAGAACGCGGCCGACACCGATGCCGGAGATGAAGCAGGGTTCGATCGGCACCGCCACTGGTTCACCAGCCACAAGTGCTGCTGTCAGTGGCGCGCAATGATCAGACTCCGCACCCAATACCCGCGCATTGGACCCTAGCGCCCGCAGGGCCGACGCAATCCCGATTGACAGGCCACCACCACCAAAAGGCACCAGCACGGTGTCAACGTCGGGCAGGTCTTCGTGAATTTCCAGTCCGACTGTGGCGTCGCCGGCGATGACATCCGGGCTCGCCACAGGATGAATAAACATACCCCGGATGGCGGGGTCACCATGGTCAGCCAGGACCTGCCACCATGCCTCATCTTCCAGGAAGCAGATACTTGCGCCCAGTCGCTCCAGCGATGCGACTTTCGTCGCTGCGGCATCTTTCGGCAGTAATACGGTTGCGGGAAGTCCCAATGTCCTGGCGATGTAAGCGACGCCCTGGGCCATGTTGCCCGAACTAGCCGTGTACACGCCGTCAGCGATCGACTCCCGTGTTGCGCTCAGTATGGCATTGGCAGCTGGGCGCACTTTGAATGCACCAATAGGCTGCAGGTTTTCCATCTTGAGATAGATCTCGGTCTGGGCTACGTCGACATTCAGTCGTATTAACGGCGTGCGCACGACATGTGCGCTCAATCGATCGGCGGCAGTGCGAATGTTTTCCAAACTGGGCGGACTAAGAGACTTCATATTTATCGCCGTTGTAACAGTCGCCGCTAACGCTCCGATGGGCACAGAATCATTCGGTCTTAAACACGATCCCGTCACGCATGACGAATTGAACCCGGGTCAGTTCGCTGATGTCGTACGGCCCGCCGGCAATCATCGGCACCGTTGCATACGGCGCGGACGCCGAATATCGCATTCTCGGGACCCGGTACAGCGAGTAGCCAACCGGCATGAACTACGGTGACTTCAGCCGCGCACAGCGGCTGCATCCACGCAAGCAACATGAATAAGGTATAGAGAAGAGTCTTCCTCATTTTGGTAGCCTATCAAGTTTGAACAGGACAACGTAATGGAGCCGGTCGAGTTTCACTTAGGCATTCTGCCAAACAAACCCGTTAGCCAGTGTGTCAAGCTGGGCCAGCTTGCTGAAGAACTGGGCTACGCCGGTTTTTGGGTGGCCGATTCACATTCCGTATTTCGCGACGCCTATATGGTTTTGGCCAATACTGCGGTGGTGACCAACCGCATTCTGCTCGCTGCCGGCGTCACGCCGACGCCCACCCGACACCCGGCGGCCCTGGCCAATGCCTGGGCCACGCTGCAAGAACTGTCCAACGGCCGTGCGGTCATGGGATTGGGCGTGGGCGACAGCGCCGTCAGCAACCTGGGCCTGAAACCGGAGCGCCTGGCCGTTTTCGAAGAAAAGCTGAAGACCATGCGCGCATTGATCAAGGGCCAATGTGCCGATTACCAAGGCAGAGAACTGCGCATGGCGTGGGCGAAGTTTGACGTTCCCATCGTGATGGCTTGCTCCGGGCCCAAATCTTTGCAGATGGGTGGTCGTCTGGCCGACGGTATTTTGTTCCAGGTCGGGTCCGATCCGGCATTTGTCCGCTATGCTTTGGATAATATTCAAAAGGGCGCCGACGCTGCTGGTCGAAAAATCGAAGACATCAATCTCATCATGCGCGTAGCTTGCCTGGTCGATGACGACCGCGAGCTTGCTCGAGAGGCTGTCAAGGGATATGCCGCGGTTGCAGCCGGCACGACGTACATGACAGTGTCGCGCGAATACTTTGATGATGACCTTTATGAAGACCTCACGCGCTTCAAGGCCGGTTACGATTACACAGAACACGGCAGCAGCGGAGCCAAACACAGGGAGTTATTGACGGATCGGATCCTTGACGCAATCGCCATCACGGGCACGCCCGAAGAGACAATTCCCCGGTTCCAGCAGATTGCTGATATGGGCGTAAACGGCTTCTGTTGGACGGCGGGCATGCCTGAGCCGGAGCCGTTCGTGCGGGGTTTCGCTGCAACGGTCATGCCGGCGATCAGCCGGCCATAGATCGCGGCTCTTTCCAATGGCCGAAATCACTTTGGGCTTCAAAGCTTTCGATATTCACGAACTGGCATGCCACGCCGTCGCCGACTATTCAGGGCTTTATAAGAAATACGGTCTGCAGCCTCGGCTCGTTGATCTTCGCAAGGAGCCAAACGACGTGCTCCCGGCGGATGGGTTTCAGGTCGCCTGCGCGGCGGCACTGGTGGCCTGGCTAAGCGGCGCAGACGCCAGAGTCTTGCTGGTGGCCGCACAGCGACCGATGTTTTGGCTATACGTAGCAGATGAGATCCGGCATTGGGATGAACTGCACGGCGTGGTCGCCGGGTATCCACACAGCACGCCACCAGCGTTGTTCTTTAGCGCGCTTCTCGCGCGTCACAATCTTACGCTAGCCAATGTCAATTTGAAGATCGGATTTAGCGACGATGAAAGACTCTCGATGCTAACAAGCGGAGTTGCGCAGGCGGCGATTTTCAGTTCCGCTCTGCCAGGAGAAACGCTGGAACGGCAAGGATTCCGGTTATTGTGTTTTTTCGGAGATGAGATTCGCGCGCCGACAACAGGGCTTGCTGCAACGTCGAATTATTGCCGGCGCGACCCGGCGCTTGTCGCCGCGTGTTGCGCCTGTTTTCAAGAAGCGCTTACCATAATTCACAACGATTCCGAATTGGCTGCTGCAGCATTGTGCGCGTCCGATCTGCCGGTTGACTCGACGGGCGTGCAGTCGGTTCGGTTACTGCAGCAATGTTACTCGTGGCGCGGCGAGGCGTTGCCAGATATTTGCCAGCGTGGCGCTAACATAGTGGCTGGTGCGCTTGAAATTACGAACCCGCGCTCCGTAAACGAACTGTACGATTTCTCGATTTTGTCAGCGGAGCGCCCGCTTAGCATCACGTTTGCGCCTGAGAGTTAGCCCGGTGAGCGTCGTGCGACGAGGCGCGCCAGTGCGGCCTGCCTGCCGTCTGCATCGTCAACGAGGCCTTCTTCGTAGTAACAGATCTCCAGGTCTTGCGCGTATTTCCTGAGCTCGCCTCGTTTGAAGCGAAATCGCGGGCTACTCGGGCCTGTGACATCTTCGGTCCTGACGAGATGTTGTTCGCAGACGAAATACCCGCCTTGCGCCAATCTGCTTGCGAGCCTCGGTGCCAGGGCATGGTTTACGTAGCGCATCATAACGATCAGGTCGTAGTCTTGCGTGGGCAGTGGGTCCGAATCGAGGTCGGCGTGTATCCAGTTGACGCTTACACCGAGCGCGTCGGCGCTCGCCCGAGCGCGCTCGAGTGCCACCGGGGAGATGTCCATAGCATCGACGCAGAAACCGGATTGGGCGAGAAAAAGCGCGTTGCGCCCGGCGCCGCAAGCGAGGTCGAGCGCGGTTCCGTGTCGCAGGCGCGGGAGCCACTCAACGAGCAGCTCCGCGGGCCGGACACGCTCGAGATAGGCGCCCTCACGGTAGCGCCGATCCCATTTTTTGCGGTCAGCCTGGCTCATCAGTACCCAGGAAGCACATCTGCCTGTCAAAGCATGCTTGTTTGCAAATCCACGAGATAGTCGATGTCCGCCTCGGTGTTGAAGAAATGTGTGGAAACCCGGAGGTTGCCGATACCACCCAAGGTACGCATGGAAATCTTAATTGGCTGTCGACACCGGCCAGGTGCAGCACAGCGCTGAAAAAACGCCGCATCCTTTTCGTAGTCCCCGGTCGTATAGGCGATCAATCCGTGACGTTGCCGGGCATCAAGCGGAGTCGTCACCTGGCAACCGATTTCCTGAAGACGCTCAACGGCATAGGTCCCGAGACGCCGGACACGTTCCTCGACATTTTGTATGCCGATTTTTTCGTAGAATTTTAGCGTTGCATTCCAGCCAAACAGTGCAGGGCCAATAACGACATCCTGAGAAAACTTGTTGGCTGTATTGACCGGCGGATGTTGCCAGCTTGTTATATTGTCATGATCTCGGTCAGCAAACGGGATGCCGCCACCAAGGTCCGCCCATATGTAATTTCTGAACTTCGGATCAATACTGTTGATCAGATCCTTTTTGATATAGAACAAACCTGCGCCTTCAGGCCCGCACAACCATTTGTATGCACCACTGATGACCATGTCCACATCGTCTTTCTTGACGTCAACATTGATTGCACCCAGCGATTGCATTGCGTCATCGAGCACGAGCGCTCCTTTGGCGTGCGCAATGCGGCACACTTCTTTCACGTCAAAAGTAAAACCCGAGAATGCCGCTGTGCGATCGATGACTACCATCCGGGTGCGCTCATCGACTGCTGCTTCGAGGTCTTCCAGGCGGATTTCGCCCGCTACGTTTTTTATGACACGCAATTCGACGTCGTACCGTCGCCTAAGGTCTTGCAGAATGTACACTATGGAGGGATAAGACAGGTCTGTGATTACGATATTGTCGCCTGCCGTCCACTCGAACATATTGTAAAAAATCAGGTTGGCCGTAATGCACGGCCGGTACATGTTCGTTACCTCGTCTTTGTCAGCATTGATTAGTCGGCTTGCTCGTTCAATGCACTCGTCCGCCGTCGCCATCAGGAACGGGTGCGTGGCGATGTCCGCTGTTGGAATATCCTCCATGCGGCCGTATTCCTGAAAATTGTAAAAATCCCGGGCGGCCGACAGCCAGTAATTCCCCGGAATCATCTGATCAGCGGCGTTGAGATATACCCAATGATCCAGCAGCTTGAACTCGCTCCTGATCTCGTCGATATTGTTGTCGATGTAATTTCCGCTCATAAGTCTTTTCCACCGTACAGGGCCTTAACCTACGCAACTATAAGTAACTGTACCGCTCTTACTGGTCAACTGACGGATTATCAGTGTAATATGTGATTCGCAAAGTAAGATAATTAAGTTCAAAATATTCCTCAAATTCTGCTAGTTGATCTGTGGAGATTTCGCAATGAGAATTTCACCGAAGGGGTTGCTCTCTGTTGTCTGTTTTTCCTTGCTGCATACGGCCCCCGCCGCCGCTCAGATTGAGGAAATTACCGTTACCGCGACGAAGCGTGGTGCGGTCGATATTCAGTCGCTCGGCGTGGCCGTCTATGCAATAACCGGTGACAGTCTGGAAAACAAGAATCAACTCGATTTTGAAGACTTCGCATCGTCCGTACCGGGACTGCAGTTTCAGGACCTTGGTCCGGGCGACAAGGAATACATCATTCGCGGAATTAACGGCAACGGGCCGGCAGTGGTTGGTGCGTACTTTGATGAGTACGTTATTACGGCCAGCGACCAACAGGATGGCGGCGGCAAGAACGCGCCTATAAAACTCGTTGATCTGGAACGAGTCGAGGTATTGAACGGCCCGCAGGGCACGCTCTACGGTGCCAACTCGATGGCCGGGAATATCAAATTCATTCCTCGGAAGCCGGACTTTGAGGAGACATCAGCATCATTTTCCAGCGACATTTCCGACACCAGCGACGGCGGATTCGGCTACAACGTTTCCGCGGTGGCCAACCTTCCGGCAAGCGATCAATTTGCGGTTCGAATCGCAGCCTGGAGAACGGACGCAGATGGCTGGATCGACCAGCCCAGATTGCAAGACAGCACATCAACGTTTACGGGCGCTGCCAGCGATATCAACGATGAAGACACCAGTGGCGCTCGCGTAATGTTTCGTTGGGCGCCCACGGACAGACTGACATTCGACGCAATGTATATGTTCCAGGATATGGAAATCGGCGGGTCTTCGCGATTTACATCGGCCGGTGTCCCGGCCTGGCCGGAGCAGCCGGCTGAAATCGCGAACTTGCCCGGAAATAGCGGCTTTGCACCGCTGCCCGGATTGCCTGCTCTGACGCCAACTGGAGATTTCCAGAATACGGACATCACGACGAATGCTCGGGATGACGATGTCGATTTATTGGGTTTGACCGCAAACCTGGATTTCGAAAATGGTACGGCAACTTTCTCGGCAAGCAACTATCAGCACGATATTAATTTCGTGTTTGATAGCACACCGATTCTTTTGTTTTTCGGCGTGCCCGAACCGGGCGTAACGGTACAGCCGCAGAGTTACGAAACAACAATGATAGAGGCGCGTTATGCAAGCGCACTTGGCGGTCCTGTGAACTTTGTCGCTGGCGGCTACTATCAGAAAGACGAAAACGATTTTGACGTGAACGTTGTGACCACGGATGGCGTTGGTAATCCGGTTGCCTGGGATCCGTTGGATGCAAATGATTTCTTCGGCGGAGGCACGGCCTTTTTCGGTCGTTTCCGCAACGATGAGGTTGAACAAAAAGCTCTTTTTGGTGAGGTTAGTATTGATTTCGCAGACGCCTGGACACTTGTAGGCGGGCTGCGCTGGTTCGACGTCGAAATCCAGTCCATTCAGGCAACCCTGCACAATTTCGGTGGTGGTGCTTCGCTGCCGGCGGGAACCATTATTGGTACCACCGTGAACGGTAACAGCGTCGGATTGCTGGAGATCGATGATGATGCTGTCAAGGGCAAGATTAGTCTGTCATATCAGGCCAGTGACGATGTGATGTATTACGGTTTATATTCACAGGGATTTCGTGTCGGCGGTGTGAATAACAGTAATCAACCATTTGCGCCGGGCATACCCGCTACTTTTGATTCTGATGAATTGGATAATTTCGAAATAGGAGTCAAGACGACAAGCCTTGAAGGTCGTTTGCGAGCGAATGCAACGCTGTTTTTCATTGATTGGAGTGACATCCAGGTTGAGCCGCGCGATCCAGCCGGTAATATTCCGTTTACAGTAAATGGCGGCGCCGCCGAAGTGTCGGGTCTCGAATGGGCAATTACAGGGCTGCCAAATGATAGCTGGGAGCTAAATTTTAGCGGCACGGCGTACTTCACCCACGAACTCACAGAGAATCAGCCAGTGCTACCAGGAGCATCGCCGTTCGTCATTGCGGGCCAGGACGGCGATGAGTTGCCGAACGTTCCGGAATTTCAGATTTATGCATCGGCCCAGTACAACGGAGAAATATCAGGAAAACCCTGGTCAGTCATCGCGGACCTGAATTACAGGGACGACACGAATACGGAGTTCCGTACAGACAGTCCATTCAATATCAGTCTTGATTCGTTCGTCGTCGCTAATTTGTTCGCCAATCTCGATATTAACGACAACCTTAGCGTTGGCGCTTACGTCAAAAACCTTACTGATGAACTTGCAGTATATGACGGAATCGGGACGTTCCAGGATCCGGAAAGTGTTGTTGGAAACCGTCCGCGTACCATAGGCGCCACTCTGCGATTGAGGTTTTAGTCTTTTGGTAACGGTGGACCGGGCCGCCTGCCGCTAAGTACATCGATGAAATGATGCGTATCGATGTTGCCGCCGCTGACTACACACACGATTTTTCCGGGACCGGCCTTCCCGGAAAGTGCGGCGGCGGGCGCTACTGCCCCCGCTCCTTCTGTCACCACGCGATTGCTTTCAAACAACAATCTAATAGCGGCGGCCACCTCATCCAATGTCGATGACACTGCACCATCGAGTAGTTCGCTGATCAACGGCCACATGACCGGTAGTACGGATTCGGCACCCAGCCCGGAAATGAACGAATTGCTGTGACGCACCGGCACTGGCCCTCCGGCCTCCAGTGCTGCGGCCAGGGGCAGCGCAGCCTCGCTCTCCGCGGCAAGGACTCTAACATCCGGTTTTAGCGCCCGGATTGCGGACGCAATGCCGCATGAAACGCCGCCGCCGCCAAATGGAACCACGACAGTGTCCACATCAGGCAAATCTTCCAGTATTTCAAGGCCGATCGTCGCATTGCCGGCCAATGCAGCCTGACTGTTCACGGCATTGGCGAAAAAGCCATTTTCACCCGGATACCTGCCCTGCATCAGGACATTCCACCAGTCCTCATAGGGCAACACATGAACTCTTGCGCCTAGCTCCTTTATCGCTTCCAACTTGTTTTGAGGCGCGTCTTGGGGCGCATACACACGAGCCGGTATGCCAAAGTGCCGAGCGACCCAGGCCAATGCGGTACCGCTGTTACCGGAACTCCCGGTGAATACACCCGGCTCAAGCTCTTCGCTCGTTGCCGATTTCACGACGTTGCCCTGGCAGCGAACCTTGAATGCACCGGTTGGCTGAAGGTTTTCCAGCTTGAGAAAAATCTCTGCGGGTGCATCTGCGACGTTGAGCCTGACTAAAGGGGTGCGAATGGCCAACCCACGAATATTGTCTCGCGCGCGTTCAATATCCTCTAATGTTGGTGGTTGGAGTGTTTGCATATAAATATCGGCCCCTGTCTGGATCATTATTATTTCGAACTGAGTTCTCGAGATTCCTCCCGATAAGCCTCGTCACTCATGAATTCCCGCCCCCACCCGCTGAACGCGGCAAACACCATTACCAGCATCAATGCCCAACAGTAAAAAGGAAATGGAATTAGTGCGACAGGCGTGAAACCTTTCACGCCGCTCTGGCTTACCTGCAAAGCGACCAGTGAGTACGGGATCAGGAGTGAGACGCTATAGGGCAAAAAACCAATGACGGAAGTCGAGCTGGCGTCCAATAGGTTGCCGCGCCGCCACGGCGCGATTTTGAAATGATGGCCGAGATTACGTACAAATGGACCCAGGATAATCATGGAAGGTGTCCCAGCCGACGTCAGTGCGTTGACCAGCAAGGTTGAGCCGACGATGGAGACCTCGGCGCGAGTCGCATTTATCGCAACACGCTCGGCTTTTTCCAAAATAAACTCGAGGAAACCGCCTCTCTCCAATACGCCGACCAATGCCATCAACAACACTGCGAAAATACCGATTCCCACCATGCTTTTGATGCCATCAACCACTACGCCACTGACAACAAACTGAGCTGAATCGATTGCCAGAAGATCATCAGGCCGGATCAGGCCAGCGAGCAGCGCCAGAATCGATCCACCGAAGATGCAGTAAAGAAGAGCCGACACCAGGTGATGGCCCTTCAGCATCAAATAGAGCAGCATCGCTGGCGCCAGTAACATCACAAGCCCCTTTGGCTGCGCTTCAATACGCAACGAGTTAGCGGTAGTTTCCGTTACGTCCGCGGTCAACGCGAAAAATACGTAAAGTATGATAGTGACTGTGCCTGCGACCACTGCATAGCGTAGTCTGGTACGAACTACCTTGGCCACACTGGTGCCCTGTGTGTAGGCGGAGACGATGGTTGTGTCGGAAACGGGTGCCAGATTATCGCCCAGGTAGGCCCCGCCTATCAGCGCACCAATCATCAAGAATGGATCAGCCCCCAGGGAAAACCCGGCCGGGAACAGCACCGGGGTGACCGCTAATAAAGTTCCGATTGAACTTCCGGTACATAGCGACAATAAACCCGCAACGAAGAATGTAATGAGTGGGTACCAGGCTGGAGAAAAGGGCGCTTGGGCCGCGAGCCAAACCAGGCCTTCAATTACCCCGGAGGCACTGAGCAAGGCACCAAAGATACCACCCAGCATCCAGGCGAGAAGCATGATGGCCATCATTGGCGAGGCCACGCCGTGGATCAGCGCCTCTACATATTGATTCTTGTCGCGTGTCAGCAACAGGCCAACAAACAAAGACAGCAAAATCACTGGCCAGAAGGCTTCCGGCAGCGAGTCGCCCAGAATACCCAGCCAGAGGATACCGGCAAACATCACAATAAATGGAATAAACAGCCCGAACATGCCCCCGTAGAACTGGAGCAGTTGCTTTGGCATATTCAATGTACCGCGCCTAATAGTTTATTGACGGGTTATCGCCAGGATAAATCACGCCGAGTACCAGCATGCCATCCGGGTCACTACACTGCAGAGAATGAACCTGTTTCTGTGGCAGGAAAATTACATCGCCCGCCGCGACGTCGGTTTTCCGTTTGTCCGTCCACATCGTGCCCTGACCCGCAACAACGATGATCGACTCTTCGTACAGGTGTCGGTGAGGTTGGGCCTTGGACTCTGGAATATCGCCGATGAACTGTGCAGCCGCGCTGCAACCGAGACGCTTGTCGACCAGAACCTGAAAGAACCGGTCAGCCATCGATTCGGCATTTCCCCTATCGACGACGGCGACGCGCTGTGGGAATTCTGAATTAAAATTGTCACGCATATCACATGAGAATTCAGGTCGGGATTCGATAGGGCAGACAGTCAAATACATTTCCAATGGCACGTCACCCTGTTGCACGAATTGAAACGTCTCGTGCGGATGCACGACGAAGCCGGTTCGTGTCTGCACATTGAACCTACGGCCGGAGATTAGCAGTTCGCCATCACCTTCGAGTACGAAACCGACAACATAGCTGCCGCCATAACTGATTACGGGCGAACGACCATCCATGACGACAGCGTAGTTCTGCGATTGATATTTGGCGCCCGTGCTTTGCGATAGAAACTCGACGTGTCGGAAATTCCCGGCATCGGTAGTCGTCATCGCCGACGGATTGACGACAAAACAACCACCATCCAGCATCGTTGCTTTGCCGACCGTTCGAGCGATACTGGGAATGGCCAGATTTTCCGGGCTATTCGGATCATCGCTGGGGTATTCGTCGAGCAGATTATTGTGTGCGCCATCGCAGAACGGAGCTGCTCCGGTATGTTTGCAGCCGCAGAAGAGTACGTCCTCGTCGGACTCAGCGACGTATCGGACTGGCATAAATTCGGTGTCGCGATGCGACCCGTCGCAGAACGGCTGTTTCTTGCTACGCCCGCAGGCGCACCAGAGATAGCCCTTGCCTTTTTTTACTTCAAAATAATACGGCTTGTATTTTGGAATTTCTGGAATTGCCACGAGAGAACCCGTCCGCTGAATAGTGGAACTTAGACTAAGAGATGTCTGTGCTTATGCAAAGCCCCGAATAAGGTATCGATGTCGTCAAAGTCATTGTAGAAATGGGGCGCGATTCGCAGGTTGTTGAATCGCCCTGAGGTAACGATGCCCTGATCTTCAAGCGCAGTGATGAGGGCGACCTCATCGTGAGCGCGAATCGTGATCATTGCGCCATGTTTGCCTGGCTCGGTCGGCACTGCCAACGAATAGCCCGCCGCTTGCGCTTCACGAATAACAGCTTCGGTTAATTCGGCAATTCGTGCTTCAATTGCGGGCATTCCGATCTGCGCCAGAATATTGAGTCCGGCTTCTGCAGCATAGCAATTTGGAATTGGTGGGGTACCCATCTCAAAGCGGCGGGCGTTAGGAGCGGGGTCATAACTGCTTGTATTCATGGCGAAAATGTCGGACTGAGCAAACCAGCCCGTGACCGTCGGTAGTAAGGACGCAATGAGTGCCTCGCGGACATATAGAAAACCGATTCCGGCGGTTCCCAATAGGTATTTGACCATACCGCCAACTACGAAATCGGGTTGGTAGTCCTTAACGCTAAAATCGAGGGTGCCGAGACCCTGATAGCCGTCAACCAATAACAGTGCGCCTTTGCGACGAGCTATCTCCGCGATCGATTGCATATCAAGTCTGGCACCGTTTCGAAAACAGACCTGCGTTAACGCGACGATCAGAGTGTTTTCATCGATCGCAGATTCGAACCGTTCCACCGGTATGTAGCCATCTGCCTCTGCTATGCGTGTCACCTTCGCGCCACGTTGCTCCTGCGCATACCAGATTTGAGCGTTCGTCGGAAACTCAAGATCGCTAATAACGACCTTATTGCGGGCCTGACTGAAATCCAACGCACTCGCGATCGAGTTAATGCCAGCTGATGCTGACGCAGTAACGGCAATCTCATCCTGCTTGGCACCTAGAAGCTGAGCAACAGCCGCACGAACGCTTTCATTTCGTTCGACCCAGTAGTTCCAATCCGTGCCCTTTTCGAGGCGATCGTCTGTATAACGTCGCAATGCCTGCACAACATCTGTTGCAAGCGCGCCGTAGGCACAACTGTTGAGATACGTCTTTTTCAGAAGGACAGGAAATTGCGCTCGAATACGAGCCCAGTCGGTCCGTTCTGCTTGTGATAGGAGTGTCTGTTCCATGGTCAGCACGCAATTTGAAAAAGGCTGGACGCTCGGCCGCCTTTAGAAATTACATGAAATCGTATATATTCTCAACATTTCTCCAAATACGATTGAGAATGAGCATGCCAATCGCAGGTCATGGTGATAAGTGGCTCCGTAGCTTTGTGCCGTACCTTATGTATCGAATCACGAGCCAGCTCAACATGCGCATACGCAGTAAGTTGCGTAATTCGGGTATTAACCTTGCGCGATGGCGGGTGCTTGCCGTCTTGCGGGCTTACGGGGAAATCAATCTAGGCCGTATCGTGGAGCTGACCGTCATGGAGCAGCCTTCAGTGAGTCGCATCGTCACCCAGCTGGAGCGAGAAGGCCTCGTCAAGCGGAAGCTGTCAAAAGCCGACTCACGATTTGTTCTTGTTCGGCTCACCGCCGCAGGTGAGAAGGCATTCAAGAGCGTGTATCCAACCGCCGAAAGCCACCAAAAGATAGCCCTGAATGGTTTTACAAAAAAAGAGATCAGTACATTGATAGGGTTTTTGAGACGCGTCCAGAAGAATATTGAGATGGAAGATTGAAAGCAAAATCCGTATTTGCCCTGCTGTTGTTGAGTGCGACTGCATGTGCAGCCGAGGGACTCCCGAACATAGACCGTCTCGCCGCAGAAGGTGTGAGGTTCGATAGCGCATATGCGGTCAGCGGGGTCTGCTCGCCGACCAGAGCGGCTTTGCTGACCGGATTGTTGCCGTCACAAACGGGGGTTCACGTAGCGTTGCAGGCGCAGGTTGACGTCGACAACTGGTCGGTGATCGAAGAGTACCGGAATCTTCCGCAGACATTGAAGAATGCGGGTTACACCACCGGTCTAGTTGGCAAGTACCACCTGGGGGAGTATCAGGACCCGCATATTACGATAGTTAATCTAATTGGGATAAATCTATGAAATGGCCCGCTAATCGAATCCTCGAAACATCTCCAAAATCTTTCGGTATGTATGAAAAATCGATTCCCCTGATGCAACAGGGTATCGACCTGATTCACCTCGAGGTTGGGCGGCCCAAATATGACACTCCTTTGCATATTAAAGACGCCACCAAGAAAGCATTGGATGGCGGCATGGTGCATTACGGAGACTTCGCTGGAAACCTGAATTTTCGTGAAGCGATATCCGAGAAATTGGCTGCGACCAACAATATCCGCGCCAGCGCTGATGAAATTCTCGTAACGAACGGACTGACGCACGCGGCCTACGTGACTTGCCTTGCAGCAGTGGATCCGGGCGATGAGGTGATTTTGCTGGAACCTTATTACCCGCAACATGTTAACAAAATAGAGCTTGCCGGGGGGAAGGTTGTAACGGCAAGGCTGGACCGTGCAGCGGGCTTTAAAATAGACAAGGATGCAATACGCGAAAAACTCAACGACAAGACTCGCATGATTGCTCTCGTCAATCCGGCAAATCCCACGGGCCGCGTTTTCAGTCGAGAAGAACTACAGATCGTCGCAGACATTGCCATTGAGAATGACTTGCTGGTAATGGCCGACGAAGTATACGAGCAGATAGTTTACGACGGAAATCAACACATCAGTATTGCTTCCCTCGATGGTATGCGTGAGCGAACAATCAGTCACTTCGCCTTCACAAAAGGATATGCGATGGACGGTTGGCGAATGGGCTATCTGGTCGCATCTCAGAAATACATGTCTGCGTTTCTGAACATAAGCATGAATGATGTAGCACATGTGAACGTCTTCATACAGGAAGGTGGGCGAGCGGCCATCACTGGGTCGCAGGACTGCGTCCGCGAGATGGTTGCTGAAGACAAGCTCCAGCGTGACCTTGTTGTTGAATCCATGAACGCGATGCCCGGCGTATCCTGCCCGGCACCCCAGGGCACGATCTACGCATTTCCGGATATATCGAGTTTCGGATTGCCGGCCGCGCAAATTGCCGATGAAATTCTGCAGCAAACCGACGTTGTTGTTGAAGCAGGAACTTTTTACGGGGCCGCGGGTGAAGGCCATCTGCGCATATGCTTCGGTGCGGAGTCGTATGAACGCATCGACGAGGCGATGCAGCGACTGCATTCCTATTTCGCTGGCAAGGTGGCCGCGGGATGAATCAATCCAACTCAATAACCAGGCCGGAAATATGGACCTCTCGCTCTGCGTTCCTGATGGCCAGCATAGGCGCGGCCGTTGGCCTGGGTAACATCTGGCGCTTCCCCTATATTGCCGGCGTGAACGGCGGCAGCGGTTTTGTCTTGATCTACATCGGCTTCGTGTTCCTTCTGGGCTTACCCGTTATGGTCGGCGAGATGGTCATAGGACGCCGGGGCAAGGCAAATGCCATTGCCAGTGTCAAAAGCCTGGCGGAGCAAGAGGGAGGGGCGTCATTTTGGCGGGTCATAGGCTGGCTCAGTATTGCCATACCTTTTCTCGGACTCAGCTACTACTCAGTGGTTGCAGCCTGGTCCATGGACTACCTTGGCTCCGCGGCTACGGGAGCATTCGCAGACTTCACATCGCATACCTCGGCGGATAATTTTTCGGCGAAAATCGGAAAATCCGTTCAGCAAGTGCTGCTGCACGGTGCATTTATCGCGGTGACGGTAATCGTCGTCGCGCGCGGTGTCCAGGGTGGTATCGAAAAGGTTACCAAGATCGCCATGCCCGCGCTGTTGGCAATTTTGGTGTTCCTGGTCGCGTACAATGCGGTGACGTCCAATTTTTCAGAAGCCCTGCATTTCCTGTTCGAGCCCGACTTTTCTCAAATTGGCGGAACAGAAATTCTAATGGCACTGGGACAGGCACTTTTTTCGCTCGCGATAGGCGTCGGCGCAATGATCACCTATAGCGCGTATATGCCTCGCGAATTTTCATTGCCCGAATCGGCGGCCATTATCTGTATTGGCGACACGGCGGTCGCGCTGTTGGCGGGCCTGGCGATATTCCCGCTGGTATTTCAGTTTGGCCTTGCACCGTCCGAAGGTCCTGGCTTGATTTTCATTACTCTGCCCATCGCTTTTGGCGAGATGCCGGGTGGGCAGATAATCGGAACGCTGTTTTTTCTGTTGTTGTTTTTTGCCGCTTTTACAACAGCGATTGGAATGCTGGAACCCGTTGTTGCATGGCTGATTAAAGCGCTGGGTTTGTCACGACCGAGAATCGCTGTCGGCGCAGGTGTCGGAGTATGGGTTGTCGGAATTGTGTCTGTCTTATCCTTTGGCCTTATGCAGGGCGTGCATCCGCTGGCAATCGTGCCGGGACTCGAGGCCAAGACCTTCTTTGATATCTTGGACTTCATGGTCGCGAATATCATGCTGCCAATAAACGCCCTGCTAATGTCCCTGTTCGTCGGTTGGGTGGTGAGTAAAGCAACAATTTGCGATGAGCTTTCTATGTCCGAGAATATCTGGTTGACGTATTGGCGGTTTGCCGTTCGCTATCTTGTACCCATTGCAATGCTTGGAATAATTTATGATCTATGGAACTAGCTGCTAATCGCTCGACATCGTGACGGCTATTCGTCGCGTGCTGCCTTTTTCGCTTTGAACGCGGCGAGTTTTTCTGGAGATACCGGCAATTGATGTTTGGCCTTCCACTCCGCGTACGTCATTCCGTAGACTCGGCGCTTCGCGTCCGCTTCCGTAATCGAACATCCTCGTTCGGCTGCAGCCTCGCGGTACCACTCACTCAGGCAGTTTCGGCAGAAATCCGCGAGTAACATCAGATCGATATTTTGCGCCTCCGGCCGCCGTCGGAGGTGTTTGATGAGTCGGCGAAACACAGCGGCCTCTATGCCTTCTATCGCATCGATTTCGTCCGGGTCGGTTGGCGAGAAATCCTTTTGGTCTGTATCAGACACCTGCGGTCTCTAAATTCCCAAAGTCTAAGGTTACGGTGCTCTTTTCAGCAAGGCAAAGCAATCACATTGCGCTTTGGTGCAACTCATCGTGCATTGTCAGCAAAGAACGATTTGCTCAGTAGGCCTACTATCTGGTAGTCAAGTAACAAGCTAAAATGGCGTTTATTGAGCGTTGCCGCGATTGGCGCAGATCGAAATCGATGATCAAAAGGTCAGTTTTACGCTAAGATCAACAAAAGCAATTCGCAATCCGTTTCGTATCTTTCTGATTCGGCGGGCCAGACTTTCCGGAGGGGGAAATCATGATGACTCACAGCTGTCGAATTTTGTCGGTTGCCACGATCCTAATCGTTGCAGCGACACCGAGTTTATTGTCTGCGCAAGTATTGGAAGAAATTACCGTAACAGCTCAAAAGCGCGAACAGGACATTCAGGACGTTGGCATCGCGATAACGGCGTTCACCGGCGACCAGATGCGCGCGTTGGGCGTCGAACGAAGTTTCGACATCGCAGCATTTTCACCCGGCGTCCACATTAGTGGAAACATCGCGGGACAAAACACCCAGTTTACGATTCGTGGTGTGACGCAGAACGACTTTAACGACATCGTTGAAGCGCCGAATGCAGCATACCTCGATGAGGGTTACCTCGCGGTCGCACAGGCACAGACGTTCGCGGTATTTGATATCGATCGCGTCGAAATACTCAAGGGTCCGCAGGGAACACTATTCGGCCGCAACGCAACAGGCGGTCTTATCCACTACATATCCCGCAAGCCAAGTTTTGACGAGGTCGACGGCTACGTTGATCTCACCTATGGCGCGTTCGATAGCAATGCAGATGCAACCTCGATTCGATTGCAGGGTGCCGTTGGTGGGCCGTTCAGCGACAAAGTAGCGGGGCGTGCAGCTGTTTATTACAACGAGCACGATGGCTACCTGAATAATCTGTATCCGTTGCAGGAACCGATTGGTCTGGGTGCGGGCTCGCCCGGCCCAGGTGCAGGTGCAGACATGGGTGACGATGACACCATAGGAGTTCGCGCCACGCTCGATTTCAAACTGGGTGCGGCAGAACAAGGACTGCTTCGATTTTCAGCTAACTACAGCGATACGGAATTTGCAACTGGGCCGTATCAATCAAAATCAACCATCGGTGTATTGGATGCGGGTGGAAATCTAATCAACGTCATTGATACGCCGTCCAATGAGACGCGACTGACGATTCAAGGTGCCGGGGATGGCGGCGCTGCGATTATTGACGGTGGACAGATCGTACCGGGGGGCGGTGTTGGTCTTGCCGCTCGGCCCGTTGCTGGCGGCGATTTCTTCGGTTATATCGATCCTGACGGAGACGACTTTGACACCAGCGGTGATTTTGCGTTTGATGATCAGGGCGGAACTGAAACGGTCGGCTTGAACGCGCGGCTGGAGTGGAGTTTCGATAACGGCATGGACCTGACATCGATTTCCGATTTCAAGAGTTATGAAAAACTAGTATTTATTGACGTTGACTCAGCGCCCGCTAATCAGCTGGCCAACTACGCGGGCGTAGACTCGACCTCGCTAACCCAGGAAATTCGCCTGAACTGGGAGCGTGAAAAGTCGCGATATGTTGCCGGCTTCTATTACCTCAGTATCGATACTGACTCAGACAATGGCCTGAAGGCGCCGGAGAACAGCATCATTAATGGTCTCGATATCGGTGTGGTCGCAACACTCGAGACGGACTCCTACAGTCTGTTTGGCCAGGGTGAATTCGATTTGACAGACACGTTGACTGGCATCGTTGGCATCCGAGTGATACGCGAAGAAAAAGACTTCAGCACTGGCATCGGCGTATTCCCGTCGTTCGACAGCTTCACGGTCAATCAAGGCCAGTTTATTCCCAATATCTTTGGCGCCGGTTCACCGTTCCTCGAAACCGACAGTCGGTCAGACACGTTATTGGCAGGAAAACTGCAGCTTGACTGGCGCGTCAGCGACGACCTATTGGTTTACGGTGGCATCAATCGTGGGGCTAAGGCTGCCAGCTACAACGCTCCGCTATTGGGTTCTTTCCTCGGTTCTGGCGGTGCGGTAAGCCTGCCATACGATGAGGAAATTCTTACTACCTTTGAGGTCGGCTTCAAATCAACGCTACAAGGCGGACGAACTCGAATCAACGGCAGCGCGTACTACTATGACTACGAGGACTATCAGGCATTCCTGTTCGTCGGTGTTGGCGGGGTAGTCATCAACGCGGACGCAGAAAACATCGGCCTGGAACTCGAAGTTCAAACCTCGCCTGCGGACGGTTGGGATTTGCTATTGAGCGCCGCCTGGTTCGATGCGACGGTTAAAGACGTATTGTTCAGTGCCGGCTCGCCGTTACCGCCGCAAGACGTCGACCCGACCTACGCACCCGAATTGCAGGTCACAGGCTTGGTGCGCTATGAATGGGAGGCGCTGAACGGCAAGATGAATATACGCGGCGACGTTAGCTACTCCGATGAGTTTTTCTACAACCTGAGAAACTTCGATGCTGACAAGTTCGATGCGTACACAGTGGTCAATATCGGCTTGGGATGGGCAAGCGAGAACGGCGATTGGCAAATTGACCTAAAGATAAACAACGTGACAGACGAGCGAGTCGGCATTCAGGGATTTGATCTCGCAACGTTGTGCGGCTGTAACGAGGTTTCCTACCAACCTCCAACTTGGTACGGAATTAGTTTGAAACGCTCGTTCTAATACGGCTCTTGTGCGAACACTTGTCTTGTTGTTGGCAATATTGCCACTGACAGGATTCGTGTGGGGCGCCGAATTTGAGCTGAAGTTGCATCATTCTCTGCCAGCGATAGCGCCGGCACACCATAAGATGCTCGTGCCGTGGGCAGAGAAAGTTGAGCAGGAGTCGGGCGGGCGCTTATCCATTACGGTGTATCCGTCCATGCAATTAGGCGGTCAGGCACCCCAGCTTATCGACCAGGCGCGAGACGGCGTAGTCGACATCGTGTGGACGCTCGCCGGTTACACGCCAGGGCGCTTTCCGAGGCTGGAAGCATTCGAGCTGCCGTTTCTGAATACCGATCCTGTTGTCATGAATCTGGCACTACACGATTTCGTGAGGCGTTATGAGGAGGAGTTTGACGACTATCGCTTGATCGCCGTTTTCACTCACTTTGGCCAGGCGCTGCACTCCCGCGATCCTGTTCGCAGGGCATCGGATTTGCGCGGAATGAAGATACGAGTACCCAGCCGCATGTGCGGGTGGATAGTCAGCGCCATGGGCGCGGTGCCGATCGGCTCGCCCGTGTCGAAAATCCCTGAACTATTGTCCAAAGGCGTTGTTGACGCTGCCTTGATCCCTTTTGAGGTCGTCCAGGCTGTGAAAGTCGACGAGCTTGTTGACTACCACATCACCTTGGACTCCAGCCGATCCGACCGATTCAACACCCAGATATTCATCATTGCGATGAACCGCGATAGTTATGCTGCGTTGCCCACGGATCTGCAGCAGGTGATTGACGGCAATTCGGGAGAGCAAACAGCACGCTGGCTTGGAGAGCTCTGGGCGCAGAATGAGGGACCGGGACTGGAGGCGGCCGCCGAATCCGGCGAGCTGATTGCGCTTTCCCCACAAGAAGTGGAGACCTTACGAGTCATGGTTGAAGTGCCGGTTCATGATCGATGGTTCCGCGAGGTAGCAAAGAGGGGGCTGGATGGCCAGGCGTTGCTCATCGAGGCTCGGCAGCTGATTGACGAGCGCATCCGCAGCGAAACAAAGTCCCAAACAAAAGCACAGGATCAGCGGCAATGAGCCGTGCTGCCTGAACCTGAAGATGCGCCTGCACGCAACACGTAAGCGACTGGAGTCCACCGCCCGCATTTTCGCTTTGGTCGGTGGCGTGCTGTTGTGTCTGATGGCTGCCCTGGTTGTAGCAAGTATCGTTGGGCGAGTCGTCTTCGGGCGACCCGTTGCGGGAAGTTTCGAGATTGTCGCTATGGGCACGGCGATCAGCGTATTTCTTTGTCTGCCTTATTGTCACTGGCAACGCGGCAACGTTGTCGTCAATTTGTTTTTTTCGGACCCAGAAAAACGGCTGACACGTTGGCTGGATGCTCTGGCAGCTGCCTTTTATGGGGCCATCGCTATGGCCTTTGCCTGGCGGATGGGTGCTGGCTTGGTCGATGCGATCCGATATCAGGATATTTCCGTGATTATCGGCCTGCCTCTCTGGTGGGCCTACCCGGTAGCAATAGGGTCTTTTCTGCTTCTTGCAGCCAGTTGCGCCGCGACGGCGATCAGTGATTTGAAGGTCGACTCAAAGTGAGCGTGCCGTATGCACTGATCGGGCTTGCCGTATTAACGGGGCTCCTTGTGCTTCGATTCCCGTTGGGGCCCGCGATGCTGCTGGTGGGTATGGGGGGATATGCAACATTATCGGGCCCAGGCCCGTTGTTGGACTTTATGAAATCCGCCGCCTATTGGCGGTTTGCTTCGTATGACTTCTCGGTTATACCAATGTTCCTCCTTATGGGCCAACTTGCGGCGCGGTCCGGTCTCAGCAGTACACTTTTTGGCGCCGCAAACTCTTTTCTCGGTCATCGCAAGGGTGGCGTTGCCATGGCGGCCGTGGGTGGATGCGGTGCATTCGGGGCTATCTGCGGCTCGTCTCTGGCAACCGCGGGCGCGATGGCTCAGGTGGCGCTCCCCGAGCTTAAACGCTATCGCTATTCAGGTTCGCTGGCCACGGGTTCGCTGGCGGCTGGCGGAACCCTGGGCATTTTGATTCCGCCGTCTGTTGCGCTCATCGTCTATGCAGTCGCAGTACAGGCCAATGTGGTTCGGATGTTTGAGGCTGCCCTGATTCCGGGCTTGCTGGCGATGATGACCTTCTGGGCCACCATTGCCATCTATGTTCGGCTCGTGCCTGGTGCTGGGCCTGTGGGCGAGCGCGCGACCTGGAGCGAGAGGCTCCGTAATCTGGCGGCCACCTGGCCAAGCGCTACGATTTTCCTCGTCGTCATTGGCGGAATATACGCGGGGTTTTTTGACCCGACCGAGGCTGCGGCGGTTGGTGTGGTCGGGTCGGCCGCGGCAGCCTGGGCCAATGGCAGCCTGAATCGCCACGTGTTCGAGGAGGCACTGCTTGGCGCTGCTGAAACGACCGCCATGATCTTCATTATTCTCCTGGGAGCAGAGTTTCTGAACGCTTTTCTCGCACTGTCCGGTTTTCCGTCCCTTATGGCAGAACTTGCCGCTGAAAGTGGCTGGAACCCGTACATGATCTTGCTGCTCATGCTGGCTTTTTATCTCCTGCTGGGATGTTTCATGGACAGCCTGGCAATGATCTTCCTGACCGTTCCGGTGTTTTGGCCCATTGCAGCAAGTCTGGACTTCGGGCTGCCGCCGGCGGATCTGCAAATATGGTTCGGGATTATTACCTTGGTGGTCGTCGAGTTGGGATTGATTACGCCGCCGGTAGGCATGAATGTACTCATCATCAACAAGGCCGCCGGCGATGTGCCGTTGCGGGATACGTTCATGGGCACCTTGCCGTTCGTCTTTGCAGAGCTTATTCGAGTGCTGTTGCTGATCATGTTTCCCGGCATAATTTTGTTCCTGCCCAGGTTGTTGTCGTGATCAAAGATAGTAATGCCTCAAGTGGGGCGGCGAGAGCTGCCTACCCGATACTGACGATCAGTGTTTTCTTTCTGGCGCTAAATCACATCATCGGTCGCAGTGTTCATGAGGTCATGCCACCCCTGGGTCTCACGTTCTGGCGCTGGCTTCTGGCGGTCGTCATTCTGGTTCCGATTGTGATGGTGGAATTTCGCGCGACCCTGGCGATTTACTGCACTCACTGGCGCGCATTTCTGTTGCTCGGCGGCTTTATCGTTGGCGCGACCAGCCTGATCATGGTGGCCCTGAATTTTACCTCAGCAACCAACGTCGCACTCATCAACGCCACTCAGCCGGCTTTGACCGTGCTGTTCTCATGGCTCTTTTACGGTGTGCGGCTGAGGCGGGTGCAAGTAGTAGGCATCCTCGTGGCATTCGTGGGTGTGCTGGTGATGATCAGTCAAGGGACATGGCGAGTGTTAGGTAATCTAGAGTTCAATGCGGGCGATCTGATCGCTTTGGGATCCATGCTGGGATTCGCTGGATATTCGGTTCGCTACGTGCGGCTACCGGGTGGTTTGAGTCCGGCTCGGGCGCTGTTTCCGATCATGTTGGGAGGCTGTGCACTACTTTTGCCGTTCTACATTGGCGAATCGCTGCTAGTGAAGCCAGTTCCTATTAACCCAACCAGCATTGGCGCAATCATTTCGCTCGCTTTATTGGTCTCCCTGTGCGCCATGCTCATGTGGAATGCCGGCATGCGGATGATCGGGGCCAACCGGGCGAGTATCTTCATCAATCTCGTCCCGGTATTAGGTGCTTT
>Ga0255052_10000335_pt1 | contig 37787 bp, 29 predicted proteins | sample JV7_2_21_MG_FD_188632 | JGI IMG/M metagenome (GOLD analysis project Ga0255052, IMG submission 188632) | Seawater microbial communities from Jervis Inlet, British Columbia, Canada - JV7_2_21 | ecosystem: Environmental > Aquatic > Marine > Inlet | place: Canada: British Columbia | collected...
CGGACGGTCGAACACGATACGGTCTTTTGCATATTGCGTGGCACGCGCAAGGGCGTTGCGGCCGATACCGATGGCCTCTGCCGCGATCAGGATACGTTCGGGATTCAGGCTGTGCAGCAGGTATTTGAAGCCCTTACCCTCTTCCCCGATCCGGTCTTCCAGCGGCACCGGCAGAGCATCGATAAACACTTCACAGGAACCGACCGCGGCGCGGCCCATTTTGGGAATGGTGCGGACGTCACAATAGTCGCGATCCAGCGCCGTGTAGAACAGCGTCATTCCATCGGTGGGCCGTTTACACTCCTGTTTCGGCGTGGTCCGAGTCAGCAGCATGATCCGGTCGGCTTCCTGCGCCGTCGATGTCCAGATTTTCCTCCCGTCAACCCGGTAGCCGGTATCCGTGCGCACCGCACGGGTCTTGATCGAGGTGGTATTCAGGCCCGCGTCCGGTTCCGTAACGCCAAAACACGAGCGTGCCGTACCTTCGATCAGGGCCGGCAGCCAACGTTGTTTCTGTTCCGCGCTGCCAAATACAACGATGGGATGCGGTCCGAAGATATTGATGTGGATGGCCGAGGCGGCGCTCATCGCGCCGGATGAATTGGCAACGCTGTGCATCAACAGGGCCGCTTCGGTAGCTCCCAGTCCGGCGCCGCCATATTCTCCAGGCATGGTAATGCCGAGCCAACCCCCGTCGGCCATGACGCGGTGGAAATCGAATGGAAACTTCGCCGTCCGGTCCCGTTCCAGCCAGTAGTCATCGTCGAACGGGGCACAAGTCTTGTGCACCTCGTCGCAAATCGCCTGTTGTTCCGCGGTTAGGGAGAAATCCATCGGGCTATATTACCTTTTCCTGCCTGGACCCGGGTTCCGCAGAGCACGGGCCCGGACTGCAGGTTAATAACAGCGCATTACACTGGCGCACATCACATCGCATAACCGCCGCTCACACTGATGGTCTGACCGGTGATATACGATGTCTGGTCGGATGCCAGCAGCAACACGATTGGCACGATATCGCCCGGCACCGCTGCGCGCCGCAATGGGTAGCGCCGGACCACCTTCTGCATGGTCTCCTCGTTACGGAAGATACGGCTCTGATGGCTATCGGCATGCCACAGGCTGTTTTCACCCGCATCTTCGGGGTTTTCCGGCAGGGTCAAGCCCGGACAGACCACGTTGACGTTTAAGTGATACTTGCCGAACTCACGCGCCAGCGCCTTGCTGAGGGTAATCACGCCACCCTTGCAGGCACCATACACGGCTTCGTTGTATTCACCGACCCGGCCGGCGTCCGACCCGATGTTGATGATTTTTCCATAGTTCCGCTCGATCATCGCAGGCGCCACGGCGCGTATACAGTAGATCGGGCCCCACAGATTGATCGCGATCTCTTTGTCAAAATCCTCGAACGGTTTGTCGATAAACAGGGCGTTGTTTGTCCAGCCCGCATTGTTGACCAGGATATCGACCTGTCCGAACGCCTTGAAAGCGGCCCCGGCCATTGCCTGCACCTGCTCGCGGTCGCCGACATCGGTCTTGACAAACAGGACCCGGCCACCACCGGTCCCTTGCAGTTGCTTCACGACGCGACGCGCCTGGTTCTCATCGACATCTGCAATAACGACGTTTGCGCCCTCGGCGGCCAGCCCCTCGGTGATCGCCTTGCCGATGGTGGACGCCCCACCGGTGACAATCGCGGTCTTGCCTGTCAATCCTAAATCCATATCCGGTTCCTCACTTTTTGTTTTTCGAGGCTTGCTGGAATTTCCGCAGCCTCGCCTCGATTTCATCGGCCGCGAGCGTGCGGTTGCGCTCGAAGTACACTTCCTCGAGCCACAGCGCGTCCGCAACCGGCAGATTGATCCCCAGCATGGCCACTTCCTTGACCAGACGCACCGCGGTCTTACCATTATCACAGATCGCCCGGGCGACGTTCATGGCCTCTTCCAGCAAAGCGTCATCGGGCACCACTTTCTGGACCAGGCGCAAACGCAGTGCCTCGTCTGCTGACACCGGGTCGCCGGTCAGCATCATCATCAAAGCGTCACCCATACCCGCGAGCCGCGGCAGCCACTGGGTGCCGCCACCGCCCGGTAGCGCACCCAACTTGACTTCCGGCAAGCCGACCAGTGCGGATTGCGCCGCGATACGGATATCGCAACCCAGCGCAAGTTCGAAACCGCCACCGAAGGCAAAACCGTTGATCGCCGCAATGGTGGGTTTACTGATTTTGAGAGAATTGGGCGTGACCCAGTAATGGGTCCGGGTTTTTGGTGGCAGGTACAGGAAGTCAGGCGCTTTCTTGATATCGATACCGGCCGAAAATGCCCGCCCGTTACCGGTGTAGATCAACACCCGCAAGTTGTCATCCGCTTCAAATTCCAGCAGGCGGCGCCGGTGTTCGGACATCAGGTCCATATCAAAGGAATTCATCGCCCCGGGGCGGTTCAACGTCAATATCGCGACATGGCCCTCGGTTTCCCAAATCAGGGGTGGTGGCTCTCCGCTGGTTCTGTCTTCACTCATACTCAATGACCTGTTCGTTGGATAAATTCAAGTATCAACCCGTTGACCCTTTCCGGCAATTCCCAATGCATACAGTGTCCGGCATCCGGAAGTACGGTAAATTCAGCACCCGGGATTGCCCCGGCGATCATTTCCGACGCCCGCGGCGGGCAATAGGGGTCATGTTCCCCGGCGAGCACCAGCGTGGGGCAGTCGATGGCGCCGAGTTCCGGCATCATCGGCTCGTCCGCCAGTTTCAGCATGGCATGGCAGGCGTTCAGGTAACCGTCAACATCGGTGACGGCAGCTGTACGCAACTGCCGGTATTCTTCCACCAGTGCTTCATCGCCGAGGGCAAAACAGCCACTGGCATCCCCCATGGTTATGGTCTTGATGGCTTCCAGCCCTCCGCTGGCGGCCCGCTCGATACGGTCGTTAAAAAACGCCTGGCCCGGGCGGCCCACCGTGCAGGAACTGGCAATCAGTACCAGACCGAGCACCCATTCGGGGAAGTCGAGTGCAAACCGCTGGGCGATGACGCCGCCCATCGAGAACCCGACCAGCCACACCGGCCCGGAACCCTGGGCACTCACTATCTGTGCCAGGTCATCAGCCATTTGACCCACGTTGCCAGTGCCCCCGCCCACCGGGCTGGTACCGAAGCCCCGCACGTCATAACACACGACGTTTAGCGGGCGTTGCAGAGAGGCCAGTTGCCGTGACCACACGCTGCGTTCCTCCGACAGACCGTGGATCAGCACCACGGTCTTGTTGGCAGTTGAATCCGTCATCGCACTGACCCGCAAAAGCGGCCTACTTCAAATGCCGGATGATATCCCGGGAGATTTCTTCCATACGCGCCGCACGGCCACCGGCGCCCGCCCGGAAAGCCAGCGTGATCCCATTGAGACCCAGTTCTTCAAGTGCACGGATCCGCTCCAGGCATTCATCGGCGCTACCCACCAGTGCAACAAAATCAGTGAATTCCGGCGACACGGATTGTTTGTGGCCGGCATGCGAGGACATATGCTCCAGGCGGTCATAGCTTTCACTGGCACGCCGGAAATCCTCTTTGAAGGGCACCAGGAAATCTGGCAGGTATTTCCATTTGTGAAAGGTCTCGGCCTGCGAAGCCACCCAGTGGCCAACATCGTCGCGGGCCTGGTCACGGTCATCCGAGATCGCGATATTGGTCCACAGGTCACACTTGATCTCGTTGAAGTCACGCCCGACCTCTTCTGCACCGCGGCGCACGTGGTCCATTTGCCACCGGGTAAATTCGACGTTGGCGCCACCCATCAAAATGACGCCATCGGCCACCCTGCCGCACATGGCCAGGATTTTCGGTTGATTGGCAGCGATATAAATCGGTATCTTGCCGGCCGCCGTGACCAGGCGATAGGGCTTCCCATCCACACCTTCGACCTCGCCGCCGGCGCACAATGTATTGATGTTGTTGATCGATTCTTCCAGATAGGCGATTTTCGCGGGTTTGAGACCAATCGAATAAACACCGGTCCAGCCGGTACCCAGGCCGATGATGGCGCGCCCGTTACTGACTTCGTTCAACGCGGTAAAACCATTGGCCAGTGTGGTCGGGTGCCGTGTAATGGGGTTGGTAACACCGGTGGAAAGCATGATCTTTGACGTATTGGCTGCGCACAGGGCGAGCGCGATATAGCAGTCTTTCATAGACAGTTGCACGTCTGCGATCCAAACGCTGTCGAAACCCAGCCTCTCGGCATTCTGAACGACCTGTACAGTGTGAGAAATGGGTTCACGGGGACTGATACCAAGGGACATACCGACTTTCATTTTGTGCTTTCCTCCGGGGAAATCATGGTTTCCATGTTACATGGCAAACAGCGGCCATCGGCTGTTTTCAAAGTTTGTACATGATTAGTGATCCGAACGCATGTTTGTTGCTAGTATTCGACACGAGTGAAAGATTTTCGATGCGGAATGTACCCGTCGTATTGCGTCGTTTTCGGTGCAGAATATACGGCTGATCTATTAAAATGAGCGCGATCGGTGTTGACTCGACAGACATGACCTGTTTGACAGACAATACCTGATAGCGCTCTTTTTCGACACAGGATTGACCACGATGACCGCAGCCGTACTGGTACAACACGACGCCGAAACCGTCACCCTGTTGCTGAACCGGCCGGAACAACGTAATGCTTTGTCACACGCCCTGCTCACGGCGCTCGCCGACGCACTGGCCGACCCGATCATACAAGACCGTTCCGGAGTGGTGATTACCGGTGCTGGAAAGTGTTTCAGCGCCGGCGGTGACTGGAGGGAACTGACCGGTACCATCAGGGATCTCGCCATTGATGAGGATATTACAATGGTGACCCACCGGATCGGAAACCTGCAGGTTCCGGTAACCGCAGTGCTTAACGGCCCCTGCCTCGGTGGCGCGGTGGACATTGCACTGTCGTGTGATCAACGGGTGGCAGCACCCGGGGCCTGCCTCCAGGTCCCGGCAAGCCGTCTGGGTCTTTTATACAACCCCGTTGCTGTGCAGCGTATGGTGCTGCGTTACGGCCGCGAGATCGTAACGCGTCTGCTGGTCACGGGTGAGCGTTTTGATGCGCCCGCCGCACTGGCCGCCGGTCTGGTCTCCTCGGTGACCGGAGACGGCAGCGTCGATGACAGGGCACGGGTGCACCGGGACATTGGCACTGATGAACTCACCCCCGTCGCAGTGGCAACAAGAAAAATGATCGATGCGATCGATCGCGGTGAATTCGATCCGGAATACTGGCACCAGGTCCGTTGTGAAATTATGGGCTCACCAGAGCGCTACGAGGCAGTTGCCCGGTTCAAGTCCCGTATGCTATTGAAACACGGGTAAAAGCGGAATAATCGAACCGACAACCATCGGATTAAAAGATTCGTACATGGTTTATGGGCGCCCTGTGTTAATTGCATAAAGCCAAATTGTTATCCCGTTGGGGTTAAGAGGATTTAAAGAAAATGCTCCCCGAAGGGAGCATTGTAAAATCAGGTCATTCGATCCGGGTTAACTCACTTTGACCCCTTTGTTGTTGTTAACGGAAGATAGAACGATTGGCTGGAGGTACCGATGCGTTCGCTGCGGGCATCTGCTATTTCATAAATGTGCATTCGTTTTTATGGGTGTGGTTACAAATATGGTGCTTTAAGCCGATGAAATCCTAAGGTTCCATGCTTGTTGTCAGCGTAAACGCCATCCAGGAACAGCATGTGGAAGTGGATGTTGAGATTAAGCGCTCCCCCGAAACACTGTATTAAAGTGACGGCTCCAGTTTGTGCTGTGGTCTTTGTATAACCGGTTTTACGGGTCAGATGGGTGGCAATAGTGCGGTAGACGATGCCCAGCACCTTGCCCATTACAACCGGTTGGCTGGCAAACAGAAAACGCAGCAGGAACGGCACGCTGAGGACCCGTTGGCGCATCGGCTGATGGGGCAGGATATCATCGACTAGCAGGGCGGCACTGTCGGCCATGCAACGTGCTCCACAACTCGGACAGAAGCCGCGCTTCTTGCAGCTGAAAGCGACTAATTTTTCATCGTGACAGGATTCGCACCGAACTCTGAGAAACCCATATTCAAGCCTTCCACATTTTAAGTACTCATCAAATTCTTTTGTGACGTAAGTCGGTAGGTGCTTGCCATGAATGGCCAGTTCAGCCTGAAACTCAGGCCAGTACTCCTGCACGATCTGGTAAAGCAAGGTCGTTTGCGAACAAGTATTGGCCAGTCTGAACGATGCTATCGATGCCGGATTAAGAGAGGCCTTTATCTTCCGCGAACCTGCGATGGCAGCGTACTTCGCAGATCCGGAGTTCCAGGCACTGCCGACCCGGCTTGATGTAACTCTCGAGCAAGAGCACCGCCATATGCTCCAGTTAATCTGCTTCAACAACCCGGCACTCAGCACTTGGCAACCGCTACCAGAGACCTGCGAAGGTGTCACGGAGCAACCGACGCATTGAGTACCTGAATGGCGAAGTTTCCACGTCCGCTTCTTTAAGCGGGCCTTGATGTCAAGTTCCTATTAGCCTCAGCTAAGAGCGGAAGGGGCAAATTAACCAAAAAAGATGGCCACCCTTGCGGGTGGCCATCCTTCCCTCGTTTATCGAGCTTTACTCGATTTCCTTATTTAGGTGGTGGGGGTACCAGGCAAGATGCTGGAACAGACACGTTGCCGGACTGATCAACAGCCGTCATCAGCGCATCACCATTGCCGATGATGTGCCAATCGACTGCAGTTCCCCGACCTTTGCCGTTGCCGTTGTTGCCGCCCATCGGGCTGATCTTGGGCACAACGCCGCCATCCTGTGTGTACTTGATCTTGGTGCCTACTTCGAACGGCCCCCAAACGGTACCGCTGCCGTCATCAGTGACAAAAAGCGCAAGCGGTTCGCAGCCTTCAAACAGGTTGTCCGTGGCCAGCAACTCGTAGAAGCCGTCCTGGTTTTGGCCCTTGCCGCCCTTGCCCGGCGCCTTGGGAATGTTGTTGCCGTTCGGATTCGTCGTCTCCACGCACTCAGCCACCGGCACTATGGTATCAAACCAGTCTTTCGTCAGGTCGATACTGTCGAACTCGCCTCCGATCGTGGTGCTCACCGTGATCGTGTCTTGGCCCAGGCTATCGCAGGATACAGGCACCGTGTAGATGAAGTCGACGGCTGCACCACCCGGCGTGGCATTGATTGCCCCTCCAGCAGGTGTGGCAGTCGCAGCATTCGTGCCACTCGCGAGGAAGTCGATGTTCCGGTCCGGACCCGTACCGCCGAGAATCTGACCAAAGACGGTATGCTGCCAATCTTCACTGAGCTCGTTGCTCTCCGTGGGGGGAGCTGCAGTGAGCTGCAGGAGATGGAAGGGTTCGACGGCCGTCACCGTACCGGAGTCGACGCTGTCTGAACCTGTGGCTTCCGCATCGGAGGCGTAGTCACCGACGCCGAGACCGAAGTTAATAGCATCCCAGAGAACCGTGATTGGCCCATCAGCCGGCACGCCTGGATCAGTGTGGGTCGGTACGACGTCGGCGCCGTCGAGTGATGCCGTCAGGGCGTCGAGCGAGGTAGCTATAAGGTTCGGCAAAAGGTCGGGGAGGTTCGCCGGATTCGCGACATGCGTGCAAGTGCCGCCGGACCGGTTCGCCATCCGCTGCAAGCTGATGGCAGCGGGGTTGCCGCAGGCCGAGCCTCCGCCGACTGCGAAGGAGTCGATCTGCGCACTGAGAGCGTCCGTTGCTGCGTCAAAGGCGGTGAGGCCAGTGGATTGGGGGAAGCCATCGGAGAGGAAGATGACGCGCTTTGTCCCCGCCCCACTCGGTCCAACGCTGGTGTTGGCCACCACGAGGCCGGCCGTCATGTTGGTACCGCCGCCAGCTAATTTATTCGTAAACTGTGCGACTCTGCCATTGCCGCTAGCGTAGCTGACCGAGTTCACGACGGATTGAGCGTCGCCGAAGTTGCTCGTCAGCGGTTGCTGTCCCGCGGTAGGGCTCATGTCCGCGAACTGCCCGCTAGAAGCGAACACGGATACGCCGACATCCAATATTGAGACAAAATTGGGATCGTTGATGACGTTGTTAACGGCCAGCTTTTCGCAATTGAGGATGTCTCCCAAGCCGCCCCCACAACTCCTGGTAGTTGAGCCAGACACGTCAATGACGAAAGTAATGTGGATATTCGGCGCGCCCTGACCGACGCTGGCTTCACCGTCAGTAGATACGTTGATCGTGCCGCCCGCTCCGAGCGCCGCCGGCACCCTGAACTCTTCATCTGTTATCGGATTGTATATCTCCACCGACAGCTCGGCGCCGTTTGGCAGAGTCGTGATGTCCGGGTTTTGGGCCATCACCATTGTTGATGCCAGCACAAATGGTACGGCTGAGATGAACGCCGCCCGTTTGAACCATGATTTTACACTAAACATTATGTTTCTCCTTACTACGGAATTGATGTTGATTAATACAAATTCCGAGCTCTCGTGAACCGGAAGGCTCTTCAATCGATCGTCTAATTACGTGAACACCTCCTTCTCCTTTCCGCGCTGTTGCAGCGCACATGGAGTTAAGATGGCATCGCGACTGGCACAATACCGATCACGACGCCGCTTCCTGAAGCTCGATAACGATACCCTCGCGGGGTACCGCCTCGCGTCGAAATGAATGATAGCCGGGGGCGGTCACAATGATCGTGTGAAGCCCCGGCCCGAGTTCGGTGAAGATCAAATCGTCGCCACCGTCGGCGACCGTTTGACGCCTTGAGCGGCTGGTTACGCCCTGCTCCTCATCGATCCAGAAAAGCCTTACTTCGGCGCCGGCCACGGGCTCCCCGCTATCGGAATTCACCAGTTGGCCCGCCATTTCCTCGTGGCCCCAGTCGAGCACGAGGATCGCGGTCGTCATTTTTCCAGGTTCGAGCTGGATGCCCGCAAGGGTGAATTGAGGGTCGCCGCGGCTGCCAAAGCTTACCTCTCCGGCGGGGACTTTATCGACCAGAAAGTTGCCACCCGAATCACCCGTGACGGCCAGGTTTCGGTTGGCGCCGGCGCCGCTATTCCACATCCACAGCGTATATCGTGAAACGGGGTTGCGAAACGCGTTGACCATGCGGCCGCGTAGGCTGCTGTCGTCTAACGGTTCCAAAACGACCGGCACAAACAGACCGCGTCTGCCGACCTGGAAACCCTCATCGACGTAGTCCTGGAAGTCGGCCTTTGGGCGGACCCAAAGCCGGTAGTCATCACCAATATCCACGTTATCCATGAAGAAAGAGCCATCCTGTTTGCTGGTAGCCTGATGGCTGCGCCCAAGGGGATGCGAGTAGAACTGAATCCGTGCCCCGGCTACCGGCGCGCCGTCCACGCCCATGACGGTGCCATCGACGGAAACGCCGTCTTTCACCTGTAGTTGAGCGTCCAGACGCCATTTGCTGAGGTCGCGCAAATCCGACTGACGGACACCCAGGGTCTCAGCGCGATACCCGGCCTTGGTGAAGCGCATGCTTCGGGTTCGCGGCTTCTGATCGACCGTTATTTCAAGGCTGTATTTGCCGGTGCTATCCGTTGTCGCGATTTTGCTTTCATCCGTCGGCGCTACACGAGCGCCGGCGATTGGCTGGCCGTCTTCCTCCATTACGACACCGTAAATTGTAACGGGCTTTCCACGCTCTGCCGTCACACGGAGAACAACAGAGCTGACCCCGGTTCGCACGGTCGAAGTCGCGGAATCGTATAGATCGGTCGATTCTGTCTGCAGGAGATATTCGCCGTCCGGAAGATCTCCAAAACCAAAGTAGCCTTCCGCATCGGTCAGGACTTCATCTGTAACACCACCAGGACCGCTCGTGTTGCCATCCTGCGCCAGGCGCCGTGACGATGCAGTAACTCCAATATCGGCAACTGGCTCGCCGTCTTGATCCAGCACCCAGCCGGAAATCGGCAGCAGAACCGGATCATCCTCGATGTCCCGGTCGGTGCCTGCACTGGCGATGTTGGCGGCTTGTGCTCCGCCGGAGTCCTCTGGGGCTGGCATGATAACGGTATCATCCGTTACCTCTGAATTTGCGACGGAGAACGGGTAGGTCACGCTTTTCAGGCTCTTTACACCGGCGTCGGCGTTTTTGCCTTCGGACTGTTCCGCTGTTTCAGTGTCAGTTGGATTGATCACCTGTTGCGCAGCGTCAGCGGCGGTTGGAATGATTGCCTGTTCCCCGGAAACTGGCCAAAACAGCCACACCACGACCACCCCGACACAGAGGAGCAACACCGCTCTGGTCAGGCTTGAATTTCTTATGGGTCTAGCGGCGCCACCGGAAGGTTTTCGTCCCCAAGAACTCTCGCAGGACCCCCGATCACCGGCCATTAGTGCCTCCTCTCGCGGAGGAGTCGACCCGAATCCGTTAGGCTGGTTTTGGCCTCCAACGAAATTTTCGAACCGGAACAGTCCTTGTCTATGAAGTCGGTCTGCGGCAGCGCGGCTTCGGCTGCATCCTTGACCTATTGACTTGCCAAGGCCGAAAACGCGCCTTGGTTTTAATGCCCGCAATGCGGGTATAAGCTGAAGAGATATAGACTATCTGTCTTGTTAGCACAAAAGTTAGTATTTGTCAACACTCAACACTTGACAGTTATAAGAGTATAGGAAACACTAAAGCCATATTGCCAGAAACCTGTATGTGTTGACCATCGCTTTACGTCACCACTGGGGTTAAATCATCGTGAATTGTCGAGCTAATTATCGGCCCGCTCCTGTCGTACATCACATTGCGAAATTTCATATCGAGATAGAGTCAACGGTATTTGAAGTTGATCATCGCACAACCGCAAACTAACATAGGTGGCAGACAAACCGGATGCCGAGCTTATGCAGCAAATTGTCAAATTGAAAGAGGCCCATATCGCCACTGGCATCTGCAGTGATGTTGAATCACTGATCGAAACCAATGACGGCATAACTACCCACAGTGCCGAACCGGGCTGTACCAGCAATTGCGTGATCCACGCACCGGTCAGGAACGTCTTTTGTCATCCATAACCGAGGCTGGAGGCCTGAAATCGGCCTGGCGCAAGCTGGACAAGGGGCAGGCCGTCAAGTGGACTGTCTATACCCTGCTGCTGATCAATTGGGGTTTCTATTTTGTCGAGGAATTGTACATTTCCTCGCACACCCTGCGCCAGGGAGGCACCATCCTGGAATGGACCCGTGAATTCGCCACCACGATCGACGAATTCGCCTGGTTCGGGCTGTTGTTCATGTTCGAACTGGAAACCTATTCACTGGAAGACAAAGCCCTTGAGAAAAAACGGGTCCGCCGGGCGATCCATGGACTCCGCCTGCTTTGCTATGTATTTATCGTACACACGATATACGCCAGGGTGACGGACGTCATTGAATTCAACGAAGTCGTGCGGGCACCGGAAGTGACCGGACTGTGCCAACTTGCCGGTAGTGAAATTTCGTTTGGTGAGAACTTTGACTACACCATCATCGACCGGGACAACTGCGCGGAGTTTTCTGAGGATACGAGGTTTTACTACCTGGACCCCTCGGTCATTACGGATCTGGACGGCTATGAGTTGGAACGCAGGCTGCTTTGGATTGACCTGGTCGAGGCCTGCACATGGTTACTGATCATGATTGCCCTGGAACTCGCGGTCTGGCTGCAAAACCGGAATATTACCGGTGGCCGGCTGATGCTGGTCAGTCACGCTGGTAAATTTTTATATGGTGTGCTTTGGGCCGCGGCTGCCTACTGGGTGTGGAAAGGCCACTGGGTGTATGCCTGGGATGAGGCGTTGTGGATACTCGGCTTTTGGGCCATTGAAGGCAACCTGTCCGAGTGGCGGGATGAAATCCGCGAAGAAGAAGCGCAGCAGCCTGCCTGACTTGGCCACTAGCCGCAAGCATTTTGTTGGCCGATGGGTGTGACCCGGGCGGTAACATATCGAGCCAGCAGGATTACGACCAGGCAGACCGCGATACAGGTCATCAGCATGACCGAATAGTCACCGGGCCGGATCAGGGTGGCGGCGACCGCCGGGCCGACAAATCCGGCAAGTCCCGTCGCAAAACTGCCGGCCACAACCACTGTCCCGCCGCGGTCGATGTCGGCTTCTATGGCCTGGAAATACGGCAGTGTGAATCCCCAGGCCCCACCCATCAGGCACAAGGCAAGGAAATAGCTGCCCTGGCTGGTGCCAAAGAGCAACAGGCAGAACGCAAACACCTGGGCCAATATGGCAAAAAGAATGGGTTTGAAGTGCCCGAAACGCGCGCCCAGCAAGGTCACGCCAAACCCACCGGGAATTCCGAGCAATGTTGAAACACCCATCATCATACCGATTTGGTCAGCGTCAAAACCCATCGACTGGCCCATGCGTTCAACATAGGTAAATTGCGCCATGTTGTAGGATTCAAACAGCCCGATACCCAGCAGACATGCGATGGCTGTCCTGGTCAACAGGACATTCCATTCCAGCGGTGCTCCGCTGACCCGGCCCAGGCGTTCATGCCGGTAGGGAAGTTGCCCCAGCGTCATCAGTGCGGCCAGTTCAAGCAGCACAAAAATCATAAACAGACCGGCGATGCCAACCGCCGGCATTAACCACGGCAGTGCATAGAGCCCCACCGCACTGAATACGAATTGCATCGCCATGAACAGACCGTAGGCCCGGTCCGGTTCCCGCCGGCGTGCATAGGTGGTCATGACGGCGGCATAGACCGCGGCACTGCCAAACCCGGATACATACCTGAGCCCGATCAGCAGTCCACCGGGCAGAGCAACAGCGCCAACACTGGCCAGATCACAGATGATCATCAGGGATAGACCTGCCAGGGCAATCTTACGCAGGTCCAGGTGATGGATACGCAAGGCGAACAGTATCGCACCCGTGGCGCTGCCCAGAAAACCAGCGGAAGCAAGCCAGCCTGCCCCGCTCTCGGTCAGGCCCAGATGATCGACGAAAGCTCCCACCATCACCGGAAGCACCAGCAACGGTAGCAGTGAAACAGACCCCAGCAGGGACAGAAGAATGGTTCTCTTGGCCGAATCCTTCACGTGTTAATTGCCCGTCCCATAGAGTGATGATTGCATTTTATCGTGGCGCAAGCATAGCGGTGTGATGACAGTGCTTGCGTTTCGGTCGAAGGCTTCTAATAATCAACCGTGGAATAGGCTGAACAGGAACCCCGAAACATGGCAAAACTGAGATTCGCAGCCACGCAGATGGCCTGTACCTGGGATACCGGCCAAAATATCCGCCATGCGGAACAAATGGTCCGTGAAGCGGCAGCGCTTGGGGCGCAGGTTATCCTGTTGCAAGAACTGTTCGAAACACCGTATTTCTGCAAGGATGAATTGGAAAAGCACTTCAGGCTTTCACACCAGGGGGCTGATAATCCCCTGGTGCAAAAGTTCCAGACACTGGCACATGAACTCGAAGTGGTATTACCCATCAGCTTCTACGAAAGCAGTGGTAATAATTTCTTCAATACACTGGCCATGATCGACGCAGATGGTGAAATGTTGGGTATTTACCGCAAGTCACATATCCCCGACGGGCCGGGTTATTCGGAAAAGTTCTATTTTTCCCCCGGTGATACCGGTTTCCGGGTCTGGGATACGGCGTATGCACGTATCGGCGCCGCCATCTGTTGGGACCAGTGGTTCCCGGAAGCGGCACGGGCCATGGCACTGATGGGTGCCGAAGCCCTGCTCTATCCCACCGCCATCGGCTCTGAGCCACATATTGAAGGTTTCGATTCACGCGACCACTGGCAGCGGGTCATGCAGGGTCATGCGAGCGCAAACCTGTTGCCGGTCATCGCTTCGAACCGCATCGGGTTTGAGGAGGGTGAAAGCTGTTCATTGGAGTTCTATGGTTCATCCTTTATTACGGACCACACCGGTGCCAAGGTGGCCGAAGCTGACCGTGAAACACCCTCTGTCATCACCGCGGATTTCGACCTGGAGGAAATTCGCCGGGCGCGCGTGGCCTGGGGGGTGTTCCGTGACCGCAGACCCGACCTGTATGGTCATCTGCTGACCCTGGATGGACACATCAATTGACAGAATTCAAACACCAATCTGCACTGGAAGCCGGCTTCCGCATGCCGGGGGAATGGGAACCGCACAGCTGCTGCTGGATGGCCTGGCCCTGCGCGGAAGCAATCTGGGGCGATTACCTGCCAAAGACCCAACAGGGTTATGCCAACGTAGCTAACGCGATTGCTGCGTTCGAACCGGTGCGTATGCTGACACCACCAGGCAGTGTAAAACGTGCCCGATCGCTGTGCACCGAAGCGGTGGAGATCATCGCCTGGGACCTGGATGATGCGTGGATGCGTGATATGGGGCCCAATTTCCTGACCAATGGACAGGGCGAACTGGCGGCATCGGTATTTCACTTCAATGCCTGGGGAGGCAAATACACCTGGTATCGCAAAGACGCCGCGGTGGGGCACCGTCTGGCGGAAGCCATGGGCATACGCACCTTTTCTTCGCCGGTTTTCATGGAAGGTGGAGGTCTGAACGTCGACGGTGAAGGCACGCTGCTTACCACCCGGCAATGCATACTGAACTCGAACCGCAATCCGGGCATTTCACTTGAAGACGCTGAGCAGGAACTGTGTGCTGCGCTGGGTCTGAAGAAGGTCATCTGGCTACAGGGTGATCCCGACGATACGGAAACCGATGGTCACGTGGATGGCCTGGCCTGTTTTGTGCGCCCGGGCGTGGTGCTGGCGGAAACCGATCCCGAGTCCATGCCCGGCACCGCGCACCACGAAGCCGTGCAGGAGAATATCCGTATACTTGAAACAGCCACCGACGCCCATGGAAGACGGCTCGAAATCCATATCCTGCCCGCAGCCAGCAGTGTCGGCAACCTGGGTGACCGATTCTGCCGTTCCATGGTTAATTTTTATATCGCAAATGGCGGTATCATCATGCCGGCCTATGGAAATGAAGGTGACGAGGCGGCGTTCGAGATCGTCAGCCGTTGTTACCCGGACCGCAAGGTCGTGCAGGTCGATGTCAACCATATTGCCTACGGCGGCGGTGGAATCCACTGCATTACCCAGCAACAACCCGCTTGAGAAAACTGACATGAAAACAGCCATTCAGACGATTATCGTGTTCGTGATCCTGGTTATTTCGGCAAACATTTGGCCGGACCAACAAACAGCTAAAATCAGCTGGCTGATCAGTAACGTGGTCCTTATTGATGGCACCGGGGCCGATGCAAAGCCGGGAGCCGTCAGGGTATCCGCCGGCGTCATTGTGGATATCGGCGATCTGGAAGCACTGGACGGCGAAATGGTCATCGATGGTGGCGGACAGGTACTGGCGCCCGGCTTTATCGATACCCACAGCCATGCCGACATGGAAATCTTTGACCGGCCCGACGCACTCGCCGCGGTTAGCCAGGGCATCACAACGGCGATCATTGGCCAGGATGGCGGCGCACCAATGCCGCTGAAGGATTTTTTCAGCAAACTGGAACAACACCCCGCAGCCATCAATATGGCGGCCTACGCCGGGCATAATACCCTGCGTGGCAAGGTCATGGGGGAGGATTTCCGCCGCACCGCAACAGCTGCGGAAATCGAAACCATGGGTAGCCTTTTGAACGCCGAAATGCAGGCCGGCGCCCTGGGTCTCGCCAGCGGGCTCGAATACGAACCAGGTATCCATTCGCAACCGGACGAAGTCATTACGCTGGCAAAGATCGCGGCCGCCCACGGTGGGCGTTATATCAGCCACGTGCGTTCGGAAGACCGCTGGCTGGAAAAGGCACTGGATGAAATTATCGAGATCGGCAGGGTTACCGGTATGCCGGTGCAGATTTCCCACATCAAGCTGGCGATCAAGAGCCTGTGGGGGCGTGCGGATGAGATCATCGCCAGGCTCGAAGCCGCGAGGAATGAGGGTATCGATGTCAGTGCCGACATTTATCCCTACGAATACTGGCAATCCAATATCATGGTGTTGATCCCTTCGCGTGATTTGCATAATCGTGCCGAATTCGAGTTTGCCTTGAAGGAACTCGCACCACCCGAAGGCGTCTGGTTGACCCACTTCGATCCGCAACCGGAATATGTCGGTATGGGCCTGCCCGAGATCGCAAAACTGCGGGATACCGACCCGGTAACGGCGTTGATGCAATTAGCGGCTGAATCGGTGGGCCATGGTGATGGGGCGGACTGGATTATCGGCACCAGTATGCTGGAAGAAGACATCCAAACCCTGTTGAAATGGCCACATACCAATATCTGTACCGATGGTTCCCTCGATGACCTGCATCCCCGTGGCAGCGGCACTTATCCGCGGGTGCTGGGGCGTTATGTACGGGAACAGGGAGTGCTGGGCCTGACCGAGGCCATCCACAAAATGACGGGGCTTGCGGCGCAGCATATGGGCTTGCGCACACGCGGTGTCATCCGTCCCGGGGCCGTGGCCGACCTGGTGCTGTTCGACCCCGATACCGTCATCGACAATGCCACACCCGATGATCCCCAGGCACTCAGCAGTGGTATTACGACCGTCTGGGTCAATGGCAAAGTCGTGTTTGACCAGGGTGCCGGAAGCGGCTTGCGCCCCGGCAGGGTAATCCGCAGAGCCCACTGATGTGGGAATTTAATCTGTATTTACCTGATAGCGAAAGTCCGTGTCATAAGTGGCGTTTCTCTCTATCAAAACTCTCAAACAAACATTCTCGTCACGTTATCTGCATACAAGTCCGAGTGTAAGAGTGTGTTGTGTGATTCAATCACTTGCGCGGTCAAGTGTAGCCCGTTGTCCCGGATTCACGCTTTCTCCCGTAATGCATGGATCGGATTCGTGCAAGCAACCTTGAAGGCGTGACCGCCAATGGTCAGACCGGCGATAACAAGTGCCGTCACACCAGCACTTATGAAATACCCGGGGCCGAGATCGATACGGTACGAAAACTGGTCAAGGTATTGACGCGCGCTAAACCAGCCCAATGGCCAGGCAAATAAAATGGCTACAATTACGGGAATCGAGAATCGCCAAAGCAAAAGCGAAATGATGGCAGTGATGGAAGCACCATGCACTTTGCGGATGCTGACTTCACGTGACTTTTCGGCGGCCGTGAGCGCGGACAAACCATAGAGTCCTATACAAGCGACAAGCAGGGCGAGTGCAGCGAGACTGGTGACCATCATTCCCTGGCGGCGGTCTTCGGCGTAATGAGCAGAGACATTTTGATCCAGGTATTCAAGGGATATCGGGTCCCTGGGTATAAAGTCCTGCCACACGGCCGTAATCTGCTGTACCAGCGCAGGTACATCGGTGCCTTGACGGAACCTGACGGTAAGGTCACCAAAGCCATCACTGGACATGAAGTAGGTGGTGGGAACGATCTCCTCCCGGAGCGAGGAGAAATGAAAATCCCGTACGACACCCACGACCTTTGGTTCGAATGTATCTATGCCGACGTCCAGAATGACGCCCAGAGCTGCCTCGGCGGACTCGAAGCCGAGTCCGTGAACGGCACTTTCATTCAGTATGGTGGAGAATTGTTTAAGTTCGCCTTCCTCAGCAGAGTCGAGACCTGCATCATCTTCGCCAAAATTACTGGAAAAAAACCGGCCTGCCACCAGTTCAACACCATACAGATCAAAGAAACCATCATCGACGTTGAGCGGACGCGCTCGAACTGAACCATCACCCGTCATTCCGGGCACGCTCAAGGTGACACCGGAATTTACCTGGTCGCCGGGCACCCGACTGGAATAGGCGGTGCCCGTAACATCGGGCAGTGCTCTTATTCTTTCATTGATGATCGAGGACTTTTCCGCGAAGTGGCCCCAATTCATATATCTGATGATCAGTTTGTCATTTATTGAAAATCCCAGATCGTAGGAAGCCGTAAAATGACGTTGTGACTGGATCACGGTGGCGCCAATACCCAGTGTTATTGACACGGCGAACTGGAATACAACCAGCGCGGTACGCAGTCGGCGGCCCATGCCTCCCTTGCCCAGCGTGCCCCTTAAAGCAACTGCGGGCCGAAAGGACGAGATGACAATAGCTGGGTAAAGCCCGGCCAAAAAGGTCACAAAACACAGCAGCATGAGTACCGGCATGATCAGTTCAAACTTCAGCAATGACTCCAGGCCCAATTCCCTGTCAATAAACGGATTGAGATATGGCAAAACAAATGAAACAACGGCCACGGCGAGTACCAGGGCCAGCAGCGTCAGTATGGCCGTTTCCGTCAGGTATTGACCCATTAGCTGACGACTTCGCGCTCCGTGCACTTTACGGATCGAAACATCCCGGGCCCTGCTCAAGGACTGCGCGAGTGCCAGATTCATGAAATTGATGCTGGCAATAGCCAGGATAAGAAAAGCAATGCCAAGCAAGGCGTAAGCGAGACCCCAGTCACCCAGCGGTCGCATGGGTTGCGTGTTCCGGGAGTCCATATGAATGTCGGTCAAACCGACGAGATAAGGGCGAAATATGTCACTGCCGATGCGGCCTTCGCTCCGATCGGTGGTATCCACATGATCGTCCAGCAGCGCCGGGAAATTCTCCTCCAGAAGTTTGGGACGGGCTCCGTCTGCCAGTTTCAGATAGGTATATACCTGGAAGTTTTGCCAGGAATCACTGACCTCAAAGTGAAAACCGTCATTCGGTTGTTTACTCAAAATAAAATGAAGTTCCAGGTGACTGTTGGCAGGTATGTCCTCAAATATGCCGGTAACCGTGAAATCGCGAATTTCGCCGCCGTCTCCCTCTTCCACCGAAAGGGTCTGCCCCAGGGCTGATTCCCCGCCGAAGTACTTGAGCGCCATTTGTTCCGATAGCAACACCGAAGTAACGCCTTCAAGCGCTGTCGCTTTGTCACCCCTGGTGAGTGGAATATCCAGGACATCAAAGAAATTTGCATCCGCAAAGGCGATCCACTCGTAATGCACCTTATCGGCGATGTGCAGCGAATGCAGATTGAAGGAGAACGACGTGGCCGCTTCAATTTCCGAAAAGCGATCCAACAAGACATCTCGCACAACGGTTGGCGAAACTGCCAGATGTATCGAACTTCCGTCGGGGTCCAGGAGTTCCGTTTCGTAGCGATAGATTCGTTCAGCGTTTGGTATCCAGCGGTCATAACTGATTTCATGCTGTACAAAGAGCATGACCACCAACGCCGCGACGAGCCCGACGGTAAGACTTAAAATGTTCAGGCCGGAGGAGAACTTATTGTGACCAATGTGTCTGACCGCAGCGGTAATGTAGTTTCCAAACATGCCTCAAGTGATCCCGATTTGGCCCTTTATTGACTCAGCTACTAATGCGAAAAAACTAAACCCTCTTCAGATTTTCAGTGATGACCTCACCATCAAACAATGAAATGTCCCGCCGTGCGTACTCCGCGTGAGCCGGCGAATGGGTGACCATCAATATCGTTGTGCCCTGCTGGTTCAGCTGGGTCAGAAGTTCCATGACTTCCTGACCATTTTGAGAATCCAGGTTACCCGTGGGTTCGTCCGCGAGGATCAGGTGGGGTTCCGCGATCACCGCACGTGCAACCGCCACGCGTTGTTGCTGGCCACCGGAAAGCTGAGCCGGCATATGATTTGCCCGGTGTGCGATCTCCATCCGCTCCATGGCCTCGTCCGCCCGGTTTTTTCGTTCAGCCGCCGAAACCTCTTGATACAGCAGCGCCAGTTCAATGTTTTCGCGCACCGACAACTCGTCGATCAGGTTGAAGCTCTGGAAAATGAAACCGATATTCCGCTTGCGAATTTCAGACAGCCTGCTCTCACCATAGGACGCCACATCCTCGCCTCTGAAATGAAACGACCCGGAACTTGGATTGTCCAGCATGCCGACGATGTTCAGCAAGGTTGACTTGCCGCAGCCCGACGGACCCATCACCGCGACAAACTCACCGCACTTCACTTCTACATTGATGTGATTCAGCGCCCTGGTTTCAATATTGTCCGAGCGGTAGACCTTGGTGAGTTTCTGCAGGTGAAAAAGGGTCTCTGCTTGATTAGTGTACGCAGCGGGGGTTGTCCACTGCGCCTGCTCTGTGACGGCCGTCTGGTTTCCAATATTCATAAGCCTGCTTCGTGTCCTTGTTTATCATTCGCTTAATCATCTGCCTGCCGGGTAAAACAGGACATTGATATTTAGACGCAAAACAGGTGGAATACGTTACATTCTCCGGAGCAAGTTAATGTTTAAGATACAGGGTAACGATAACTTCCGGTTTGTTGTTTAAACACAGGAGTATTAGCCATGATAAATGGCCGTTGTGAGTGTGGAAGGATTCGGTATGAAGTCAAGGGTGAACTTAAAGATTTCTGCCACTGCCATTGTTCAATATGCCGGCATCTCCACGGGGCTGCATTTGCCACCTGGGGCGGTATTGCACGTGCTGAATTTTCCTATAAGTCGGGTGAAAGCGAGCTGAAAGTATATGCTTTTTCAGAAAACGCGGACAGCGTCTTCTGTTCCAATTGTGGATCGAGGTTGCTGGTCGATTTTAAACCGGAAACCGATATGCTCTACATAACCCTGGGCACCGTCGTCGGGGATGTCGATTGCCCTGCGGGTTTTCACCAATTCGTGGGTTCAAAAGCGCCATGGTTTGAAATCACTGACGATCTGCCGCAATACGATGAGTGGCCAGACGAAACATAGCAGGCTCAATAACGCCGGGATACGGACAGAATTTTATACGGACTATTTGGAAAACAGGGATACGCTCATGGTCCGGTAGCTTGATTTTCCTGTTCCGCGTGATTGAAAAAGTCACGCGCCTCCAGCAGTCGGGGCCAACTTGCTTTGGAATCTGCGGTCATGTCTATCAAGGTCTGAAAATATGCTGCCGCGGTTGACCGATCGCCCTGTTGTACTGCCGCAGCCGCTGCACCGTACAGGCTGTTAAAGCGATTTGGACTCCTGGCCAGCGCCACCCGGTAAGCCGCCAACGCGGCAGCCGGGTTTCCGAGTTCAAGCTGCAGGTCTCCCAGCATTTCATTGGCGGGCAGCAGTTCACCGGGCGTGACTGCGTGTTTACTCGACCCGTTCTCCATTTCCGCGGATTCGGTCAACAGAGCCAGCGCGGTTTCGCCGTCGCCGCGTGCGTAAGCGGTCCAGCCAGAAACCGCCAATTACTGGATCCTGATCTGCCCGGCCCAGTACGGATTGGCGTTACTGTTCTGCTCGTACCTACGCAGTTCTCCCAGTTTATCTGCCGCCGCACTGGCAGCTTCGACGTTTCCGCTGCGGGCCGCACCGACACCGCGCGCGAACCAGGTGAGCGCCACATACGGTGCGTGGGATTCTGACCATGGGAATGACTCCGGTACCCCGGCCTCCAACTGCAAGGCGTCCTGCCACTGGCGCCGTTCCAATACAAAGCGAGCGGGAATCGCTGCCAGGGCATAGGCTCCGGCGACCAGGTTCTGCTGCCAGTAAGGCGCCTGCAGCGACATCGCATCGCTGATAATATCCTGAACCGCAGCCTCATTGCCGATTTGCAGGTAGGCGTACGCCAGGTAATCAATTGAATGCAGGTATTCTGTTGAAACAGCTTCACCCCGGGTTTCCCGAAGCGAAGCGCTGGCAGCGCGACTATTCCATTCAATAGAGTCCTGCCAGAGCCCCAGCCTGGTAAAAATATGGGTGGGCATATGCAGGGCATGTGGTACGTCGGGGGCCACCTTGCCGTAGTTCTGCGCCACTGCAAGTGCCTGCCCGGCAAAGCCCGGCGTGTCGTAGGTATGGATGACGTAATGATGTGCGCCCGGGTGGTCGGGCTTTTGCACCAGGATCTGCTCTACGATTTGACCCGATTTTGTTCGTATCAGCTGACCTTCGTGATCCGGCAGGGCGGTTGCGATATGGGCCAGGGCGTAGAAGGCGGCGCCTTCGTCATCGTCGGGGAAATCCGTGTAGACCCTCTCCCAGCCTGCATCGAATGCTGCCAGGCGTTCTCCTTCGGTGCGGTCCGGGGCATTCTCGTAATAGGCCTTGACCGCATCCAGATAGGCCGCCTCGCGTGGTGATTTGGCACCGATGGACTCCGCGGTTGCGATGAGTTCCATGGCCCTGGCCATTTGCGCTGTGGAGGTGACATCCGGCCACAGCGGATGAAGATAGGTCATGGCCACGCCCCAGTAGGCCAGCACGCAGTCGGGGTCGGCACGCAGGGCATCGTTGAAGACTTTTTCCGCACCCATGTAAGTCATGTGGTGCAGCAAGGCAACACCACGCGTCATGTATTGCTGGGCCCGGGCGTTGCAGGAGACCGGAAAATTCACCGAACCCATCTGCTCACCGTAGCTGTCCGCCGCCTGGGCCGGGTTAACAGGCTGTTGCTGTGCAGTTACCAGGGGTTGTGCAGCGACTTGTGGTTGTTGATCGCATGCGTTTATAAACAGCGCGATAATTATTAAAACACTTTTTCTGATAGCTTGGGACATGCAGGCACCTTGAAAAATGGAAGACAAAACCCTTTGTGAATACAAAAGTATAGGACAGAAATGGATTTGTGCTGAACGTGGACGCGATACAGTTGGCTTGTCAGTGTTCATGGCAAGGCGCACCTCGCAGGTAATGGCCTTAGTCCTTGCCAAGAGGTGCAACGCCGTCCATGGGCGCTGACAGGCCAACCCGCTGGGCGTTCCTGTGGGCTTCCGCCGCAGCGTTGCAGTGTTTGTAAAGGACCTGGCCATTCACTGCACACTGCGTCTTACTGCGAAATCCCACAGGAGCGCTGGATCCGCAATTATCATGTTGAAGGAGCACTAGATATTATTTGCAGAAGGTCTCTTTCAGCACCTTATTGATACCGACCAGGGCCCTGTCTCGCCGTCTGTTGAGGGTCTCATAATCACGCTCCCCGGCCAGCCTGTCGCTGCCTGCGACCAGTTGATCAAACAATTCCGGGGTCAATTCAGGCGCTGCCAAACGTGACCAGGGGTATTTCAAAGCCGGTCCAAACTGCTCGAGACAATAGGCCATGCCACCTTCACCGCCACCCATATGGTAGGTCAGACAGGGTCCCATCATCGCCCAGCGTGGTCCGGGGCCGTTGACGATGGCGAAATCGATATCCTCTGCGCTTGCTTCCCCGTTGGTGATCATGTGCAACGCCTCGCGCCACATGGCCTCCTGCAAACGGGTTGCAACAAAACCCGGTGTTTCCTTCGGCAGCACCAGCGGTGCTTTACCGGCGTAACGGTAGAAATCCGCAACCCATTGCACCGCCCCGGGGGCTGTCTGCCTGCCACCGACCACCTCGACCAGTGGCAACAGGTAGGGCGGGTTAAAAGGGTGGCCGACCACGGTACGTTGTGGGCTTGAGCAACTGGCCTGGATGTCCGTCATCATCAGGCCCGACGTGCTTGATGCGATCACCACCCGTTCACCCGTCAACTTGCATAGCTGAGCATACAGGGTTTGCTTCAGTTCAATATTTTCAGGCGCGCTCTCCTGGATGAAGTCCGCCCCGGAAACGGCTTCGGCCAGGTCGAAACTGATACGCAGCTTATCCCTTGATGCCCCGGCTGCAAGACCAAGTGTTTCCAGGCTGATCCAGGCCGTGTCGATCAGGGCGTGTAAAGAGGCTTCCTCGGCGGGGTCGTGCAGATAGCTGGTGACCTGGAAACCACGCGCCAGGAACCATGCTGCCCAGCCCGATCCGATCGGCCCTCCGCCGATACAGCAAACCCTGGAAACCCGCTCGGGGCTAATGCCAGTAAATTCACGTTTCATGATCAATCACTTACCCTTGAAATCTGCCTCGCGTTTTTTGACAAAGGCACTGACGCCTTCCTGGGCATCTTCGGAACGGAGTAATTTCCGGTAATTGGGCAAATCACCGGTGCGCATGGTATCGAACGCCTGCCGGATGGTATCACCCTCGATGGCGCGCAAAATTTCCTTGATCGACTGCAGTGCCAGCGGCGCGACCCCGGCGAGTTTTTCGGCCCAGGCCCGTGCGGTCGTCAGCAGTTGATCCGCCGGCACGACGGCATTGACCAGACCATAGCCGGCGGCCTCGGCTGCGCCCATGCGTTCGCCCAGCAACAGCATCTCCATCGCCTTGTTGTAAGGTATGCGCCTGGGGATGCGTTGAATGGCCCCGGCATCGGGTACGAGACCCAGTGGTAATTCGGGCAACGCGAACTCAACGTGCTCGGCGGCCACGATCAGGTCGCAGGCAAGCGCGATCTCAACCCCACCACCCAGGGTATAGCCGTTTAAAGCGGCGATCACCGGCTTGTTCAGATCCCACAGCTCGGTCAGGCCTGCAAAGCCGCCGGCGCCGTAGTCATCTTCCCACCAGTTATCCAGCGCCATCTCACCGGACTCAACCGCTTTCAAGTCCCAACCCGCGCAGAATATGCGATCGCCTGCGCCGGTAATGATGCCGACCGACAGTTCCGGATCATCACGAAGTGTCACAAACGCCTCACCCAGGGCCTGGCTGACCTTGATATCGATGGCATTTGCCTTCGGTTTATCGATGACGACTTCGAGAACGCCACCATTACGGGAAACGTGGACGTGTTCAGACATATTGCTTTCCTTTCAATTTGCGGACCTGGCCGGTCTGGATCGTTGTATTCAACCGTCCGGACCTATGATGTGGGATCGTTATTTTTGCAGTTGCTTTTATTGCGACACAAACTGCGTTATTTCGACATACCCACCACCTGCGATCCAAAAACCGGCCCCCAGATACCAATCAGAGACACCGACCAGGGACCCCGACCCCGACGCCGGTTATAGACCCAGGCACCAACCCACTGCATCCCCCCGTTCGATGACATCAGCCATAACGCAAGGGCACCGAGTCAGCTATCTGCCCACTCAGCACACCGTCCACGACCTCGCCCAGGTCTGACAGAAAGGGTTCTATGATGGCGTCGTCGGTTGCGACATCCACTGGCAGCACAATCCTGGGCGGGTCATCCACACCGACCAGCAACCATGAATACCGCTTGACCATGCCGCCCATGATCGATTCGATCGGAACCGTGTTCGAACTGAAAGACAGCGGCGTGGGGACATCACAGGGCCAGACTTCAAGCCCTTCCAGGGCGTTAATTCCCGTTGTCAGGCGCGCAACATTGTCCAGCATTTTGCGTGTCATGTTCAGATAACCGGTTTCGCCCAGGTAGGTCATGACCGCCCAGGCGGCAAAATAGGAACCTGCCGGGCGTGAGCCGAGGAACCCCTCGGTCTTGTAACTTCCGCCGGTCACGTCGGTCACCAGGATGTTGTGGTAATCAAGAAAGGATGCGTCACGCCAAAGGATGGTTGAGCACGGCTTTGGGCAATAACCGAGTTTGTGTAGATCCGCGGAGATGGACTGGACACCCGGCACCCGGAAATCCCACGGCGGCACGGCGTGCCCCAGTTTCTCAAGGAAAGGCAGCATATAGCCGCCAACACAGCCGTCTACATGCATCCACGCACCGTGTTCCACCGCCATCGCGGCGATGTCCTCGATCGGATCGATGAACGCCTGGTACCAGTTCGGGGCCGAACCCACCAGGCACACAGTATCTTCGGTAATGGCGGCGCGCATTGACTCCGGATCGACGCGGAAGTCAGGTCCCAAGGGTGCGCGCACCAGGCGCATACCGAGATAATGGCAGCCCTTGGAGAAAGAGGGATGGGCCGATGCCGGTGCGACCACGGTCGGTTCACGCACCTCGGGGCGATGGTCACGCGCCCACTCCCGCACCGCGTGCAAGGCACTGTAAATGCTCTCCGAGCCACCGGAGGTCACGCTGCCGGTGCTGTTTGTGTCGGGATGCATCAAACCGACACACATGTCGACAAGTTGCTGGCGAATGTCGCTCATGTAGCCAGCGCTCAGCGACAGCAGTCCGTTGTCGGAGAAAAAGCGGCCGAAGGTATCGCGGCCCACTGCCTGGACGTCGGTCGACCCCCGGAATGCACGCCACCAGTGTCCATGCACTTTATCCACCTCGATCTTCTCCAGGTGTGTCTGGATCTCTTCCATGGGCGTACCGTCTACAGGCAGGGTCGAGCGTTGTGGCGTCTGGTTCATGATTTTGATCTCCTTCAAAAAATATCAGCACCGGCGACAGAAATGATTTTCTCGAAATGTCTTTACCGGAAATACAGCCTGTCCTTCCCCAGTCTGCGGGTGCCGCCAATCGAAAATCTTTCACGCATGTCGAATACTAGCAACAAACATCCGCTGCGATCACTAATCATGAACCGTTTTCGGAATGGTGAATACTGAATGTGAGCAGGCGCACGCACAAACTGGAACGTCTATTTTCACCAGCAAGCATCGCTTTTGTTGGCGGCACGATTGCCGCGATGGCCGTCAGACGCTCCGTTGAAATGGGATACCAGGGTGAAATCTGGCCGGTCCACCCCACGCGACAATCCGTGGAGGGATTCACCTGTTATCGCCGGGTCGAAGACCTGCCGGGCGTACCGGACGCCGCCTACGTAGGGGTCAATCGCGAACTGACGATCGATATCGTGGGCCGCTTATCGCAATCCGGCGCCGGTGGTTGCGTGTGTTATGCCGCCGGTTTTGCGGAAATGGGATCAACCGGCAGTGATCTGGAACAACGCCTGATCGAAGCCGCCGGTGACATGCCTTTGATTGGCCCTAACACTTTTGGCTATTTGAATTTTCTCGATCGATGTGCGTTGTGGCCATACCTGTTTGGCTGCAAACCAGTCGAGCGGGGTGTCGCGTTTATTTCACAAAGCGGCAACATCGCAATGAACCTGACCATGAATATGCGCTCGGTCAATTTCACCCACGTGATCGGCACGGGCAACCAGTCGGTCCTTGGGCCCGGCGACTACATGGATGCCCTGCTTGCAGACGACCGGGTAAACGCCATCGGCATGTATATCGAGGGCATTGATGATATCGAACACTTTTGCAACGCGGCCGCGCTGGCGCTGCAAAAGGCCGTGCCAATCGTCGTCCTGAAGGTAGGCAAAACCGACGCCAGCGCACGCCAGTCAAGCACGCATACGAGCTCACTGACGGGTTCCGATGCACTGCATGACGCCTTGTTCAAGCGCCTGGGTGTCATCCGCGTGCATTCGCTCAACCGCATGCTGGAAACCTTGAAAATACTTGATCTTGGCAGACCGCCCAGGGGTTACAATGTCATGAGCCTGTCATGTTCTGGTGGTGAGGCGTCGATCATGGCAGACCTCGCCGATAAGTATGGCCTTGAGATGAAGCCTTTTTCAGATCTCCAGACCGCCGGGTTGAACGCCCAGTTCGAAAACTATGTCACGGTTTCCAACCCATTCGATTACAACACGTCGATTTGGGGCGACTCTGCTGCCCAGAAGCGCTGTTTTACAACGGCCATGTCAGGCAATCACGATGCCGCTTTCCTGATCTATGATCATCCCAGTGTCAGCGATGAAGCCGTCGCAAACGAAGTCAGCGAGTGGAAGGTGGCGCTGGATGCATTTATCGCGGCACACCGGACCAACGGCATGCCTGCTTACGTGATCAGCACCATCAGCGAACTGATTCCCAAAGACATGCGTGACCACTTGATAGCGAGCGGCGTGGTTCCGTTGCAGGGTTTTGAAGATGGCCTGTATGCCTATTCCATGGCTGCCGGTTACCACGCATATCGTGCCAGGGCATCCACCACCGACATACTGCCAAGGATCTTTAACGGTGCCGGCGCCAAACAGCGACAAGCGGTTTTTCTGGACGAATGGGAGAGCAAGTACCGCCTGGGGAAATATGGATTATCCACACCGGTTGGCGAATTGACAGACGCAGCCGGGGCCGTGGCTGCCGCCGACCGGATCGGTTACCCGGTCGCGCTCAAGGCAACGGGCGGATCATTCCTGCACAAGTCGGACCTGGGTGCGGTAAAACTGAATCTCGTGGGCCCTGGTGAAGTTGAATCGGCGGTCAAAGACATTCTGGAATCTGTCGAGCGGGCTGCCAACGGCAATGACCCCCTGACGGTCGAGCGGTTCCTGGTCGAAAGAATGGTCACGGACACCGTCGCTGAATTGATCATTGGCATCAAGTGCGATGAACAGTTCGGACCGGCCCTGGTGATCGGTGCCGGTGGTATCCTGGTCGAATTGATGGCCGACAGTGTAAGCCTGTTGCTGCCCGTGGGTCGGACGGATATCGAAGACGCAATCAATTCCCTGGCGGTATCGAAATTACTGGCCGAATTTCGGGGCAGACCAGCGGGTGACACCGGTGCCCTGATTGATTCTGTTGTCAGCATCGCTGCGTTTGCACAGGACCACTGGGACAGCCTGCTGGAGCTGGACGTCAATCCGTTGATGGTATTGCCGAAAGGCCAGGGTGTCGTAGCCGCGGATGCGCTTATCTGTCTGAGCACGGAAACGGGCACGGATTAAAACATCGAATAAAACGCGGAATGAATTGAAAACAATTGCCATGAAATGCAACATACCCCTATGGACATGCCCGCATACATAGCACCGGCAAACGTGGACGATGCCCTGGAGATAAAAAGGGAAATGGGTACGGATGCCAGGGTTATAGCCGGCGGTACTGACCTGCTATTGAGACTCAGGGACAGGAATCTGTCTCCAGACCTGCTGCTTGACCTGCGCAGGACCTCGCTCGATACGATTTCATCTCACACCGGTGACATGCACCTCGGTGCTTACGTGACCCTGTCGCAGATACTTGAACATGCTGAGATCGGGACTTTGTACCCAGCCCTGGTTGAGGCTTGCCGGCAGTTTGCCGGACCGCCCATCCGTAACCGGGGCACACTGGGGGGTAATATTGTAAACGCCTCCCCCGCGGCGGACCTGGTGCCTCCCCTGATGGCTTACGATGCGAATATCGTGCTGTCCTCGTCATCCGGTGAACGTGTACTTGAGCTGTCGGCGTTCTTTACCGGACCCGGCCAGACGATCCTGCGGCCCGACGAAATCCTGACGGAAATCAGGCTGCCGTTGATGCCGTCAAAAACAACCGCCAGTTTTATCAAGCTGGGACAGCGGCGCTCAATGGCCATTTCAATCGTTAACCTGTGCACCCGCATCACACTTGATACTGCGGGAGTCGTCGCTGTCGCCCGGGTTGTTTTGGGTTCGGTGGCGCCGACACCGTTACGCGCGTTTGCAACCGAAGTGCTGTTGAGGGGCAGGCAATTGTCGTCCGCCCTGATCGATGAGGCTGCCGCCAGGGCGAGAGAGGAAGTTTCACCGATCACCGATGTGCGCGCGAGCAGGGACTACCGCAACCGGATGACGCAGGTACTGGTCCGCAGAGCCTTGACAACCAACCGGAAAGACCTGGCAAGGGATGGTTCCAATGACTGAGATGAACATCCACATCACTGTGAATGGAAAATCCCGGCAGCTAAAGACAACACCGCTGGCGACACTGTTGAGTGTCTTACGCGATGACATCGGTCTGACTGGCACCAAGGATGGCTGCTGCAGCGGTGATTGCGGCGCCTGTGTCGTTATCCTGGACGGCCGGGTCATGAACGCGTGCATGGTGTTGGCAGTGCAGGCCGACGGCGCCTGTATCACGACCGTGGAAGGTCTTGCCCAAAACGGCGAACTGCACCCGTTGCAAAGCGCTTTCGCTGAAACCTGGGCCTTTCAATGCGGTTTCTGTACGCAGGGAATGCTGATTTCCTGTTTTGCCCTGTTGCAGGCCAATGACAACCCTTCCCGCGAAGAGATCCTTACCGCGGTTTCGGGAAATTTTTGTCGTTGTACCGGCTACCAGAATGTGGTCAAGTCCGTGCAGCTGGCCGCTGCCCAACTGCGGACTTTGAACGCCACAACGCAGGTTCAACATGACTGAAACCGACATCGTAGGCCGCTGGACCAGCGCCCCTGGCGGGCATGACATTGTCACCGGCAAGGCGCGCTATTGCCCGGACATCAAATTACCGGGGATGCTGACCGGCAAGTTGCTGTACAGCCCCCACGCAAGGGCCCGTATCAAGCACCTGGATGTCAGCAAAGCCAAGGCAATGCCGGGTGTGACCGCGGTCATCACGCACGCTGACATCCCCGGCGAAAACAGTTACCTGTACGGGTATCCGGACCAGCCATTGCTGGTGGTGGATGAAGTACGGTTCCAGGGCGATGCCCTCGCCGCGGTTGCAGCGGTAGACGAGCGCACGGCCCAGGCTGCACTGGCGGCCATCGAGGTGGACTACGAGGTCCTGGACGGATTGTTCGATCCCCTCGAGGCAATGCAACCCGGTGCCGGCCAGGTCGTGACCGGCCAGGACAATGTCATGATGAACATGACTTACCGGACCGGCGATGTCGAAGCGGCGCTGGCACGCGCTGATGTCATCGTCGAAAACACCTACCGTACGCAATGGGCCGAGCATGCGTTTCTCGAAACCGAAGGCGCGGTTGCACGGATGGACGAAGACGGCGTCCTGACCGTCTGGTCGAGTTGTCAAGCGCCGCACCGGGACAGGATGCAGATTGCCCGCGCGCTGGCCTTGCCCGAAAGCATGGTGCGTGTGATCACACCCTATATCGGCGGTGCTTTCGGCGGCAAGGACGAAGCCCATGTCCAGATCCACGCGGCTTTGCTGGCGCACACTGCGGGGCGTCCGGTCCGGCTGATCCGCGGGCGCAGGGAATCGATGCTGACCCATGTGAAGCGGCACCCCTTCATTGTCCAATGCACCACGGCTGCCAGTCGTGATGGCCGGTTACTGGCAGTGAAAGCCCGGGCGATAGCCGATGCGGGTCCTTATTCGAATGCAAGCCACGAGGTGCTGAACAAATTCGGCGAATTTATCGGCGGGCCATACACCGTTCAAAACCTGGAAGTGGAAAAGATCGCGGTGCGCACCAATAACCCGATTTGCGGTGCGTTCAGGGGTTTCGGGGCACCCCAGGCCGCGTTTATCTACGAATCCCAGATGGATGAACTGGCACGGAAACTGGCCATGGATCCACTGGAAATACGCCTGCTCAACGGCGTTGAAACCGGCTCGCGGATGTACACCGGTGTTGAAATCCGTGAAGGCCGGGGTATGAAGGCATCGCTGCAAAAAGCAGCGGAAATGATCGACTGGGAAAATCGTGATCGACGTGAACGCCAGCCTGCCGGAAATTTACGCCGGGGCTGGGGCATGGCCACCATCCTCAAAGGCGCAGGTCTGGGCCGCGGGCTGGCAGACCATGCCGGCGTGTTGCTTGAAATGCACCGCGATGGCTCACTGGTGTTGCACAGCGCTGCCGCGGATATGGGCCAGGGTATCATCACGGTGATGGCCCAACTAGCCGCCGAAAGACTGGGTCTTGAGATGGACTCGGTACGTGTCACCAGGGCGGATACGGCCAGGGCGCCCGATGCCGGAGCCTCCTGCGCCAGCCGCCAGGCCATGGTTTCCGGTAATGCCGTGTTGGTCGCGGCGGATGAGATCCGTGACACACTGCTGAGCCTGGCGGCCATGAAGACCAGGGTCGACAAGGACCGCCTGGATTTGAAACACGGCAGACTGTTGATCGATGGCGAAGTACAGGAGATGACGGTGCAAAACCTGGCCGAGCGCGCCAGCCTGTGGGGTTACCCGCTGCATGCCGAGAGCCGTTTTCACCTGGAATACCCGGAAGTCGCTGACAAAATCCCATACCGCTACAGCAGTGAGGTTTTCCAGTTTTGCACCCAGGTGGCGCAGGTGCTGGTGGATTGCGAGACCGGCCAGGTGACCGTCGAGCGACTGGTTGCCGTGCACGATGTCGGCAAGATGATCAATCCGGGCGGTGTTTACGGACAGATCGAAGGCGGTGTCGCACAGGGTATCGGTTATGCGCTCAGCGAGGAACTGGTCGTCGACCGGGGGCATACCCTGAACGCTTCCCTGGAGAACTATGTCATCCCGATGGCACTCGATATTCCTGAAATAGAAATGCACGTGCTGGAAATACCTGAACCCGGCGGCGGCCCGATGGGCGCCAAGGGAGTAGCGGAGGCCCCCATCATCCCCACCGCCCCGGCAATCCGCAACGCCATACTGGATGCGATCGGAAAACCGCTTCATCAGTTGCCGATGAATCCTGAGCGGGTGCTGGCCGCGCTCGACGGATAGGCCATTAATGCAATTTAGCTGACACATTAAGGAGAGGCTGATGAACAGTCATGCTCGTATCGTAATCGTAGGTGGCGGGATCATGGGCGTGGGTTTGCTGTATCACCTCGCTGAAGAGGGTTGCAGCGATGTGATGCTGATTGAAAAAGGCGAACTGACATCCGGTTCGACCTGGCATGCCGCAGGCCAGTGTCCCAGCCTGGTTGGCAATTACAACATGGCCAAAATCCATCATCACGGCAATACGCTTTACCCCAGGCTCGAAGAACTTACCGGTCAGTACGTCAGTTGGCACGCATCAGGCGGAATTCGCCTGGCCAGGACCCGGGATGACCTGGACTGGTTCAGATTCATGCGCGGTATCGCCAGGAACGTCGGTTTTCGAATGGAGATCATCGGACCCGATGAAATCCGCAAGATCAATCCTTTCATGAATACTGAAGGCGTGCTGGCCGGGGCCTGGACCCTGGATGACGGTCATGCCGATCCCTCGGGTCTGACCAATGCCATGGCCCGCGGTGCGAAAAACATGGGTGCCACGATCGTACGACATAACCGCGTCACCGATATCAAGGCCCTGCCTTCGGGTGAATGGGAAGTAACGACGGAAAAAGGTACGGTGGTTGCCGAAATGGTCGTTAATGCGGCCGGCTGTTTTGCCCGCCGGGTGGCCCAAATGGTCGGTGCTGATTTGCCGATGTGCAATATGGAACACCACTACATCGTCACCGGACCCGTTTCCGAATTCATGGACCGGGATAAAGAAATGCCCGTGATACGCGACCCTCACGCTTCGTCCTATATACGGCAGGAGCAAAAATCCGCCGTGATCGGTATCTATGAACACGTCGCTATGACCGAGGCCTGGGCCCCGCGGGGTTTTCCCAACTGGGACTCGGACAGTGAACTGTTTCCTGAAGACCTGGAGCGTCTGATGCCCTGGCTGGGGCGCGCCATGGAACGCGTGCCGATACTGGAAAATGCCGGCATCAAGCGCGTTATCAATGGTGCCATATCGCATTCTGCCGATGGACCACCGATGCTTGGACCGGTGGCGGGACTCAAGAATTACTGGATGTGCTGCGGCTCTTCGTTTGGCATCGCACAGGGCGCCGGCTGCGGCAAATACCTCGCCCAATGGATGTTACATGGCGATTCCGAGATCAATATGACCGGTTTCGACCCCCGGCGTTTTGGTGACTACGCCGACGATGGCTATATGAAGGCCAAGGGTTTCCAGGATTATGGCATGACCTACATGACCCCCCTGCCCGGCGAAGAACTGGCGGGCGGGCGGCCAAGTCGCACCAGCCCCCTATACGACAAATTGCGTAACCAGGGTTGCGTCCACACCGAGACCTTCGGCTGGGAACGGCCTAAGTGGTTCTCACCGGACGGCCGCGGGGAGGAGTTCAGCTTCCGGCACAATAACGTGTTCGAAGTGGTTCGCGATGAGTGCCTGGCGGTGCGTAGAAGTGTTGGCCTGCTGGACCTGTCGGGTTTTGCCAAGTATGACGTCCGCGGTGCCGATGCAGGGGCATTCCTCAACCGGATATGCGCCAACCGGATGCCGGCAAAGAACCATGGCATTGTGCTGGCACATATCCTGTCGGAAAACGGCCGTATCAAGGGTGAAATTACGGTCACCCGGCTGGCCGACGACCATTACTACGTACTCTCGGCAGCCGCGGCCGAAACGCGTGACCTGGACCACCTGGTGCAGGCCAGGCTTGATCATGAAAACGTCGACATCGTCAATATAAGCGATGACCTGGGTGTGCTGGTGCTCGCCGGGCCACGCTCCCGGGAAGTGCTCGCAAAACTCACCGGCGCTGGCCTCGACAATGATTCGTTCCCGTGGTTGAGCGGCAAAGAAATCACCGTAGCCGGCATACCGCTACGCGCCTTGCGTGTTAACTACGTTGGAGAACTAGGTTGGGAACTGCACCCACCGATGCAACAGATGGAAACATTGTACGACGCCCTTTGGCAAGCCGGTGAGGAGTACTCAATGGTGAATTTCGGACTCTACGCAGTCAACAGCCTGCGGATGGAAAAGGCCTACCGTGGCTGGGGTGCTGAATTGACCAACGAAGTGACCTTGCTGGATTCCGGTATGCACCGCTTTGTCAAGTTCGACAAAGACAATTTTGTCGGCCGCGAAGCGATCCTCAAACAAAGGGACGAGGGCCCGGTAACAAAACTGGTCTATTTCGAAATCGACAGCGGCGACTCGGACGTACGCGGCAGTGAGCCGATCTATGACGGTGACACGTGCATCGGGGTAACCACTTCCGGTGCTTACGGGCACTTTGTGCAGAAAAGCCTGGGCTTTGGATACGTACACCCGCAGTTCGCAGGACCCGGGATCAGGTTTGAGGTCGAATTGCTGGGTGAACGCCGTAGTGCCACGGTACTACTGGAACCGGTTTACGACCCGATCAACCGGTGTCTGAACGCATAGCCATAACGACTACGATGACGCTGTTAACTCAAGCTGGTCGTTTCCGCAGACAACCATATCGGGAATTTTGCCCGTACTTGTGCGTCTGTTTTTTCATTGATATGTGACGGGAAATGACTGCCAAGGATTTTATCCTTCTGGCGAACCGCCTTGTGTAACAACACGGGTTTGTTGTTTTCTTTCCATACGTTCGGGCTGGAACGATCGCTGAATTCCGGGTAAATGTATTCGCTTTGCATCACTTCAATCGTCTGGGCTGACCCCAGGTAATGCCCCGCACCACCAATGCAAACCTCCCTGATGGTCTCAAAACTCAAGGTTTTCTCGTTCACTTCAATACCGCGGGTGATCCGCATCACGGCGCCGAGGATATCATTATCGAGCAGCAGGCTTTCCGGGCAGGCACCCAGCAGGCTGGCATACATCCCGGCCGCTTCATAAACGATATTGGCCCCGGAAAGGGCGGCCGCCAGGGCCGTTGAGGCACGCTCCGCGCCGGCCTGAAAATCCGGGGTTTTGGAATCTGTCATCCCGCAGGCTGTGCCAAAAGGCAACCCGAAATGGATACCCACCTGGGCGCAGGCGGCAGACAGCAAACCCTGTTCAGGTGAGCCACCGCTCATCGCCCCGGTTCTCAAATCAGACAATAAAGGCCAGGCGCCCAGGATCGCCGGAGCACCCGGCTTTATTGCATTAACGTAAACCAGGCCACCCAGGCATTCGGCCCATGCCTGTGATACTGCGCCGGCCAGGCAGGCTGGGGTGGTGGCCCCGGCCTGGCCAGCTGATAACAGCAGTACCGGCATCCCACCTTCGACCGCGACCCGTAAACACTCCAGCGCGTCGCTGGTAAATTTCATTGGCGGTACAACAAAACAGTTGGACTGGCTGACAAAAGGACGCGCCCGCCATTGATCCTCACCGCCGGCAATGATGTGCAACATCTGCAGCGACCGTTCCAGGTGGGTGGCATTGGTCCAGCTTGAACCCACGTGCTTGGCTGTACCCTTCACGCAACAGTAAAGGGTATTCAGATCCATCTCATAGTTGTCCACGATGTCCCTGAGTACGCACATGCGTTGAAACAGGTGGATGTGTTCACAACTGTCGGCGATACGTGCAAGGTCATACAGGTCGCTGGCGGTGGAATCACGGTAGCGGTTGTTCTGTGTGTCGACGATCATCACCGCTGCCCCGGCGGTTGCAAAATGAACCTTGCGATCGTGTATTTGCAGGTCGTGGGCGGGGTCCTGACCGTGCAGGACCAGGTTTTTCTGTGCCTGCTCCAGGGCCGTTTCAACAAGCTGTTTCGGCATCCGCAGCCGGCCGTCATCGCCAAGTGCGGCACCCACTCTGGTACAGGTCTCAATACAGTGTGGGGTCGCATCGGCAAACCCGACTTCGGCCAGTATTCTGAAAATATTTTCGTCTATGGCTGCGATATCATCGTCAGCCAACGGCCTGTACTGGCCCCCTGTTTCACCGGGGTGCACCGGCTTGACCGCATCTGCAAGCGGGGCACTGCGTTCGGCCATACGCGCGCGTCTGCCTCCGGATCTTCGTGCCATAATGTCGTTTCCTGATTTGTTAAGCGTGGTGCCCAGCATGTAAGCTATGATCCTGCTTTGTATGCTGGTAACAACACGAGGACATAATAAGCAAATGAACCGCAATATTATAGTCAGCTGTGCAGTAACCGGTTCCGGGGACAGCGTAGGCAAACACCCTGCCATACCGGTTACACCGGTGGAAATTGCCAGTGCTGCTATAGATGCTGCCAAGGCCGGTGCGGCCATTGTGCATATCCATGTGCGGGAACCTGACACGGGCAAGGCCAGCCGCCGGCCGGAATTGTTCAAACAAGTCGTCGACCGCATCCGTGACAGCGACCAGGATGTTGTCATCAATCTGACCACCGGCATGGGCGGTGATCTTTTTTTCGGTCCGGATGACGACCCGATGAAATTCACCGCAGACACCGACTGTGTTGGGCAGCTCGAACGCATGCTTCACGTGGAGGAACTGTTGCCTGAGATCTGCTCGCTGGATTGCGGTTCGTTCAACTATGCGGAAGGCAGTTACGTCTACATCTCGACACCGGGAATGTTGCGCCTTGGGGCCAAAAAACTACAAAGTCTTGGGGTCAAACCGGAACTGGAAGTATTTGACCTGGGACACATTGCGTTTGCCAGGCAACTGTTGGCTGAGGGATTACTGGACAGCCCTCCCCTTTTCCAGGTCTGCCTGGGAATACGCTGGGCCGCCGAGGCGGATACCAGAAATTTTCTGACCATGGTGGACCAACTGCCACCTGGAAGTAACTGGGCGGGTTTTGCCGTCGGCGCGATGGAAATGCCGATGGTGGCCCAGGCTGCGCTGCTGGGTGGTAATGTCCGGGTTGGTCTGGAAGACAATCTGTTCCTGGAAAAGGGCGTTTTTGCATCCAACGTGCAACTCGTCGAACGGGCCTGCAACATCGTGCAGTTGATGGGTTGCAAGATCCAGACACCGGCACAAGCAAGGCAGACGCTGGGTCTCAAAAAACATTTCTGACTGCGAGGAAACGACTTTGGTGATAGTAAACAAGACTGTAGCCCACCCCTGGTTGTGTGACGTTCTGGGCCACCTGACAACCCGTCATTACGTCGCCATGTTTGATGACGCGTCTTATCATTTTCTGTTTAACGTTTTTGGCTGGTCCGGCGCCACCGACGACGCTGGCGAGAGGGGCTGGGTCGATGTCCGTCACGTTATCGAATACCTCGCGGAAGTCGCTGCCGGTGATGTGCTCGAGATTCGGGCTTCGATGGTAAAAATCGGTACAAAGTCCGTTACCGCCCGCTACCAGATGTTCAACCTGGGCAGAGACGAACTCGCAGCGACGCTCGAATGCATATACGTGTTGTTCGACATGAACACACGTCAGAGTCTGGCTCTTACCGATCAATTACGCCAGATGGTGGCGGAACATCTTGACCCATTGGAGGATCAGGAAGCCACGCAAGGCTGACTGCGAATTCCAGCAACGTTGTATACACCTGGCATCAGTGAACCGGATTCAAGCTTGGGCGGGCGTGGGGGCATCGGGTGGCTGTACACGGGACACGCTAAAGCCATTCCTGGGCTCTCGTCAGCCGTTCCCGGCGGCTGACGGTGGCCCAGGCCAGCTTCTCGACCGGTTCCCGCTCTCACCTTCTCCCTG
>Ga0255052_10000336_pt1 | contig 37768 bp, 37 predicted proteins | sample JV7_2_21_MG_FD_188632 | JGI IMG/M metagenome (GOLD analysis project Ga0255052, IMG submission 188632) | Seawater microbial communities from Jervis Inlet, British Columbia, Canada - JV7_2_21 | ecosystem: Environmental > Aquatic > Marine > Inlet | place: Canada: British Columbia | collected...
CCGGTGCCGCACTCGCGGAATACCTGGAAGTCAACGTCGCCGCACGTTCTTCTGACTACAGTACGTCCGGTTCGGAATCGACTTACAAGGCCGGCGTGCTTTGGCGGCCGATCGAACAGCTGTCTGCTCGCGCATCGTTCTCGACCGGCTTCCGCGCGCCGGGTATCGGTGAGTTGTTCGGCGGTGCGGCGCGCGTAGACTTTACCTTCCTCGATCCTTGTGCGGATGTGCTTGGCGTGATTCCGGAGTCTGACGGTGGTCGTCAGAACGATGATGGCACCAACAATCCACAGCCGCAAAACATCCAAGACAACTGTGCAAATCCTGCGGTAAATACAACCGGCGACCTGGTAGGCGGTGTTCTGCCGAACCTAGCCCAAACGAATCCGCAGCTGTCGGCCGTGTCCCAGGGTAATGCAAACCTGACAGCAGAGACCTCGGACGCCTGGTCTGTCGGTCTGGTTTGGAGCCCCGCTTTTTCACAAAATGCGGGCTGGGCCGAAGGTATAACGGTTTCGATCGACTTCTACAATGTGGAAATCGACAACGCGGTTCAGGGTCTCGACCCAGGCGCGCTTATCGACGCCTGTGTCGATACGCTGGATCCGTTCTTCTGTGATTCGGTGCCAAGAAACTCTGCCGGTCGAGTTGGTCTAATCGACAATCAGTTGCAGAACATCGGTGGGATTGAGGCTTCCGGATTCGATATTGCGCTCAACTATGTCGGCCCGGAAACGGGTATCGGACAATTCAGTCTCGGCGTGAACGCAACGCATCTCGACGAGTACCTTGAAAGAACAACGAATCCTGATGGAAGCATATCGGTGAAGGATTTGACCGGCGGACATACTAATGAGGTCTTTAAACGGGCGTTTCCGGAATGGCGGGCAGTGACCACCGTGGACTGGAATTATGATCGCTGGAGCGCCAACCTGGCTTTCCGTTGGGTTGACGACATGATAACGGATTCAATCACTGGAGATAATGCTCAGCCATTGGATTCCGTCATGTTTACCGACCTTCAGGTCCGCTATAACCCGGGATTCCTTGAAGATGCGCTTTCTGTTGTAATCGGTTTCAACAATATCTTCGATGAGGATCCGCCGCTTTGTGACCCATGCGGCAGCACCAACATGAGTATTGTTTCGCACGATTTGCCAGGGACAATTGGTTACCTGCGCGTAACCTACCAAACCAACTAATTGGGAATTAAGTAGTATCAATTGAACGGCCCCTTCGGGGGCCGTTTTTTTTAGTGAAACGCGTTACTCAATACGTTTTCGCGAATTTCTTCGACCTGCGGTTTCAGACGCTTGGCGGTGCTGCCGAGGCAATGTTTGTCGCGAGGGCAGGATGAGCTGCGCGGGCAGATGATGCTGGCTTCTTTTTTGGCGCCATCACCGATCCAGCCAATATTCAGTATCTTGCCAACGCTTTCGAGCTTCTGACGCGCGTCAACAGGAATCGCGGCCCTGCCGCCGCCGCGGTTACAGCCGGCTTCGATCTGCTCGATGACATCGCGTGCATCGAAACCCTGGGATTTCAGGGCGGGTGACAAATCGACGCCGGCACACATGACGTGAGAATTTCCCGCCGGGTCTTTTTCGCGAATCGACTCACAGCAATAAAGTCTGGCGTCATCTCCGTTTCGCAGCACCGATATTTGTGCCGATGGCTTGTTCGAGCGGGAATTCAGCATTTTGAACACGGCCCAGTGTTGGCAGGGATCGAGTACCATTTTCATGTTGCCCCAGGGGAGCGGAATGCCGTTCCCCCGGTAAACAGCCCGCAGATTACCGGGTGGGTAGGCGTCGAAATAATGCCAATGAGGGTACGGGGATACGGAGGGCATTCGGCGCATGATCAGCGCCGTCGACAGCTCGATTTTGCGTCCGACGTCTATCGAATAGGAATGTCGCGTGAGAAATTGTCGAAAAGCTGCTTTCGGACAAAGCAGTGCGCCGGCGAAGTAGCTGCACTCGAAGTCCCGCCAGGCATACAAGATATCTTTGGCATCCATATTGGCGGAGTCCTGGCGCTGTCCGTCGATCTGCCCTCCCGCTACACGCGGCGCACGCGCGCCGTCACCGTCATGCAGCACACGATGTGCAATATGATTGGCGAGGTCGTACTTGATCCGTTCGGGGAGTCCCTCGAGTTTCCTGTTCAGGAAAACGACATTCGGCGCCTCGTAAAATGAGCGCACCAGTGTCTTGAGTGAACCGGTTTTCTCTCCCTGTTCTGTAAACGGGTTTTCATCGAACCATTGAATCTCGAGGCCAACATGCTTGGCGAGTTCGAAGAGCCTGTCTGCGCTTTGTGGAAAATGTTTGTGACCGACGCCCTCGGCGGCGCGCTCCAGATCCGGAAACCGGTTCTGATGTGCTTCCTGGTGGGCGCGAATGAGGAGGTGGGCAAACTGCCGTCCGGTTGTGCCCGTCTGAGTGAGTAATTCGGGGATAGCTGTTTGCAATAGATCGTTCGAGAAAAGAAAGCCGGGCTCCAGCGGTATGCCTTCAATGCCGCCGGACTTCGGTTCGCGTTCTATGGCTTCTTCCTCGAGTACTTCGTCGTAGAACCAGTTAATGTCCTTTTGAAAGACGTCGGCAATGATCGCGAGAAGCCGCGAGGAGGGAACCCGCTTGCCGTTCTCGATCATGGAGAGATAGGAGACAGACGGCCCGGCCTCGCGATCTATCTGGATGCAGCGGACCGACAGATCCTCGAGCGTGAGGTGGTTTCGTTTCCGTAAGCGCTTGATTTTCGTGCCTAAAAAGTGCGCCTTGCGCATAAGGCCCTGGCTGCTTGACATAAGACTACCTGTGAAATTAACACTGTAAAATTTTTGTTGTTAAATTATATATTATCGCCCGGTATCATGCTTCGAAGTTTTCGAATTCTTCAGGAGAGGGTCATGCAACGCGAAGAGCAGATAAGCCGGCTGGAGGCCGAATGGGCGGAAAGCCCCAGGTGGAAGGGAGTAACGCGGGACTACAGCGCCGCCGATGTGGTCAAGCTGCGTGGCTCGGTGCTGATCGAACATACGCTGGCCCGGGTTGGCGCCGAAAAACTATGGCGTCTGGTCAATCAGGAGCAGCCTTTATGTGCATTGGGTGCGCTGACTGGCAACCAGGCGATCCAGGAAATTCAGGCAGGTCTCAAAGCGATTTATTGCTCCGGTTGGCAGGTCGCGGGGGACGGAAACAGCGCCGGACAGATGTATCCGGACCAAAGTCTGTATCCGGTTGACTCGGTGCCGAAAATGATCGAGAGAATCAACAACGCCTTTGTCCGCACGGACGAGATTCATGCGCTGAACGGAGATGACAGCATCGACTGGATCGCACCGATCGTGGCCGACGCCGAAGCCGGTTTCGGCGGCAATCTGAATGCCTTCGAATTGATGAAGCACATGATTCGTGCCGGCGCCGCAGGCGTGCATTTCGAAGACCAATTATCCTCTGCGAAGAAGTGCGGACACATGGGTGGCAAGGTACTCGTGCCGACGCAGGAGGCTGTGTCGAAACTCTCGGCCGCAAGACTCGCAGCCGATGTATCGGGCGTGCCGACCGTATTGCTTGCTCGCACCGATGCAGACGCGGCGAATCTGATTACATCAGACGTCGATGAGCGGGATCATGCTTTCATTACCGGTGAAAGGACATCGGAAGGATTCTTCCGGACCGCGCCAGGAATCGATCAGGCAATTGCGCGGGGACTTGCTTACGCACCGTATGCGGACATGCTCTGGTGTGAAACATCGAAACCCGATCTCGAGCAGGCCAGGAATTTTGCCGATGCAATCCATGCGAAATTCCCGGAGCAATTACTCGCCTACAATTGTTCGCCCTCCTTCAACTGGAAGGCCAATCTCGACGACGAAACGATGCGGTGCTTCCGCGAAGAACTCGGCAAGATGGGCTACAAATTCCAGTTCATCACTTTGGCCGGCTGGCATGCGCTTAACTCGAGTATGTTCAATCTGAGCCGTGCCTACAAAGCTGACGGCATGTTTGCCTACTCGAAACTGCAGGAAAAGGAATTCGCGGACGAAGAGCACGGTTTCCGCGCTGCCAAGCACCAATCCTTCGTCGGCGCCGGTTATTTCGACGCTGTCCAGAACACCATCATGGCTGGTGCTTCATCCACGACCGCGCTGGACGGCAGTACCGAGGAGGAACAGTTCGCAGCCTGATTTACCCCTCTCTCTGAAACACCGATTTCAGGACTTGCGCCATCGCCGGCCTTTCGCCGGCGGTGGTTTTTTGTTTAAGCTCCCTAACCGTGCTAGGATATTTTTAGTTTCACTAGAAACTAACTATAATTTTCTCCATAAAAGCAATAGTTTAACCATAGGGCAGTGATTTGAAGCTGGGCACACTCAAAGAAGGCGGGCGCGACGGCACGCTGATCGTCGTTAGCCGCGATCTCAGCAGGGCAGTCCGCGTACCAGGGATCGCCGGAACACTTCAGGCTGCGCTCGATGACTGGGAATCGGCCTCCGAAGCCCTGAAGGTCGTTGCGGCGAGCCTCGAGGCTGGCCCGGTCGATAGTGAGTTCGCGTTCGACGCGAAGACCGTTGCTTCCCCGTTGCCGCGGGCATACCACTGGGTGGATGGCAGCGCATACGTGAATCACGTCGAGCTTGTCCGCAAAGCCCGGGGCGCCGAGATGCCGGAGAGCTTCTGGCATGATCCGCTCGTCTATCAGGGCGGGTCTGACGATTTCCTGGGACCGCGCGATGACATACCGGTGCCGAGCGAGGAGTTTGGAATCGACATGGAAGCCGAGACGGCCGTCATAACCGGCGATGTGCCGATGGGCACCTCAGCCGAAGACGCAGGTCGATATATCAGCTTACTGATGATCGTCAACGACGTGTCTTTGCGAAATCTGATTCCCGGCGAGCTTTCCAAGGGTTTCGGTTTCTATCAGTCAAAACCGTCAACCGCTTTCTCGCCGGTCGCGGTATCGCCGGACGAACTCGGTGACCAGTACAGTGATGGCACGTTCAAACTGCCGCTCATTACGCACCTGAACGGTGAACTTTTCGGTCAGCCCGATTGCGGGACCGACATGACATTCGATTTCAATCAACTCATCGGGCACGTGACAAGAACGCGCCGCCTCAGTGCCGGTGCGATTATCGGTTCCGGCACGATCTCGAACTACGATCGATCAAAGGGATCGAGTTGTATTGCAGAAAAGCGAATGCTGGAAACGATCGAAGACGGCAAGCCGTCAACGCCGTTCATGAGTTTTGGTGATACCGTTCGCATTGAAATGCTGGACCCGGAGGGCAACAGTATCTTTGGCGCGATTGATCAAAAGGTCGTTCAGGCCTGAGGATTCCGCATTGGTAGCGATTGACAAACTGGATTACATGACGGGTTTCGGCAATGAGTTTGTGACGGAAGCCGAGTCCGGTGCATTGCCTGAAGGCATGAATTCTCCACAGCGAGCACCGCTGGGTCTGTATGCCGAAAAATTCAGCGCGACTGCCTTTACGGCGCCGCGGGCGCAAAATTTCCGCAGCTGGTTCTATCGCATTCGCCCGTCTGTCATCCATGGCGATTTCAAGCCTGTCGATGGCGGGATGATCCGAACGAGCCCGATCGACGAAGTACCGACAACACCCAACCAGTTGCGTTGGGATCCCTTGCCGATTTCCGATGACCCGGCCGATTTCATCGACGGTTTGGCAACGGTCGCGGTGAACGGAGATGCGGGAGTACAGGCGGGCATAGGCATTCACATCTATCGCGCCAACAAGTCCATGGAAGATCGCTTCTTCTACAACTCGGACGGCGAGCTGCTGATCGTTTCGGAGCAGGGCGGTCTGACGATCCACAGCGAATGTGGCGTACTGGCCGTCCGGCCGGGAGAGATCGCCGTCATTCCACGGGGTATCAAGTTCCGCGTGGCCCTGCCGGACGGCGTCGGGCGCGGCTATGTCTGCGAGAATTACGGGGCGAAGCTGACCCTCCCCCAGCGCGGCCCTATTGGAAGCGACGGTCTGGCGAGCAGCCGGGATTTCGAAGCGCCGGTCGCGGCATACGAGGACAGGGAAGGAGATTTCGAACTCGTCACGAAGCTTGCTGGCAATCTGTTCGCCTGCGAAATCGGCCACTCGCCGCTCGATGTAGTCGCCTGGCACGGCAACCTGACTCCTTATAAATACGATCTCAGGCGATTCAATACGATTGGATCGATCAGCTACGACCACCCCGATCCGTCGATATTCACGGTGCTGACGTCACCGTCCGATACGCCCGGAACGGCCAATGTAGATTTCGCGATATTCCCGCCACGCTGGCTCGTCATGGACGGCACTTTCCGGCCGCCCTGGTACCACCGCAACATCATGTCGGAGTACATGGGCCTGATTTATGGCGCCTACGACGCGAAGACGGGTGGCGGCTTCGTTCCGGGAGGATCAAGCCTGCACAACTGCATGTCTGCGCATGGCCCGGACGCCGATGCGTTCGAAAAAGCCAGCAATGCGGACCTCGCGCCGGAAAAACTCGATGACACGATGGCTTTCATGTTCGAGTCGCGCTACCTGATCCGGCCGACACAATTCGCGATGGAATCCGGGACGCTGCAGAAAGACTATCGCGATTGCTGGAAAGATCTCACAAGGTATTTCAAAGCTTAGCGGCAGCGCTTGGCTCGGATGGCCCGAAGACTTCGGAGCTGTGCTTCCATTTTTTCGCCCTGCGCGCGCGTGTAGCCCTGGCGCATCCTTGACTGAATTTTTTCGATTTTTTGCTTGGTCTCTTCACACTTGGCCTTCGCGCAATTATCGTGCGCAAAGCCTGCCGCTGGTGATAGAACAAGCACCACTGCCATGATCCTGACCATATTGATACTCCTTCATCGGTGAAACTCCTGTGCGCAAAGGTCATATTTTGATGACTATGGAGCAAGCGCAGATTATTGGGCTAATATGCAGATTCAACGACGGGAGCGGTGTAAGGAGGCCGGAAAATGAAGCTCGCATTGAAAGTTCCGCCGCCGGTCCAGGCTCTGATATTCGGCATCATGATGTGGTTTTTCGACAAGCGGGTGCCCGTCGGGCAATTCGATTTTTCCTTGAGTCTACCGGTCGCAATTTCGATCGCCGTTGCCGGCTTCGCGCTATCCATTGTGGCGATGCTGGAATTCCGCAAAGTGAGCACGACCGTGGATCCATTTCACCCCGAAGAGGCATCACACCTCGTTGTCAGCGGTGTCTTCCAATACAGCAGGAATCCCATGTATGTCGGCTTGTCTCTGGTGCTGATTGGCTGGACGATCTGGCTTGGCAGTGCCGGCAATTTTGCGCTACTGCTTCTCTTCGTTTTGTACATCACTACCTTCCAGATTAAGCCGGAAGAAAAAATACTAAGAACGCTGTTCGGTGAGCCGTACGAGCAATATTGCGCGAAGGTGCGGCGATGGATCTGATCAGTCGCTTCCCGGTTCCCGAGCTTGAGGACCTGCCGGATGATATTCGCGAGAGAATACTTGCCGTACAGGAGAAATCCGGCTTCGTACCCAACGTTTTCCTCGTCATCGCTAACCGCCCCGACGAATTCCGGGCGTTTTTTGCCTATCACGATGCATTGATGGACAAAGAGGAAGGCTTGAGCAAAGGCGAGCGGGAGATGATCGTCGTTGCAACATCCGGACTCAACCAATGCACCTATTGCGTCGTCGCGCACGGCGCCATCCTGCGTATTCGGGAAAAGAATCCGTATCTGGCCGACCAGGTCGCCACCAATTATCGAAAAGCCGATATTACGGACCGGCAAAGAGCCATGCTGGACTTCGCGGCGAAAGTCTCGCTCGAGGCACACGAGGTGAACGATGCGGATTTCGAAAAACTTCGCGAGTACGGATTCTCGGACGAAGAAATCTGGGACATCGGCGCTATCACTGCGTTTTTCTCCTTGTCGAATCGCATGGCAAATGTAACGTCGATGCGACCGAACGACGAGTTCTACTTGCTGGGCCGCGTGCCGAAAGAGTAGGCCGGATTCCCTTTTGGCCCGCGCGGCAGGATTTCCGCCTATCGCCGACAGCGCAGCAACCGTGCTGGTGCTTGGCAGCCTGCCGAGCGTCAGGTCGATCGAAGCGCACGAGTATTACGCCCATCCGCAGAACGCGTTTTGGCGGATCATGGGGAAAATTGTGGGCGCCGGGCCCGAACTGCCCTATCAGAAGCGAACGGAATTGCTGAGAGAGAACAGGGTCGCTGTCTGGGACGTGCTCGCATCGTCTGTTCGGCCAGGCAGCATGGACTCGGATATCGATGAATCCACTGCCAACGCGAATGATTTTTCCTCCTTCTTTAAAACCTATGCTGATATTCGCCTCGTATGTTTCAACGGGCAGAAAGCCGCAGGGCTGTTCGAAAAGCTGGTGTTGAGCAAACACCCGACCTTAATGCAAGGCATGCGCTTCGAAACCCTGCCCTCGACCAGCCCGGCGTTCGCCTCCATGTCCTTCGATGAGAAACTCGAAAAATGGTCTATAGTACTGAGATGCAAATAGACGGACTTCATCAGATTGCGCTAACGACGGCCGATCTCGAACGGTGGACCGTTTTTTACCGGGATGTACTCGGTCTGCCGCTGATCGCGAGCTTTGATCCGCCTGGACTGGCCTTTTTCAAAGCAGGTGACGTCAGGGTTTCCGTACAAAGAGTGGATGAGGTGGAGTCAAGCTCATCCGTTATCTATTTTCGGGTACCCGAGATCGAGGCGACGACCGCGTCTCTCAAGAAAAACAAGATAGAACTCGAACAGGAGCCCGAGGTCGTATTCCGTGACGACCAGGGTCAATTCGGTGAGGCTGGCGAAGAGGAGTGGATGGCGTTCTTTCGCGATCCCGACGGTCACCTCCTGGCGTTCGCATCACGAAAAAAACAATAAAGGAGAAGAATAATGATTGGCTATGTAACGCTTGGGACGAATAATCGCGACGCAGCAGCAGCATTTTACGATGCACTGTTAGGCGAGATTGGCGCCAGCCGGATGATGGAGTCGGACACCTTCATCGCCTGGGCCGTCGGTCCGGGGAAACCTGCACTGTCGATAATCAAACCATCCGACGGTAACGAGGCATGTGTCGGGAACGGCGTCATGGTCGCGCTCGCGATGGATTCGACCGACAAAGTCGATGCCTTTCATGCAAAGGCGCTGGAACTGGGCGGAACCGATGAGGGGGCTCCGGGGCCGCGTGGAGACGGTGGTTTCTATGCCGGCTATTTTAGAGATCTCGACGGCAACAAACTGAACGCGTTCTGTATGACGAAGTAAAGACAGGGAATGGCCGCTACGCAGGACCCCGCGATCTTCGCACCGTTCCTCGGCATGATGTTGCTCACGTTCGCCGTCTGGTTATACATGTATGCCAGACGGCTTTCATACTTGCTCAGGAACAAGATCGACTATCGAACGATAAACACACGCGGAAAGGCCGCCAGCATTGTGCCCGAGGAGATTAGCTATGCTTCGGACAATCTCCAGAACCTGTTCGAGATGCCGACACTCTTTTATGCGCTGTGCATCTATTTGTATGTCAGCGGATCCGTCGATACTTTGTATCTTGTTGCCGCCTGGTTATTTTTCGGCTTCCGGATCGTACACAGTTATATCCACTGCACGACAAACGTCGTTCCCCACAGGTTTGGCGCCTACGTGATCTCGACGGCCGTCCTCTGGTTCATGGTCGTCCGCGCAGCCATACAGGGATTCACCTAATAAATAGGGGTCGAACCGCTAAGCTTAGCGGTTCGACCCCTAATTTCTAATTTGTGTTGCCTACAGGTCGTAGCCTCGCTCCTCGTGCAGGACGAGATCGAGCCCCTCAGTCTCCTGCTCTTCTGTTACCCGCAGCGGAACAATCGCGTTGACCAGTTTGAGCAGGATGAAAGTCACGACGCCGCACCAAATGAGCGTTGCCAAGAGGCCGGTCAGTTGCACGACGAACTGCTGAGCTATGCTCACGCCTTCCGGCAAGCCCATGCCGCCAAACCGGCCGCTGACGAAGACGCCCGTCAGCAACAATCCCAGCATGCCGCCGACGCCGTGAACCGGAAACACATCCAGCGAATCGTCGATCTTGAACTTGCGCTTTATCATCTGAGTTGCAGCAAAGCAGACAACTCCAGCGGCAAGTCCAATCACTATTGCTCCGCCGGGGCCGACAAAACCGGATGCCGGCGTGATCGTGCCAAGGCCCGCTACCATGCCGGTTACGATGCCGAGCACACTGGGTTTGCCGAACTTGACCCACTCGGCGGTCATCCAGGCGAGGGATCCGCAAGCAGCTCCCAGGTGCGTCACGAGCATTGCCATTCCGGCTGCGCCGTTGGATGCAATTGCGCTGCCCGCGTTAAAGCCGAACCAGCCCACCCAGAGCATGCAAGCGCCAGCCACCGTGATCGGAAGATTATGTGGCGGCATTGGTTTGTCCGGAAAACCTTTTCTGTTTCCCATCACGAGCGCAGCAACGAGAGCAGCAACACCAGCATTGAGGTGCACGACCGCTCCGCCCGCGAAATCCATGAAGCCTCGTTCGGCGAGCCAGCCACCGCCCCAGACCCAATGCGCAACCGGCACATAAACAAGGAGGAGCCAGAGCATGCAAAACAGGAGCATTGACGAAAACCGGATGCGTTCGGCAAATGCGCCTACGATCAGGGCCGGCGTAATGATGGCAAAAGTCATTTGAAACATGACGAATACGGATTCCGGTATCGTGCCAGAGACTGAATCAGCCGCGACGCCGGCCAGAAACGCCTTGCCCATTCCACCGGTCAGGCCACCCAGCAATGCCCCGTCACCAAATGTCAGCGTATAGCCTGCGATGACCCACACGAGCGATGCGGCACAGGCAATCGCGAAACATTGCATCATCACTGAAAGCACATTGCGATTCCGGACCAGGCCGGAATAGAAAAGTGCAAGACCTGGCAGCGTCATGAACAGAACCAGGGCGGTCGATGTGAGCATCCATGCCGTATCGCCTGAATCGATTCCGTCGGCCAACGCCGAAGCGGGCAACAGGGCAAACATCAATACTAGAATTTTTTTGAGGTTCATAGTTTCGTCCCCTGTTACAGTGCGCTGTCGCCGGTCTCTCCGGTTCGAATACGCCAGACCTGGTCGAGCTGCGTGACAAAAATCTTGCCGTCGCCTACTTTGCCGGTCTTTGCGCTGTTGGTGATTGCTTCGATAATCTGATCGACCAGATCGTCTGACACGGCAACCTCGATCTTGGCTTTAGGCAAAAAATCGACAACATACTCTGCGCCCCGATAAAGTTCCGTGTGGCCACGCTGGCGACCGAATCCCTTAACTTCAGTTACGGTCATGCCCTGGATGCCCACCTCGCCGAGTGCGTTGCGTACGTCATCCAGCCGAAATGGTTTTATGATTGCTGTTACTAGCTTCATGCTGTTGTCCTCGAACTCGTTTGCATTGAATTAATTTCTTACCACTATAAAAATACGGTACCGCCATCGACCATGATCGTCTGACCGGTCGTCAATCTGCTGTGATCACTGGCCAGGAACAATACGGCACCGACGATATCTTCAGTTTCGAGCGGGCTCCTGATCGCCTGCTGTGACAACGTGATCTCCAGGATTTTGTCTTTCTTGTCCTTGAACACCTCACCCGTTGCGTCCGTATCGACGACGTTCGGCGCGACGGCATTGACGCGTATGTCGTAGCGCCCAAGCTCCCTGGCCAGGCCCCGCGTTGCGCCGATGACAGCCGCTTTCGACGCCGTGTAGTGCAGTCCGTTCGGCATGCCGTAGGTGGCGGCGAGTGAGCTAATATTGATGATCGATCCGCTTTTTTGCGTTTTCATGGCCGGTAGCACGGCTTTGCAACACTGCCAGATACCCTTGACGTTCACGCTCATCGCCGCATCCCATTCCTGCTCGTCGAGTTCGTCGAACGGTGCAAAGGTGAGGCTGCCGTACAATGCGGCATTGTTGACGAGTACGTCGATTCTGCCATATGCCTTGACGACTGCCTCGGCCATTTCGCTCGTGCTCTGAGCACTGGTGACATCGGTCCTGGTCGCCAGGCCATGCGCACCTTCCTGCTCGATGATTTCGAGCGTCTCGTTGCATTCCCTGAGATCGTTGACGGCGACAGAGGCGCCGCGGCGTGCAAACTGGCGTGCATATTCCTGCCCGAGGCCGCGCGCGGCCCCGGTCACGATGACCACTTTGTCAGTGAAGTCCATGCGATATGCTTGATTTGACTGTATTTATCGTTTTTATCCGGCACAGGGTCGGCTTGCACCTATGCTAACAAGCTGAGCCTGACTTGTGTACATATGCGGTAGAATTCGCTGTCCGGGAGCCCGATGATGCAACGAATCGTCAATTTGCTAAATGAGCCCGAAGGCCTGCGATATTACGGCGGCGCTTTGACCTATGCCGTCATTGGCTATGTGGCCGGGTTCGCAGGTCTGTTCTACGGCCATTGGGCTGTCTATCTGGGGGCGACCGTCTTGCTGGCGCATGCAATGACGATCTCTGCCTACATGATTCACGAGTGTGGCCACAATCTCGTCTTCAGGAGCATCAGGGACAATGCGCGGCTTGGGCGGTTCCTTGCCTGGTTTTGTGGCGCAGCATATGGCACCTACGAAGACATGCGCTACAAGCACTTCAGGCATCACATCGACGTCGACGACGTTGCCTGGTTCGACTACGAGCGCTTTTTCGAAGAACACCCGATCGCTCTGAAGGTGACAAAGTTTCTCGAGTGGTTCTACATCCCCGCGCACGACCTGATCATGCACGCGATCATGGTGTTTACGTCCTTCATTATTCCGCAACGCCGCAAGCAGCGTCGGCGCAACGTCACCGTGATTCTGATTCGTGGCAGCATATTCGCCGCACTGATTGTATTTCTTCCGAAAGTCGCGCTCCTGTATGCAGTCGCCTACCTTTTGATGATGACGATCCTGCGTTTCATGGATAGCCTGCAGCATGACTACCCGTATGCACTGACTCTTTTCGATTTCGGCACGCCGCCACGAAAGGGCGACTTCGAATGGGAACAGGAACATACCTTCAGCAATCCGCATACTTACAAGGACAGCGTGGTCAACTGGATCACGCTGAACTTCGGTTTTCACAATGCGCATCATTCGGATATGACGGTGCCCTGGTATCGCTTACCGGCCAAGCATCGTGAGATGTTCGGAGACGATCCGACCGTCGTTATTCCCTTTTGGTCGCAAGTGAGGATTTTTCACAAGCAGCGGGTCAACCGCATCACGGGCAACCACGAAGGCGACGAACCATATGGCCGCGACTTTCTCATTGCCGCCAGAAAAGCCGAAGTGTACGGCGGCAATGCAGCGTCGTTCCTGACCTCTTTCTGACTCAGACAAAAGCCGGTCAATGCAAATGCTTGAAGTGTTTCAGTCTCTTTGGGGGATGGAACAGCGCATGCCCGGCGTGCCCGAACCGGGCATGGAAGAGAATTTCGAGAAAGTGGCCGAGGCAGGCTTCGACGGCATGTGTATAGATCTGGGTGCGGATGAGATCGATCAATTTACGGAAGCACACCAGTTCTATGAGAAGTACGGTTTACGCTGCATGGTCAATGCATTTCCGGAACAAGTGGATGATCTGCAACCCGTGCTACAGCTTGCGAAGGATTTCGATGCCTGCATGGTCAATGTTATCGGTGGCGTCATGCCGATCAGGCCGGAGGACGCTGTTCCGGTAATCCATCGCTGGATCGAGGACGGCGATCAGTCCGGCATGCCGCTTCTGTTCGAGACACACCGTGACGGCATGCTGAACGATCTTTATTACACCTTACAGGTGATCGATCTGGTGCCGGAGATGCGGCTATGTGCAGATCTGTCACACTTCGTCGTCGACCGGGAGTTTCGTTCGCCGATCCCGGAAGTGGACCAGGGATACATCCACCGAGTGCTCGAACGGTCGGATTGTTTCCAGGGCAGAATCGCAAATCGCGAGCAGGTGCAGATTCAGATCAACTTTCCGCAGCATAAGGAGTGGGTGGAGATTTTCAGGGACTGGTGGAAAAAGGGAATGCGCATGTGGCGCGACAGAAATGAGGACGATGCAACACTGGTCTTCTTGTGCGAGCTCGGTCCAAGACCGTACGCGATCACGGATGGTGGACAACGCGAGTTGTCCGATCGATGGCAGGAGGCGCTGCAGATCCGAAAATGGGTGCAGGATATCTGGGCAGAACTGGAAGCAGAACAGGGGTGAGAGATGGCAGGTGACATCGGAAAAATTGGCTGGTTCGATCTGACGGTCGAGGATGCGCCGGCAATTCGTGATTTTTACGCGAAAGTGGTCGGATGGAAGCCCGAAGACGTCAACATGGGGGAATACAATGACTACAACATGGCGATGCCGGAATCGGGAGATCCCGCCGCCGGCATATGCCATGCAAGGGGCGAAAACGCTGACATACCGCCGCAATGGATGATCTATATCACCGTCGAGAATGTGGAGCAGAGTGCTAGATCCTGCAGGGAATCGGGTGGCAAAGTGATCGTCGGGCCGAAAGCGATGGGCAACTCGAAAATCTGCGTCATCGAAGATCCCAACGGCTCTGTCGCAGCGCTCTATCAGCCCGGCTGAGACCTGCAACAGACCCACATGCGGCATCGACTGGAATCACCAGACTGGCATGCGGCGGTTGCCGCAATAATCTCTGCGACCGACGATCAGTCCGCTGCGGATGCATTGATCGATGCAATCGGATCGACGGTTGGTCACGAAGGAACCTGTCTGATTGCGTTCCATAAAGATGCGGGTCCCGAAGTTCTGCACCACACGCTCGAACCTGCCGGCGAAAAACACTATCTCGGCCGTTACCTTGCGGGTCCGTATCTGCTCGATCCTCTTTATCAATTAGCGTTACGAAAGGACAAACCCACGCTCTGCCGATTCCGCGACGAGTTGCCGGACCGTTTTCGCTCGAGTGAGTACTACCGGCAATATTGCGAGCGCACACATTTGCTCGATGAAATGGATTTTCTCAGCGACGTCTCGGAAGACACCACGCTTGCACTTGTCGTAGGGCGTCGCAAGCGCATGTTCAACAAATCCGAGTTGACACGCCTCGAACGCATGGAACCCGTCATCCAGGCTGCAATGCAGAAAATCTGGGCGAGCTGGGCAACAGGCAAGCGTGCTGCGGATCGTAACGATGGCATGCACAAACGTCTGACCAAATGCTTCGATAACTTCGGGCAAAAAGTACTGACCGATCGTGAGCGCCAGATAAGCCAGTTGTTGCTACGCGGTCATTCCTCCAAATCGATTGCCAGGGTCCTGAGTATTGCCCCGGGCACCGTCATGGTCCACAAACGAAACCTGTTCTCGAAGCTCGGTATCAGCTCGCAGTACGAACTGTTCTCGATCTTCATCGACGATCTCCAGACCTCGTGATCGGCGTGACATACGTCCCAAAACGGCTGAAAAACAAGCTTTCTACCCTCCGAATGGTATTCAAACAGCAGTGCCAAGTACGCAATATTTAGCCATCTCCGGCAATAGCCGGACTGGGACTATTGGATATGAACTATGTTTGATTTTGATTTCGGGCTCGGCGAAGACATTGATCTGCTGCGCGAGACCGTCCGGAACTTCGCTGCCGATCGCATAGCGCCCCGCGCCGAAGAGATCGATGCGACCAACAAGTTTCCGAGAGACCTCTGGCCGGAACTGGGCGAGTTAGGCTTACTCGGGATTACGGTCGAGGAAGATCTGGGTGGCGCCGGCCTCGGATACCTGGCGCATGTCGTCGCGATGGAAGAGATCAGCCGGGCGTCCGCATCCGTCGGCCTCTCGTACGGAGCACATTCCAATCTTTGCGTGAATCAGATCCGACGTTGGGGAACCGACGAGCAGAAGCAGAAGTATCTGCCAAAGCTGGTTTCCGGCGAACATGTCGGTGCATTGGCGATGAGCGAAACCGGTGCCGGCTCCGACGTACTCGGCATGCGAATGTCTGCTGAAGAAACTGCAGACGGCTATGTGCTCAACGGCAGCAAGATGTGGATTACGAATGGGCCGGAAGCCGACGTCTTTGTAATCTATGCGGTCACCGACGCGGACGCCGGCAATCGTGGCGTCAGTGCGTTCATCGTCGAGCGCGACAGCAAGGGGCTTTCGACGCCACAGAAACTCGACAAGCTTGGCATGCGTGGATCCGATACCAGCGAGGTTCTGCTGGAGAATTGCGTCGTGCCCGAGGAAAACCTGCTCGCCACGCCCGGCAAAGGTGCCGCCATATTAATGAGTGGCCTGGATTACGAACGCCTGGTCCTCGCCGCCGGCCCGCTCGGGATCATGCGGGCCTGCTTCGATCTCGTCATGCCCTACGTGCACGATCGCAAGCAGTTCGGTCAGGCGATCGGTACGTTTCAGCTCATGCAGGGCAAGATCGCCGACATGTACACGACGATGAATTCCTCGCGGGCCTATGTCTATGCCGTCGCCCAGGCAGCCGATCGCGGGCAAACGACACGCTTCGATGCGGCCGGTTGCATTCTTCTGGCCGCAGAGCAGGCGACTTTGATGGCCAGCCAGGCGATCCAGACGCTCGGCGGCAACGGCTATATTAATGAGTATCCGGCAGGACGCCTGATGCGGGACGCCAAACTCTATGAAATCGGTGCCGGCACCAGTGAAATACGCCGGATGTTGATCGGCCGCGAGTTATACAATGCGACTGGCTGAGAGCAGGGCGTGACGACGTAATGCCAAAAATCAAAACAAAAGTTGACACGAAGTCGGAAGAATTCGCCGCGAATGCGGGCGTAAACCGCGCGCTGGCAGAGGACCTGAGGCACGCCTTCGGCAAGATCTCACAAGGCGGCAGTAAAAGAGCGCGTGACAAGCACCTGTCACGCGGCAAACTCCTGCCGCGTGACCGGGTCCGCACACTCGTCGATCGCGGCGCCCCGTTTCTGGAAATCGGGCAACTCGCCGCCTACGGCATGTACGATAACGAAGTGCCATCGGCTGGCGTTATCGCCGGCATCGGGCAGATCAACGACACCGACTGCGTGATCGTCGCAAACGATGCGACAGTGAAGGGTGGTACTTACTATCCGCTCACGGTCAAGAAACACCTGCGCGCTCAGGAAATCGCCGAGCAAAACGGCTTGCCCTGCGTCTACCTCGTCGACTCCGGTGGCGCATTTCTGCCGCGGCAAGACGACGTTTTTCCCGATCGCGACCATTTCGGACGCATATTCTTCAATCAGGCACGCTTATCCGCGCTCGGCATTCCGCAGATTGCCGCCGTGCTCGGATCCTGCACGGCCGGCGGCGCCTATGTTCCTGCAATGTGCGACGAGGCCGTAATCGTCAAGAACCAGGGCACGATTTTTCTCGGTGGGCCACCACTCGTCAAAGCAGCAACCGGAGAGGTAGTCGACGCGGAATCCCTGGGCGGCGGCGACGTGCACTCGAGAATTTCCGGGGTCACCGACTATCTCGCCGATGACGACACGCATGCGCTCACGATCGTTCGAGACATCGTCTCGAACCTGAACTGGCACAAGGAAAACGGTGTCGAAAATCGGGAACCGGTCGACCCGGGCTACCCGGCCGAAGACCTCTACGGCATCATCTCAAGGGAGACCAGGTTTCCTTTCGATGTGCGCGAGGTCATTGCGCGCATCGTAGACGGCTCGGATTTTCAGGACTTTAAAGCGCTTTACGGTGCGACGCTCGTCTGCGGATTCGCCCACATTTATGGCTACCCCGTCGGCATCGTCGCCAACAACGGCATTCTTTTCTCCGAGTCGGCACAAAAAGGAGCGCATTTCATTCAGCTCTGTAACCGCCGGGGCATCCCGATCATTTTTCTGCAGAACATTACCGGATTCATGGTCGGCAAGAAGTACGAACACGGCGGTATCGCCAAGGACGGTGCCAAGATGGTTAATGCCGTCGCCACTGCCTCGGTACCGAAGTTCACGGTAATCATCGGCGGCTCCCACGGCGCCGGAAATTACGCGATGTGCGGCCGGGCATACAGCCCGCGCCTGCTCTGGATGTGGCCGAACGCCCGCATTTCCGTCATGGGTGGCGAGCAGGCGTCACTGGTTTTGTCCACGGTCAAGCGCGACGGGCTCGAAGCCAGGGGCGAAACATGGCCGAAGACAGAACAAGAGGAATTCGAGAAAGAAATCCGCGATCAGTATGAGACGCAGGGGCATCCGTACTATGCAACTGCCAGGCTCTGGGACGATGGCGTCATAGATCCTGTGGACACACGCCGCGTACTCGGCCAGGCGATCTCGGCCTCAATGAATCGCCCGCGGGAATCCGAAACTCCTCACGGCATCTTTCGAATGTAGAGAATAGTCGAAGGTGGTGCCATTGGACGTGCATTTGAGGACGCGTAGCCCTGGCCCATATGTCTATCGCTCAATCCTGTAGTTGAGATCGACACCGGATTCCTTCTCACCGGAGGTGGCCGTAACGCCGAAGCCGCGCTTTAGGTCGTAGCGCACGCGGATCACGTTTTCGGTTTCGAACAGCCCGACGCCGTAGCTGACGAATATGCGCGGCGCGATGTAAGTACCGAAGTCAATGGCGCCTACGCCCTGCTCAAAGTCGAAGTCACTGCCGGTGACCAGCAGTGTGAGGGCACGTTCCTCAGTGGTGTGTGGGTTTGTATACGCCTCGATGCTCGGCCGCCTTACCCTGCCATCCACGAGGACGCCAGCCGTCTTGACCTGTGGATTACCGTAGATCTCACGTTCCGCGCGAACACGTATAAAGGGATTGTCGGCACGGATCTTCGGGAAGCGCAATCCGCCCTCGGTGATCTCGAGTACCTGGCCGAATGCCTGCACGCTGCCGGTCAGGTCGTAACGACCGTCCGCCATCGGAATCAAGCCATCTTCCCAGGAAAAAACCGTGCTACCCGTGAAGTTGGCGGTCGCACGTCCGAGGTCGATCACGATGTCATCACCGAATGCCACATCGAGCGAGCCGGCAATCTGCAAGTCCTGCTCGCGCGACGTGCGCGATGGATCGTCTGGCAATTCGCCGCCAACAATGACGACATCCGCGCTCTCCGAGTCACGCGCAATAGTGAGGTTTGACGGTTTCACGCGGGCGTGGGGAATGAGCACCCGGCCACCGAGCGTCAAGGTATCAAGATAGTAGCCGATCCGGACATCGAGGTCGGCGCGCGCCTGCACGTCCGAGACGTTGATCAGCGTCAGGTTATCGCCACGCAGCTCCAGTTCGAGCCCCTTGGCCACTGTCGTCGCGTAGTCCACGCGAGTAACAATCTCTCCGCGGCCATCGCCCGCCCGGAACATGCCGTTGAATTCGATCTGACCGTCCTCGTGAAGGAGGCTCGTGATATGAATTTCATCGAGACGCAGGCCGATCGGCAGATAGGTCATGCTTCCATTCGTCATTGACAACTCGCCGACGAGCTGAGGTTCCGACAACGTTCCGGAGAGCGCGAGGTCGGCGCGAAATACGCCGTGCGTCTCATCGACCAATGGCGAAAACGCTGCCAACAGCGCCGTATCCGACAGGTCGACATCAAAAAGCCCGGTGATGCCACTGTTTTTGCCCTGCGCAACGTCAGGCACCGAGAACTGCGCGTCGATATGACCGAATCCGGGCATCGGCAACGTTGCATGTCCGGAAAGCAGCTGTCCATCGGCGACATCGAAACTCAGAAGACCGGTGTCCGTCTCGATCGTCAGGTCCGGTTGGTCGACGCTGACAATCGTGCCCGCCGATATCGTGATTTCGGCATCACCCGTTGTTCCGGAATCCTGACTTTGCAGCCACTCGAAGTTGCCGCTCACAAGCTGGTCGAACGCGAGTCTTGTATCGATGAAGCCGTTAATAAGGTCTAACGGCACGTCGGACAGATCCGCAGCAATTCGGAGGTAATGGTCGACAAACCATTCAGCCTGAGCACAAAGTTGCATACCGGCGCTTGCAGCAAGGCAGCCGCGGTCGATCGTTATCGCATCCTCGGACAAGGACAGCGCGGCTGGCACGGACATTTCGGCTGCCGATTCGCCGTCCAGTGCAAGACTTAATTCTCGCAGCTGGCCCTGCCAACTCTCGGGATTTTGAAAGTCATTGAACTCACCCACAACGAGCATGTGGAAGTCTGCATTGCCGTGTGCCGCATCGAACTGCAGGCTTTGCTCCGCGTGGTCGACCTTCAGACTAACGCTGACGTCTTCGACGACACTGCCGCTAACACTAAGTCGTTCGGCCTTGATCCTGGCATCAATCACTCTGTCGTCGCCGGATCGGTCCACGATCTCGATCCCCGTGGCCTGTATTTCCCGGAAGCCGAACGCACTACTGCGTGCCTCGATGCGAAGAGACGGTCGAGCGGTGTGCAGCGACACACTTCCTGTAGCATCGAATGCACCGACCGCGTCGCCGAGGTACCCGGAGAGGTCATTCACCGAAACATCGAACGCGAGCCCGCGCCTTGCGAACAGGTCGCCGTCGAGCGCGACGCTGGTATCGCCATGCAATATCGTCAGTTCGGTGGCGGTGAAGCGATTTTCCGCAAGTTTCAGATGTCCGTTCGCTGACAGCGGCGCGTCGCGCAATTCACCGTTGATGTCCGACAACCGGAGGTCGAGTTCAAGTGGCAACAATTGCCCGCTTGCGTCGACTCTGCCCGAAACAAAGCCGGGCCAGTCGTCGGCGAAGGACCCGATATCGACATGCGATAAAGCGATTCCGGCAGACCATTCTTGCCGGTCACGCCAGTTGAAAGCCGCATAGCCGGATACATTGCCGCCGAGAACTTCGCTTTCGATAATGGTGCCTTCGACGTGATGCCTGTCACCGCGCCCATCGATCCGGAATTGCCCTGATGGAATCGTTGCTGTACCGACCTCGACCCGCCCATTAATACGCCAGTCGTCGAGGGAGCCGTCGACGGAAACACTTCCTGATTTACTCGAGGCCGTCTGTTCAACTCCGGCGACAGGCCACGACACATTCTCCCAGCGCAGATCGCCAGCGACGATTGACGCAGCCAGGTCGAGTTCGGCATCGACTTGTACCGACATACCGGTATCGCCGGCGACGAGATGCGAGTCGCTGACCGCCAGGTATTCTTCGTCCAGATTCAATGACAGTTTGCCGCGAATCGGATGATCCACTGGCCATGCGTCGAGCAATGCATTCAGATTGAAGGTCGCGACGTCGAACTGCGACTCGATCGACCAGTTTTCTCCCCAGGCAACTCGGCCAGACCCGGTGAGTTCGGCGTCGGTGCTGCGAAGGCTCAGTTCGGAAAACTCGAAACCAACTGTCGTGCCGTTGCCGGTGACGCTCGATCGAACCGGCCTGAGCCCGAGCGCCTCGATCGTCGCGGCTGCCATCAGTGAGTACTCGCTCGCGGTACCGGCGCTGGTGGCGCGCCCGTCGGCGATGTGGACCTCGGTGTCATTCTCGCCAAATCGCAGCGCCAACCCGTCAAACTCTGTTTGCAGGTCCCAGGACAACGCTTCCAGCACATTTGCGACCGAGCCCTGCAGCGACATCTCGAACGGTGATGTCGACACGCGGACTGACAATGCTTCGAGATTCCCTTCGCCAGCCAAATGTACTTCTATGGCTTCGGGGTACCCGCTCAGCAAAGGCGCAATCGTGAGGCGGCTACTTAATGTTGTGATAAACGGCTGTTCGAGGCCGAGAACACCGCTTAGCTCTGCACTGGCATCGGGTGCATTGACTGCCAGGCGGTCGATGATAATTTCATTGCGCCAGCTGCCCGCCATCGCAACGTCAGTCAGCACAACATCGTTCTCGGAATTGACAACCGACAAGACTATGTTGTTAGCATTGACGTCGGTGAAAACCAGGGCCAACGGCAGCGACAGGTTCTCGATCAGGGTTTGGAGATCGCTACTTTGAGTGTCTTCCTCCGATGCGCCGATATGTATCGCCGCATCGTTAATATCAGCATCGCTTATCTGTACCTGCAAAGGCAGCAGGTCAATATCGACGACGAGCCGAGTCTCCACTATTTCGAGTGTCATGGAATCCGTCGACAACGCAAGTCGCCGAATCGTTAGTCCGGACCCCAGGTCACCGCGCAGTGCCTGCGCCTGCAGGGCACCGTTGGTCGCCGACTGCGCGCGCGCCCAGATCCAGCGCGCGCCGGACTCTGTATGCAGCAACCAGTACCAGGCGCTTGCGACGAAGGCGAGCAGCAGAACCGGGATCAATAATGATAACCGTCTTAGATTCACAGTAGTGGCACACCGATCGTGAAATGTATTCGCCACGGTTTGCCGGTGAAATCCTGCGCCTGTGCGACATCGATTCGAATCGGACCGGCGATCGAATACCAGCGTATTCCCACGCCAATGCCCAACTTCAATTGCGGACTGCTCCAGTCGTTGAATGCGTTACCAGTATCGACGAATGCAGCTGCCGACCACTTCTCGAAAACCTTCATTTCAACTTCCGCACTGGCCGTAACAACGTGGTTAGAGCCGATGTCGTTATTGCTCAGTTGTTCGAAGCCGTAACCGCGCACACTGTTACTGCCGCCGGCCTTGAAGCGATAGAAATTCGGCAGACTTGTTCTGGATATCTCGAGTTGACCACCGCCAATGTCGATCGTGAAATCATCGACTTTGGCGTCGGTGTAACCTGCTTCGGCCCGCAAGGTGAACTTCCAGCGGCCACCTTGCAGGTAACTGCGATGTGTAGACACGTAGAGCTGCGTAAATTCGATCTCGGACCCGAATGCCTCGTTGGAGTGAAATATCCAGGCACGTTCGCGGTGACCGTAAGTGTCGAAGCCTCTGCCAACTACTTTGACCAGGCCATACTCAATGCCAAGCGAAAACGCGTTGTCGACGCCACGCAGCAGTCGGTCGAAGCCCTCGTCGTTACTAATAATCGTCGGTTGCAAGATCGGCTCGAATCGCCGTTCCGAGTTGATGTATTGAAAGAACGGTGTCTCGAACAGCTGAGTCTCGCCACCGCCCAGATTGCGAATCTTGAGGCGCCCGAGGCGCAGGTGGCGTTCGTTGATATCTCCGTTGGCGAACTTGACGAAGTCCTCGTCCTCCGGGTTGAGCTTGAATTCGAGGTCCGTATTTTCGAATTTCAGTACGGTGTCGGCCGTCCAGTACTCGCGGTTTCGTGCTCTTCGCGGTCGGCGATATGTGGCGCGAACCGCAAATTCGTCGTCCAGTTCCTGCCAACCGATGCCGAGATCGAAGCGGTCGCCGCTCGCCGACATGGGGTGCCGGCTCCAGTTGGCCTGCAATCGCAAGCCGGTATCGCTACCGAAGCCGAGGGCGCCCGTGTAGCGGTTGCGGTGTTCCGTTTCGGTCCGCACAGTCAGGTCGACTCTTGGCGGTTCGCTATCGGGTACCTCGATCTGGACGACGTCAACGTCAGTGAAATAGCCGGTCTGCCAGAGGTCCGAGCGAAAGTTATCCATAAGATGAGTCGTGTACGGATCTCCTTTTTCGAATCTCGGTACAAACTCGAGAATGCCGGGCTTCAAGACATGCTCACCGAAGTCGATGTCGCCCATGACGAAGCGTGGTCCGGTGTCCAGGGTTAGGATAATGTTGGCGCGATGGCGTTCGAGATCGATCTCGAGCGTATGCTCGGTGAACTCCGCTCTCAAGTAACCAATTGAATCGGTCAGCTCGATAGCACTCTGCTTCCGCTCCTCCCACACCACCTGGTTGAGAATGGCGCCTTCCTTGAGTGGCCAGTTTCTTTGCCAGCTGCGCAAGCTGCGCGATTCGGATCCCTCGCCGACGATCTCCAGCCGAAGGCTCTCGATAACGATCGGTGGTCCCGGATTGACGCTGAGCTCGAGGACTGGCTGATCCTCTGAGTTTCGGCGTATAAGGCCACTGATCTCGGCTGCGTAATAACCGTATGGCCGCAATGCAATCTCTGCTTTGCTGATCGTGTCTGCGAGGACCCGATCAAAGTCCCTGTCGGCCAAGCGCACCTGCGCACCAAGCTGCAAGGTATCGACATGACTCAGAATATTGGACTTAAGCGGATCATCGATGCCACGGATGACATAAATCAGGTCTGCCGCGACGACGCCTGGCACCGCGACAAGCATTGTTGCGAGGAGCGCACGAACCGCATTCAAGAGGTTCATCCCGAACAACTATGAGTCGAATGACAGGACGGGTGCGCCGAAATCATGGCCGGAGTCGTCCATGTCGTAATGGTCAAAGGTCTCGACTTCGAAACCGGGCTGATAAGGCACCTGGATTAGGTTCCGTTCCATTTGCCTCATAACTTCCTCGCCTGCATCGGTCTCAACATCATCCCGGCCATGTAATCTCGCCAGATTAGATACGGTAGAAAAAACTGGAAATAGCGGTCCCGTAGATGTACCGGGCAATAAATAATAACAGCGACAAAGGGACAGGTTCGTTTTGATGCTCCAGATCAGGCACATATTTTTTTTTGGTCTACCGCTCGTCGGTAGCCCGACGCTGCTGCACGCCTGGGAATCAGCCGACGGGCATCAGTATGTCTCCAAGAAGTTTTTCATCGACGCTGGTGTCTTTCCCCCGAGCGAAGAATAAAGCTGAGCGCCAATGGCTCGATCACTCGAATCAATGTTGGCTAATCATCAAACATATCGTCCCCAACGGACTCTTCCCTGGTCAATCAGAAACTGAAAGTCGCAAATATGGCCGGACCGAAAAAGTCGAAATCCATTTTAAAGTTGATAATGTCATTTTTGTCTTCGGTTACATCAAGCAGGAACGCGCCTACACGTCGCCGATCTGGTACACGCCCTGACGCATTCTTAGCCAACAATCCGTCGATGCGAGGGACTGTCCTGTTAGGGGGCAGATTCCTCGCCTGCAGCGAGAATAAGGGAGATCATCGCCACCAATTGTTACTCGCTGGAAAACAGCGCTGCCCACTCTTCCTCGGTCAAGGAGTCGTGAAGTTCAAAGCGTAAATCGAGTGCATGTTGCTGCGATACCTGCCAACCGGAATTTAGTTCGTCGAGGATAGCGAGTGCCTGATCCGGGTCGGCGGTATGGTCCTTGTAGGATTTGGTCAGTTGCTTGCCCGACTTTGTGAATCTTTTCTCGAACGCTTTAACTTCCTTTCTTAGTGCCTTGAGAGTCTGTTGTGCTGTCTCAGCTCGGGCGGGATCAGCAACGACCGTTTCTGTCTGTTTGCTCAACTGCTTAACGGCCGCAGTCGTCAGAACGCTCCCGCTAACGCCTCCGCCACCGAGTAAAAATGCTGCCAGTAGTGCAATGAGCATCTCAAATTCCTCCCGTAGCTTGACCGTAACTCAGTTTTCTAGGATGGAGCTTCTTCAGCTGATACTTGGAGAATATCTTCCACTCCTCGAGTGTCATTTCTGCCTTCATGGCCGCGATCAATGCGACGAATTCTTTTTGCGCGGCCGCACGCTGCCTGTTGTAACTGGTCATGAGCATGTTAAAGCTATCACGCTCCGCGTTGTAATCGGCGTTCAGCGCCGACATCTGCTCCCGGTACGCACTGATTTCCTTCGTGTGTTCGGAAACCAGCCGGTCGCGTTCGCCCAATAACTGGATTATTCGATCTGCGCACTCCTGATCAGAGACGGTGGATCGAATCAGTTCCAATTCCTCATTACGATACTCTGCGATCTCTTCCTTTACCTTGATCGGATCCGGTGCGTCCTTGCGTGAGGCGCATGCCGGCAAGAGGAGAAGTGATATTGCCGCAATTGTCGAGATCGTTACGGTAAGCGTCGTTTTCATTGCAAGTCGTCCTTCATTCTGCTTCAGCATTGGGACATCGAGTCGGTCGATTCAACAATCCGGGATTAATGATGCCATAATCTATCAGCCTTGGGCGTCCGCGATGCCTCACTGCATCATCCGAATATAGAGTACAAGAATGAGTGATCTAAAAGACCGGACAATGTTTGTTTCCGGTGGTAGCCGTGGCATCGGCCTCGCCATCGCACTGCGCGCAGCACAAGACGGGGCGAACGTCATCATCGCGGCCAAGACCACCGAAGCGCACCCAAAGCTGCCCGGCACTATCTATACGGCGGCTGAGGAAATCGAAAAGGTGGGTGGTAAAGCCTTGCCCGTGGTGTGCGATATACGCTCCGAAGAACAGGTTGCCGAAGCCGTTGAGAAAGGTGTCGAAGCCTTCGGTGGTATCGACATCTGCGTGAATAATGCGAGCGCCATTTCGCTGACGCCGACCCTGCAAACGCCGATGAAACGCTTCGATCTGATGCATCAGATCAACACGCGCGGCACGTTTCTTGTGTCCAAGACCTGTATTCCACACTTATTAAAGTCCGATAACCCGCATATCCTTAATCTGTCTGCGCCGCTGAATATGGACGAGAAGTGGTTTGCGCCACATGTCGCATACACCATGGCCAAGTTCGGCATGAGCATGTGCGTCCTCGGCATGGCAGGGGAGTTTCGCGAGCAGGGTATCGCCGTCAATGCCTTATGGCCGCGCACGACGATCGCGACTGCGGCGGTACAAAACCTCCTTGGTGGAGACGAGCTGACGCGCCGCTCCCGCAAGCCCGAGATCATGGCCGATGCCGCGCATATCATCCTGACGAAACCGAGCCGCGAGTTTACCGGCAATTTCTGTATCGATGATGAAGTCCTGGAGAGTGCCGGCATTACCGATCTCACTGCCTATTCCGTTGACCCCTCGGTCGATCCGATGCCGGACTTCTTCGTGGAACCCAGGGGTTGAATATAAATGGGTGCCCGACAGGAGCAGTTTTCCGGCACCCGCGAGGTTCGTGAAGCCCATCAGTTCGACATTGACCAGCTTCAGGAATACATGCTGTCGCATGTCGAGCACTTTCAGGGGCCGCTGAGCGTTCGACAGTTCAAAGGCGGCCAGTCCAATCCGACTTACCTGCTCGAATCACCATCGGGCAAATACGTCATGCGGCGAAAGCCACCGGGCAAACTCCTGAAGTCCGCCCATGCCGTCGACCGCGAGTTCAGAGTTATCAGCGCGCTTTATGCCGCCGACTTCCCGGTGCCCCGGCCCTATGTACTTTGCGAGGGCGAGGAGATCGTCGGCACGATGTTTTTCATCATGGAATTCGTCGAGGGCCGCATCTTCTGGGAACTGGACCTGCCTGATCTGGATCCGGAGGAAAGAACGGCGATCTACGACAATCTCAACCAGACGATTGCGGATCTCCACAACTTCGACCACGAGCATATCGGTCTCGGTGATTACGGCAGGCCGGGCAATTACTTTGCGCGACAGATATCCCGCTGGTCGAAGCAGTATTACGCATCTGAAACGAACAAGCTCGAATCGATGGACAAGCTGATCGAATGGCTTCCTGACAATATTCCAGATGACGAGTCGGTGAGCGTCGTCCACGGTGACTTTCGTCTGGACAACGTCATCATTCATCCGACCGAAGCAAGAATAACGGCCGTTCTCGATTGGGAGCTCTCGACGATCGGACATCCGCTCGGCGATTTCACCTATCACCTGATGGGATGGCAGACGCCTGAGATCGGCGTCGGTTCCTCAGGGCTGCTGGGAAAGGACCTTAAAGCGCTGGGCATACCGGCGGAGGAAGAATATGTCGCCGCTTATTGCGAACGTACAAACCGGCAGGACGGCATTCAAAATCGGGATTTTTATTCGGCATACAACTTTTTCCGCATCGCCGCGATACTGCAGGGCATCGCCGGTCGCGTCCGTGACGGCACGGCTGCCAGCGCGCACGCCGAGCAGGCGGACAAGGCAGTTCCGATTCTGGCCGAAATGGCCTGGCAATATGCGCAGAACGCTGCCTAGTCTGAGTGAGGATCCTGCCGGTTCAGCGAATGCGCCATGATGACGGCCGCTTCACGGCGGTCGTAATAGCCGGCGACCTGCCCGAGGAAGCGGTAGCCGAGCTGCCTGTAGAACCGTAACGCGGCTCGATTCGAGGCCCGGACCTCCAGCCTGATGGCTTGAATGCCGGCAGTACGGCAGGATTTCTCCAGCCATTCCATCATTGATCGACCGATACCCGTGCGGCGGAAATCGGGCCTGACAGCCAGCAGAAAAAGATGCGCCTGATGATCGCCGAAGCGCATGATCGCGAACCCGGCCATTACTCCCTCTCTGCTGGCAATCAGGACCATCGTGTCCTTGTCATCGATATGCCACCTGACCTTGGCCGGCGTCCAGCGCCAGTTAAGGCCATATTCGATATGCAGCCGCGACATCGAGGCGATTGCCCTGGCCTCTGAAGAATGCGCTGCCCGGAGCGTGATGTTGGCTAGCGGTTTCACGATTCCGCAATCGTATGACAACTTGCTGCCTGTCGGCCACCGCAATAGAATGCAGCCCCCGAAACTTCACGACCACATCTTGAGTACACAGATCGCAAACAAGGACAGTCAAGTCATGCCGCTGGACTACGACGCATTGATGGGCACAAGGATGTCCGACAAGCCCACTATATATAGTGACAAGGATGCGATGTTGTATGCGCTCGGCATCGGATTCGGCCACGATCCGCTGGATCAACACGAACTCCCGTTTGTTTTCGAGAATCAATTGCTGAAGACGGTGCCGACGATGGCCAGCATCCTGACACCCGGCGATTTGCTGGCAGATTGCGGCTGGGACTACAGCCTGATGGTGCTCGGTGAGCAAAAACTCGATTTGTTTCGTCCATTGCCCGAGAAGGGCAGGCTATTGACCAATAGCCGCGTGGTCTCTGTTTTCGACAAGGGCCCCGACATCGGTGCCGTCATTTCCGTGGAATCCGAAGTTCGCATGGCGAAAGACGACACGGCCCTGTTCACAGTCGGCAGCACCGTCATTGCCCGCGGCGATGGCGGCTTCGGTGGACCAACAGGGAAAAACGCCGAGCCCCACAGATTGCCGAAAAGAGAAGCGGATATGAGTTGTGACCTCGAGACGCAGCCCGATCAGGCGCTACTCTTCAGGCTATGCCGGGATCGCAATCCCCTGCATGCAGACCCTTCGTTGGCAAGGCAGGCCGGGTTCGAGAGACCGATATTGCATGGTCTCTGTACTTACGGCATCGCCTGCCGGGCAATTCTCAAGACCATTTGCGAGTACGATCACACGCTGATCACCGGTTTCAACACCCGATTCACAGCCCCTGTGTATCCGGGCGATACCATCACAACCGAGATGTGGCAGGACAGGAATATCGTCTCATTCCGCTGCCTTGTGAAGGAACGGAATACCGTCGTCATCGACAACGGGATGTGCACGTTAGTAGCGTAGTCAGGCGAACGGCGCGCGCAGAGGCGATTTTGTCTCCTGAAAAACCGCGACTCACTCCTTGACATGTGTACCATTAATGGTACACTCCGCAAATCAATTGGCGAGGATATCAAGACCTTGCAATTTGGGTGGCCTGTGGGAATGCCGCTTGCGCGAAAGATAAGTAGCGACCTTTGGGAGTTGAGGTCACATGTAGGTACTGGAATTGTTCGGACGTTTTTTACTGTGTATGACCGGAAGATTGTGCTGTTGCACGGGTTCGTTAAGAAATCTCAGAAGTCCCCATCTAACGAATTGGCGATTGCGAAGCGTAGGTTAACGAAATTGAGATCGTAGATATGGCTAGAAAAAATATTGGAAGTGATTTCGACGAATTTCTTGACGAGGAAGGGCTGCTCGAGGACGTAACGGTTGTAGCCGTTAAACGATACATTGCCTTTCAGCTTGCTGAAAAAATGTCGGAGAGGAGTCTTAGCAAGGCGGAAATGGCTCGACGCATGGAAACTAGTCGGTCCGCATTAGACAGACTACTGGATCCGGAAAACTCATCAGTGACACTGCAGACCTTACAAAGCGCTGTAAGAGCCCTTGGCGGCCGCCTGAAAATTGAACTAGATTTTGAGAAAAGCGCAGCATGACTGTTCAGCTGAACCGCTGGGCATATAGAAATATGGTGAGCAATAATGCAAATTATCGACTTTAGAGTGGGGAGCGAGTATCTCTGCGGTGAGAAGCGCTGGAGATGCACGGACATTGGAACCCGGGTGGTAGTGGCAATAAGCCTGGATGATCACGATGATCCATCATGGTTTAACGGGCCTCCATATGCGGTTCCCGAAACCGTATTTGACGAGTTTGACGTCAAAGGTTGTCGCCCGATTGATCGAGGGGCGACATCGTGAGAAGAGCGAATCTGGAGCGCCAGCGAACGCTTCGAAGATGGCGCGAGCATCTCACCTGGCACGGCCCGGACGAACTTACGTGTAGATGTGAGCTGGAAGTCGGTCGGTTTCGCAAGACTCAGCGGATCGGGGGTTGCGGCAATACTCAATGCTATCTATGCCATGGAGATAAACTGTTGAAGCGTCCGCCACCGAGGCAAATGCGCTCCGATGTTTCTTATCGCGAGTGGATACTGGAATATCCACGATTGGCCGCAAACGAATCCTACAGTTTTTAGTCGATTAGTCGCGTCGAGGTAATCCGAAACTTTATTTCCATCTCATCGCGCACGCGAATGCTGCCGAGCGCGGCCGTGAATGGTTTCAGCCCCAACTGTGCATGCGTAAGCGTCAGATTGCCTGTAACAACGATCTGATCATCACTTGTAACAACCGACGCAAGAAACGCCAGAACCTTCGTTTGATCCCTGATCGTAAACTCTCCATGCACGAGGATATCCGGCAAGGCGCCGGTCCACTCGTTCGATCGCACAATGACGTTGCTGAAATTGCCGCTGTCCAGCAGTTTCTCGCTCAGCATATTCTTGCGTGTCCCCCGCTTGGCCTTGTCCGGAACCGGTTTCTCGAACGCCTCACCTTCTTCGAGTCGTAGCGCTTCATTATCGATTTCGAAACTCTCGACCGAAATCACCAGCTCGACGTTCGACGTAGCCGGATCGTTAGTGAGTTCGATTCGACCATCGATGTCATTCGTCGAAATCACATGGCTGTGTCCGAGACTACCGAGGAGTCCGGCTGGATAGATCAACACGCGGAGTTCACTCTCATCTTTTACGACTTCAAATACACCAGCGTCCGGATATTCGGACGCATTCGTGAGCGAGCCCGAGAATATGAACAGGAGAAAACCGATAAATCGGTAAACCACTGCGCTGCTGATACAATTTGCGCCAGGTAACGATGGCCGCCGCAGGAGCTGGCAATGAATGACAGAGTTAAAGTCGAAATTCAGAATCATATTGCGGAGGTTACCCTTAACCGTCCCGAGAAACACAATGCCGTCGATCTTGCCATGTTCGATGGGCTTATCGAAGCAGGTGAGTCGCTGTCCAGCGATGCATCCGTTCGGGCAGTGGTGCTTCAAGGTGCCGGCGAGAATTTCTGTGCCGGCATCGATCTGTCAGTGTTTCAGGATGGTGGGCTGCAGCGCATCGACAAGACAGCATTCCAACCACGTGATAACTCACCTGCAAATTTCTTTCAGAGCGCGGCCTACATCTGGCGCGAGTTGCCGGTACCGGTGGTCGCTGCAATAAAAGGCGTGACCTTCGGCGCCGGCCTTCAGATCGCCCTCGGCGCGGATATCCGTTTCGCGAACTCGCGAGCCAAATTTTCAATCATGGAGGTCAAGTGGGGCATCATTCCAGACATGGCCATCACGGCCACGCTTCGCGACGTAATGCCGGTGGACCGGATCAAGGAACTGGCCTATTCAGGCCGCATCATCGGTGGCAGTGAGGCAGAAAAGATCGGTCTCATTACGTCAGTGCAGGAAGATCCACTCGATTCAGCCCGCCGACTTGCCGAGGAGATCGCCGGCAAATCACCGGACGCGATACGTGCGATCAAGACCCTGATTAATTCATCCTGGCATGAAACCGTCGAAGAAGGTCTCCGGCTCGAAGCCGGCCTACAGATCAAGGTTCTGACGTCCGAGAATCAGAAAGAAGCCGTTGCGGCGAATCTCGAGAACAGACCTCCGAATTTTCAGGACGCTACATAAAAAAATGGCAGAGATTTAGAAACCCGCGCTCACGAATAGCGCCGGTCCATGATGGCGCACCTCTATCGTGCCCGTGAGGTCGTCGTCTCTCGAATCCAGTTTCATGCCGAGGAAGTTATAAGCGATGCCGATACTGAAGTTCTTGCCGAAGCGCCGCTGAATATCAATAGAAAAGGAGTTCATCAATCCTTCGTAACGGTCGAAGTCCATGCGAAATACCTGCAGTCTTGCGCCAAGCGACGCGAACCGCCCCACCGCAATCGATCCATGTAAGCCAATGACCGGCAATGGCACGGTGGAATCGGTTGCATCGCGCTGACCGGTCGCTGGCGCGAAAATTTCTGTCCTCAGTCTGGAGTAATGCACGCCAGCCATGAATCCGAGTTCTTTCTGGGTGTCATTGATCAGCGAATACGCGTATCCAAGACGCAGTATCTTTGTTTCAGCACTGCTATTGACGGTTGTGCCCGCTGCAAAGAGCTCGTCGCCGAACATAATGGGGTCCTGCAAGGTCGCCACTCCACTGCGGGAGGTTTCGAAGTAGCCGATCTCAATGCGATGAAACTCGCTAAATCGAAAGATCGCATCAGCTTGCAGAATCGTCTGATCATCGGGAAGCCCGAGCAATTCTTCCAGATCGATTTCGGACCCCGGGAATCCCTGGTCTCCTTCAGAAACTATTTTGGTATCGATGGAATCACTGAATGCAGCCAAGCGGATCTCGACGCGGTCCTGCCGACTGCCACCGCGCCTGGATTCGCGAGGCATAAAAATGTCCGAGTTGTAAGCAACGCCCAGGCTCGCGGACCAAAGTTTGTCTTCACCGACGATCGGGCTATTCCTAATCTCGGAGTCCAGATACTCGAGGCCCAGGCTGCCGGACAGCAACCACTTCTCCGAAATCTCGTAGCCCCAGCGTACTTTGAGGGCAGTGTTCAATGCACTCCCCGCTACGTATTCCGGGCGCGTCGGTCGTGCTTCTTGTGTTGTTACGCCGAAATAGTAATTGGCGTAATCCGAGTCTTGATGAATAAGTTCGATACTGGGAATGATGAAGCTTCGTCCGCGTCGTCGCGGGAGGGAAAATGCCAATTGGCTGATCAGTCCGTCGTGACGACCCGAAATTTCGGTATAGGTCTTGAAGTTGATGTGAACTGGCCATCCTCGATAGCCAATGATTGGTGCGAACTCGATGGTCCATAGTCGGTTAGACAGACCTTCGAGTTCCGGCGCATCGCTGGACCCGAATCCCAGCGTCTGAATACGTCCAACCGCCCCAAGTTCCCAGCCGCTCTCGCTCACCCAACGAAAACCAAGGTCGCTTTCACGGATCAGAAGCCAGTCGTCCGTAAAAGCGGAGTCATTAAAGCTGGTCAGGTAGGGATAGCCGATGGTCGAGTTTTCACCACCGACGTACGGGCTCTGGCTCGCGGAAACACGTACACCGAGGGCATAGTTGTTCAGATCGTACGCCCGAATGAAATCCAGAAAGCTACCGGCAACTGCCCGTTCACCTGTGGCCAGGGTCCCGCACAGCAGCAAAAGAGACAGGTATCGGAGCATTCGTGCAAACAATATCGGAGTCATTGGTCAAGGGCCAGCCTTTCAAAGGCAGACAAACGTAACTAACGTAAATATTTGAAAACTAATACCAAATTCACTTTCTTGCGGGAGTGTGGTTAATTTCTAGCGAAATGGCTAAGCTAGACCCACGGCACAGGGATAAAAACAACGAAGGCTGGCCGTCCTGCAACCGCAGCTTCATAAAATCGCCGTCAAACTGGTGGTGCGCTGCAAAACAATGACAAGAATGGGGAATGACATGAGTAATTCAGACACGGCCGCCGCCGATCGAAATTTTCAGAAAAATGCGATGGCTTCTTTCGTTCAAATTGCAGCCGTCGCTGTCCTGGTTCTCTGGTGTTTCCAGATCATTGCGCCGTTCATTTCGATCGTTCTGTGGGGAGCGATCATCGCCGTCGCGATCTATCCTGTGCACCTCAAACTGAGCGGCAAGCTCGGTGGGCGAGAAAAATTGTCCTCGACGCTTTTCGTTCTGCTCGGACTCGCGATCCTGCTGGTGCCGACGTACATTCTTACAGACTCTTCAGTTGCGGCGTTGAAATCGGTGGGCACCGATTTGAAGAATGGCAGTGTTTCAATATCTCCTCCGAATCCATCGGTAGCAGAATGGCCGCTGATAGGCGAGCAGGTCCATGAGATTTGGAGCGACGCAGCCGCCAATCTGGAGGACACACTCAACAAGTTTGAAGACCAGCTCCGGGCCATGGGTGGCCAGGTCGTCAGATTTGCCGGATCGTTGGCGGTTGGTGTACTTCAATTCGTGGCGTCTTTCATCATCGCAGGTGTATTCCTGGTCGGTGCGGAAGGCAGCTACAGGATGAGCCAGACGTTTACCTCGAGTCTCGTCGGCGATCGCGGCAAAGGGCTGACCGATCTTTGTGTCGCAACGATCCGCAGTGTCGCCAAAGGCGTTCTCGGCGTTGCAATTATTCAAGCCCTAATGTCAGCGGTGGGACTGGTTCTGATGGGGATACCGGCGGCCGGTATATGGACATTCGCCGTACTGATGCTTGCGATCATGCAACTTCCGCCGATTATCATTTTGGGGCCAATCGCGATCTGGGTCTTCTCGACGGCTGAAACTGTGCCGGCAACAATATTTCTGATATTCGCACTCCTGGTCAGTGCCAGTGACGGCGTCCTGAAGCCGATGTTCCTGGGACGCGGCGTGGAAATTCCGATGCTTGTCATTCTGCTCGGCGCCATCGGCGGCATGATCATGCTGGGAATCGTTGGTCTGTTTGTCGGAGCAATCGTTCTGGCCCTCGGATACCAGATACTTACGGCCTGGATGGAGACCGACGAGCTGAACAATCCGCGGCAACCTGCTGAAGAGGCCGGGGCCGGCTAATCGATCGGCGTATGAACAAGTGCCATCAGATTCGCGGGACGATTGTCGTCCTGACGGCCGTATTTTTGTCGGCCTGTGCACCGGTCGGCCCCGATTTCGTGCGACCGGACGCCGAGTCGAATGCGCAGTGGTCCGATTACACGCGGGAAGAGTTTCAGTTCTCCCCGCAGGACTCGGTCGACTGGTGGAAAGTCCTCAATGACCCGGTGCTCGATCAGCTAGTCGTCGCCGCCAGGCAAAACAACAACAGTGTCCAGATAGCCGGTCTCAGGGTGCTGGAGTCCCGCGCAGCTCTCGGCATCGCGCTGGGCAACCGTTATCCGCAGGGTCAGATCGTCGCCGGTGACGCCACGGCGCTGGGGCTTAGCGAGAGCAATGCGAATTTTTCACCCGCTGCCGATCTCAGTTACACGCAGTTCAACCTAGGAGCCAGCGCCTCCTGGGAACTCGATTTCTGGGGTAAATTCCGCCGCGGCATCGAATCGGCCGATGCAAACCTGCTCGCCTCGATCGCCAGCTACGATGACGCGCTCGTAATACTCACCGCGCAAATTGCGAATATCTATACCGTCATCCGCACGACCGAAGAGCAGTTGCGAATCGCGAAAGAAAACCTGGTGCTGCAGGAGCGCAGTTACGACATCGTCGAAGTGCTCTACCGGCACGGCGCGAGCAACGAACTCGATGTTCAGCAGGCACAGACGCTGTTACTCAGTACGCGTGCCACGATTCCCAGTCTCGAGATTACTTTACGCCAGTCACATCATGCGTTGGCAACCCTGCTCGGCCTGCCGCCGGCCGATCTGTCACAGGCCCTCGGCGGTGAGGGACTCATACCCGAGGTGCCCGAGCAGATAATGGTTGGCGTGCCCGCAGACATGTTGCGGCAAAGGCCCGACGTGCGACAGGCAGAGTTGCGGGCAATGGCACAGAACGCCCAGGTCGGCGTCGCCAAAGCCGGCCTCTATCCGAGTTTCAGTATCAGTGGTTCGCTTGGCCTGGCAGCAGCAGGAAATACCAATACGACACAGAACGGCGAAAGCGGCATCGGTGAGCTTTTCAGCTCCGATAGCGTAACTTACGCAGTCGGCCCATCATTCGTCTGGCCATTTCTGAACTACGGCCGCATCGAGAACAATGTCCGGGTACAGGATGCGCGACTGCAACAGGCATTGGTGCAATACCGGGAGTCGGTCATTCAGGCAGCGCGCGAAGTCGAAGATGCGATGGCTGCCTACGTCGGCAGCCAGCTGCAGGACGACATTCTGGTGGAAACGGTGCAATCGGCCAGACGCTCCACCGAACTCTCGATGATTCGTTATCAGGAAGGATTTGCCGACTATCAGCGTGTGCTTGATGCGCAACAGGCGCTTTTCGGACAACAACAGCGATACGTGCAAAACAAGGGTTTTGCTATCCAAAGCCTCATAGCCGTGTACAAAGCACTGGGTGGCGGTTGGCAATCTGACAACGCCGCCTTTGTCGACGAGGCCACAAAGATTCAGATGGAAGAGCGAACGAATTGGGGCGAAATGCTCGAATTGGACCGCAGCAACATCAGCGAGCAGCAATGACGGACGAAGATAACAACGAGCAGGCTGAAGAAGCCGCAGAAGACCAAAAGGAATCACCGGCGAACGGGCCGATGGACCCGGTCCGCAAATGGACCCTGATCGTTCTCGGTATCTGCGTCGTGCTGATGTTCTGGTACCTGAGGTCGGACAGGGTCACGCCTTATACAAACCAGGCGGTCGTTCACGCGCTGGTCGTTCCGATTGCCCCTGAAGTTTCCGGCACCGTGACAGATGTCTTTGTCTCGAACAACGAGTATGTCTCTGCAGGCCAGGAGCTATTTCGGATTGACTCGGACAAATACCAGTTGGCCGTAGAGACAGCGCAGGCGAATCTTCAATCGGCAAGACAGGCGACCGGTGCATCCACCGCAAACGTCGAGGCGGCACGGGCATCGGTATCAGCGGCGAGGGCAGGCATGATCCGCGCGGAACAGGACGCGGTTCGCCTGACCCGGATTAAAAAGGAAGATCCCGGTGCGATTTCGGATCGACGCCTCGAACAGGCCGAATCGGCGCTGAGTGTTGCCCAATCGCAATTAGTCGCGTCCCAGGCGAACCTCGAGAAAGCCATTCAAGACCTCGGCGAGGCCGGCGACCAAAACTCGCGGATATTGCAGGCCCAGGCGGCACTCGATCAGGCAAATCTTGATCTCGCCAGAACCACGATTCGGGCACCCGACGACGGCTTGCTCAGCGATGTACGCGTAGACAGGGGTAATTTCGCTGCCGCCGGCGGCGCCTTGATGACGTTTATCGCCATACACAACATCTGGGTACAGGCAGACTTTACGGAGAACAATCTCGGGAACATCGATCCCGATGATCGCGTCGAGATCGTTTTCGATTCCTTGCCCGGCAGAGTCATATCCGGTCGCGTCCGCAACACCGGATTCGGCGTCGCCATAAATTCCGCACCACTGGGTAACCTGCCGACGATCGACAATAATCGCCAATGGTTACGCGATGCCCAGCGCTTCCCGGTGCAGGTCGAGTTTCAATTGGAAGACAGAAACAAGCGCCTGGACATTCGCGTCGGATCCCAGGCCTCGGTTATCGTCTATGCAGGCAACAACTGGCTCTTCAATTTCTTCGGAAAGATCTACATCAGAGTTGCCAGCCTTCTGACTTATGCCTTCTGATTCAAAAGCTGCAGCAGTCAGTAGCGCAAAAATCACCGATTCACGAACGATGAGTATCGCGAGCGTGCGCATCTTGCGAATGGCGCTCGGCACCGCGCTGTCGATGCTGTTCTCACAGATCGTC
>Ga0255052_10000338_pt1 | contig 37720 bp, 30 predicted proteins | sample JV7_2_21_MG_FD_188632 | JGI IMG/M metagenome (GOLD analysis project Ga0255052, IMG submission 188632) | Seawater microbial communities from Jervis Inlet, British Columbia, Canada - JV7_2_21 | ecosystem: Environmental > Aquatic > Marine > Inlet | place: Canada: British Columbia | collected...
ACCGTTCCCGTTAAGAATCCTTGTGTCGGCATAAGGGTTTGTAAGGCTTTCCAAATCGAAAAATTCTTTTTCTTCTTTATTCATAGCCTTATAAATTTTTTTTCTTTTATCCCGCTCTTTCAAAACAGCCTTTTTGCCTCTTGGGTCCTTCTCAATACCTTTAGCCAAAACAGTTTCATATATCTTATTTAATTTCATTTGCCTTCCTCTTCATTGCAGGCTGTAGATGAACCGTTGACCAGTGCTTTTTTAGCAAGTTCGCTAACCAGTTTACCGTCAGCCTGTCCTTTTATCTTTGGCATAATCAATTTCATTACTTTTCCCATATCCCCCGGACCACCAGCACCAGATTCTTTTATCACCTCACCTATTATCTCCTTAAACTCCTGCTCTGAAAGCTGGCGGGGCAGGTAAGATTGAATTATTAATAACTCTCTTGCCTCTTTCTCGGCAAGATCATTTCTACCGCCTTTTATAAATTGATCTTCGGAGTCTTTTCCCTGTCTGGCAAGGGACATAAGAACACCGCAAATTTCCTCATCACCAAGAGGGCTCCCTTTTTCTATCTCTTTATTCTTAATCGCTGCCTTAATCATCCTGATGACTGAGACCGCACCTTTTTCACCGTTTTTCAGGGCTTTTTTAAAATCTTCTGACAGTCTATTAGAAAGCGACATTTTTACCCCGTTAGAAAAAGTTACCGCCAAAGTCGGCAGTAGAAATTTTTATTAATATACCTCTTTAAGAGTTATTTAATCAAGGGGACAGATGGATGGATGAGAGTCTAAGTGACCCCGGGAATCGAGCCCTGCCGGCTTAAAGCAGACCCGCTCCCGGATACCTGAAAAACAATACATACCACCAGATCATAAGCGGGAGAAACAATCTCATAGAAAAAAAACACTAATTGGTTTAGCCACGTTACAAACCATGGATATCAGGCTTCTTCTAAAAATAATTGGGTGGAAAATCAAACCCTTTATCAACCTTAATGCTTTAATACTTAAATTACAAACCTGTTGAATCAGTTACCCGGCCACCCATAGATTGAAGAAAACAACATATAGTCCATAAATTATATTTTCTTTTTACCTTCTGCTTTAAATGGAGATGAAGAAAACCTTAAATATATATAAAAACCGATTAAAAAAGGCTCAAACCTTATAACCATACTATCAATTAACCCCCATGTGAACTGCCATGCGAATAATTGAAGTTCTGATGCTGTTTCCAAATGGTTCCTGGCCATTATATACCCAATCCTCCCGGCTTCGGAAGTAAATACGTAAATAAGATGAATTAAAACAAGTATTAACAGTGCCTCTATATACGCCCTCTTACGATTTTTTATATATAAAAAAAGGGCTGCCATTATTGCAAAAGTAAGAGGTGCATTGAAAGTAAAAGTGGAAAAATCAAAATTAATATTAATTCTCAGTTCTTTTCTATTTCTGAAAATAAAAAATTGCGCTCCTAATTGGCCATCTTTTTTTACGTTTATTCCTTCAAAGTCAATATTTTTTACCCAGGCGGTGGTGTGAGAGGCGATATTTAAAATACCTTTCCCGTAATAATCTACAACATTTAACCAGAGCAATAAAAATAAAACAAAAGAAACTATAAAAATTAAAAGAGAAATTATTAACTTTCTGTTAAACAGCTTCTTCTTTTCCTCTCCCTGCATAGTTTAAATAAATAAGAAAAATTCCCAGTGCTACTGCAATCATAATCCCCTGTGCTACATAGATATGTAATACCTTGAATAAAGCTTTAAAATGTACGCCTGAATATGCAAGGAAAACTATCCTTATTAAATTAATTATCTGTATAACTAAAAACCCTCCAATAATCCCGATTAATCTCTTTTTCCATTTAGCAGGAAATGCTATAACAGCAATAGAGTATATCATCACTGCCTCAAGTCCATTGCAGCCGAACATAACGTCAAGGGATATCCCCGGAAGATTAATTATCGTACCGTGATAAGAGCTCTGTGTTTTCATTAAACTCAATGCAACATGCGTGATAAAAACAATAGATTTTGAATAAAGATTATTTATATCAAAATACTTTTGAAGCGGCGCAAATCCCATTAAAAGGAAAAAAATACCCATAAGGACCAGATAGGTCAAGACAAAACGCCAGATGCTTATTCTGTCTCCAACTTTCTGTTTCACCATAATATTAGCCTTAATAAATCCTCTTTCTTCTCATGCCTGCCTGCCGGTAGGCAGGTAATATACTGCCACAAACCCTGCAAGTAGCATAAAGATTATCATGCCCCATTCATTCATGGTGGGGATAGAGACTATCAGCCCTTCCCATTTAACGTTATTGGCCCTAATATCCACACATCCAATCGCGCAGATTATCGTATCACCGCCTGATGCATTTGAGTCTGCCACATCTACATATGAAAGCGACTGCGTACCTGATACATTAAGAAACCACCACGTACCGGGGCTCGTGCTCCTTAAGGTTATACGGCTGCCCTCTGCGCCGTTTAACGTAAGGTTCGTCACTGTATACGTGCTCCCCGCATTAAACCTCATGGCCGCTGAAGGCGTGTTAGAGGTAAAGTTCACGGCTGTCAGGTCATCAAGAAATGTTACGGCTGATGTGGAGTTTGTTATCTCCAGTGTATTAAACGCACTGCCACCGCTCCATACGTCCTGTGTACCTGTACCGTTTAAGGTTACCATGCCTGTACCTGCTATAAAGGTGCCGTTATTTGTCCAGTCACCTGCCACATTCAGATCGTTGTTGTTTGTATCCAATGTATTGTTTGAACCTATGGTCAGGTTGCCAGGCAGGGTTAAATCAGCCGTCAGATCGTATGTGGCTGCTGAGCTACTGGCTAACTCCAGGCTGTCGTATGTCCAGTTATTCAGATTGTACGGTCCGGCTGTGCCGTCGTACTTAACAAGGGAGCCGCTTCCGTTTACAGGCGCCGGCACTGTCTCTCCTCCTTTAAGCTGAAGTGTGCCGTTATTATTGAATGTAGTTGGAACTGTGAGGTTGTTTCCGTTTAAGTCTAAGGTGGCATTTGCATTAATGGTCAGGGTACCTCCTGCAAGAAGAGCTAAATCATCAGAAAGCGAAACTGTATCAGAGGTGTTTGAAATTGTAAGGTTATATAATGAATCTCCCCCGCTTGTTATTCCCTGGGCTGCTGTGCCGTTAAAAGCAACTGTTGAGGTGCCTGCAGTAAAGGTAGCATTTGCGTCTTCAGTCCAGTTTCCGCCGACTGCCCAGGTGGATGAACCGGCAGTTACAATACCATCAAATGTTCTCGAGTCGTCAATGGTCACATTGCCTGAGACGTTCCAGGTAGATGATTCTCCTCCGGTTAAACAGTCAATGGTCGGAGCAGCAGTAGTTGAAGAATTAACAGTCACATCGGTAAAGGTATAAACAGCTCCACGGCAGATCAGTTTTCCGGTCTTGGTCGGCAAGTTTGCGCTTCCCGACGTGGACGCCACTTGTAATTCAGCCGCTGTAACCGGGATATTGCCGGTATTATCCAATATGCCGTATGCACCATTATTTGTGTTTATATCGAATAAATACAGGGTTTTTGTGCCTAGATCCAGGCTGGCTCCTCCACCCAGAAGCCCGACGTCATTCAGCGCGCCGGAAATGGCCACGTCCACGCCGTAAGTGCGGGCAGTGACCGGCGCGTTAAAACTACCTGCAGTTGCATGGTACTGAAAAGTTCCTGCCCCGCCAAATGCACCGGGACCGGAGATATGCGAACTGCTGTCATTAATATAACGGGTTAAATTGTTTGTAATATTAAGCGTAGCCCCTGTGCCCAAAGTTAAATTGCCTGTAGCAGGCAGATAGTCAAAGGTGCCAGTCACAGTCAAGCTGGCATTATCTGCCAGAACCAGATCTTGTTCGGCAACATACATCCAGTTACCTCCCGACACAGTCACGCTTGCCGGATTAACACCATCGCCTATGGTCAAATTCCACGACCTCGCCGGGAATTGACTGGAGTTGAAAGCTTTACTGGTCCCGGTCATAATAATCTTACCGGTCCCGTAATTAAATGTTCCGCCGATTGAATTCCAGTCCCCGCCGACATTTAAGGTATTAGCTCCGGCAGTATACGTGCCACCTGCTGAAATTGTTATATCATTAACAGACTGCGTAGCGGTTAAGGTTACTGTATTGGAATCAATGGTAACATTATCATTGATTCCCGGAATGCCTGTCCCTGACCACGTTGCGTCAGAATTCCAGTTCCCGTCAGCTATATCATCATAATCAGCTGCATAAGCATGAGATGTCCACATCAAAACTAATGCAAACAGAAAAGGTATAAGTAAAAGGCTTAACCTTAATTTCTTTTGTAAAATCATAAGACTCTCCTTCTTCTCAAGTAATAAACTGCCCCTAACCCTGCTAAAACCATAAAGAGTATCATCCCCCATTGGGTCATGGTGGGTATTGCCACTAATAGCCCTACCCAGTTGTCGTTATTTTCATTCAGGCCTATGCACCCGGTTGTGCAGATTATAGGATTGCCTCCTGATGCATCCGAATCAGATACATCCACATATGATAATGACTGCGTACCTGATACATTAAGAAACCACCACGTACCGGGGCTCGTGCTCCTTAAGGTTATACGGCTGCCCTCTGCGCCGTTTAACGTAAGGTTCGTCACTGTATACGTGCTCCCCGCATTAAACCTCATGGCCGCTGAAGGCGTGTTAGAAGTAAAGTTTACAGCTGTAAAACCATCAAGAAATGTCACGTCTGATGTGGAATTAGTTACTTCAAGTGTATTAAACAGACTGCCACCGCTCCATACGGCCTGCGTGCCTGTTCCGTCTAAGGTCACGGCGCCTGTGCCTGCTATAAATGTGCCGTTATTTGTCCAGTTGCCGCCTACGTTTATATTGTTTCCGTTTGCGACTAATGTGCCCGAGGTTATTGTCAGGTCATTATCTACATCAAGTGCATCCTGCAGTGTCCACGTGCCGCCTACATTGTCAAAGACAAGGTTATAAAACGACGAACTTCCTGAGGTAATGCTATGGGCACCTGTGCCGTTAAACCTTACCGTGCCCCCTCCGGGCATAAACGTACCGCCTGAGAAATCCCAGCTCCCCCCAACTGTCACAATCGGAGTGCCGGTTGATGCATCAAGTATGCCGCTGCTGCTCATTGTCAGGTCGCCGGATATTGTAAGGCTGTTGCCGTTTAAGTCCACGGACTCCCCGTTTATGGTAAGAACGGCAGCTGTCCTTGCTGTGTCAAGCACCGGGGCATTGGCTACATCAGGAATAATCACTGTGTGCCCTGCACCTGGTACTGCGTTCATGTCCCAGTTGGCAGGGTTACCCCAATCCGAAGAGGCAGAGCCGTCCCAGGTAAAGGTGTTTTCCTCACTGCCGGGTGCGCCATGAAATATTCCGGGGTTGAACTGGTTGTTATATTCTGTCTGAATCCAGCCGGCCGAGCGGTTGGTATTTGAAATCCTGACCTCATCAATAAAGCCGTCAAATTCGCAGTTTTGCCACACTCCAATGTTAAGAGGCAGTAAAGTATCGGAGGCACTTGAATCTCCTGAGGCAGTAGTAATCTGAGGACCGTTTTTATAAAGATAATGACTATCAGGACTGGTTGAATTATCAAAGGTATATACAACATAATTCCAGGCATTTGGAGTCGCTTGAGGGGTAGGATTGCATATGCCACTCCAGTTCCCTGCGCGTGTAGGCACTAACGTGTGTGACACACCTCCGCAATTAATCCTGTCAAGACCAAATCTATATCCAATTGAAAACCCTGCCGAACCTTTTGAAAATATTCCACCCTGATTGCATTGACCCTCGGTCCTTGGATATATCCAGACTGAATAAGTAACATTGCCGTTACCAGCCAGGTCTAAAGCACTGCTGGCACCCGGGTCAGGTATAGATACAGCCTGGCCATCAGTAGCACTAAATTCATCAGCACCGCCTATCTTTGCTGTGGCAGTCTGTCCCTGGCTTGCTACAACTACTGAAGTAGAATTATAGTCATTTGACGTAGAATCAATATGCTGATCAGAGGTCTCATCAAGATGATGGACTATTATATAATTATTGGTCCACACAGCATCTGCTTCTGCCTCTGTTATGCCAAAGGTCTGGCCGGGTGTCACATGTCCGTAATACATGTAAATAATCGTTCCGTTATTAATAGAGTTAACATTCACCCACGCAAGCAGTGTGCCTGAGGAGTAACCGGTTGTTTCATGAGCAAACTTTATTGTCCCTGCCTGGTTTGTGAAAATGATATCCCCGCCGTCAGCCTGTGCTTTAGCAGCTAAATCAGCATCTGAGGAAATGCTGATAAGCACAGGGAAATTTAAGTGGGGTCCACTGCTTACCTGACCCGCCTGAACAGTTATTGGCTTTCTGTAGTTCCAGTCTGAATCATACCAGTCAGCAAACGCCTCTCCTGCTACCATTATTACTCCTATAGCAAACAGAAAAGATACCAGTATCAGGCTTAACCTAGATTTCTTCGTTATAATCATAATACTCTCTCCCGCCTCCTAAAAAAATATACTGCCGCAAGCCCGGCAAGTATCATAAAGAGTATCATCCCCCATTCGGTCATAGTGGGGATGGAGACCTCCTCACTAACAATGAGGAAATAAGGGCTAGAAGTTGGGTGATCCTGGTTGTTGAACTCGGTCTGAATCCAGCCTGCAGAGCGGTTGGTTGACTGAACTCTGACTTCATCAATAAAACCGTCCCATGTCCTAGGATCACCGCACCCTGTTAATCCTCCTGAAATACAGAAATCGTTTGTATCATCAGTACCAGTTCGATCTGTTCCAACAACATTTACGCCACTTGCGTCCAGGGAACCATTTATATAAAGGATACTAAGATCATTGTTTATCCCGGGGACTACCTCATAAACAGAGACAACATGATACCAGGTATCCACGTTCATCGTACCACAAGAACCCCATATCCCATCCCATGTAAAAGTACGCGTACCCACAAGCATAGAATCACCAGCACAGCCCCCGTTATCACCGTCCAGACGAAATATATAACTTTTGGCAAGTATTCCACTCTGAGAAAACGGTGCAAATAAACCAAAGCTGCTTGGTCTTACCCAGGCTGAAAGTGTAAGTGAGGTATTTCCAACAGCGTCTAAAGGACTGTTAACCCCCGGGTCATCAATAAGCACCTGCTGTCCTGACGTATCAAACTCATCAGCACCGTCTATTTTTGATATTGTGGTCTGTCCCTGAGCTGCTACTGAAATAGAATACGAATCATAGTCATTTGACGTTGAGTCCAGGTGCGGGTTGGGACTTTGTTCATCCAGGTGCCAGACACCTACGTAATTATTGGTCCAAACAGCCTCTTTTTCCGTCTCAGACAGGCCGTAGCTTAATCCACCTGTTGAATTGCCGTAATACATGTAAATAACTGTACCGTTATTTATAGAATTAACATTAACCCACACCAGTAACGCACCTGTAGTGTTGTTGTATGACACTCTTTCATGAGGAAGTCTTGTTATCGGCCCGCTTGTCGGGGCATCGGTAAAAATAATGTCCCCTCCGTCTGCCTGTGCAACATTGGCCGCTAAATCAGCATCACTTGTAAGTCTAACAAGCATAGGGAAATCTACGTGGGGACCACCAATTACCTGACTCGATTGAACGGTAATTACCTTACGATATAACCAGTTTTCGTTAAACCAACCTACAGCAAGTGCCTCGTCTGCTATCATTACACCTGCAACAAACAGAGCAAGCACCATAAAAAGACTTATTCTAAGTGCACGTGTTAAAATTATATTTGTCCATAAATATTTAACACTATTCGTGATAGTGCTTAACATTTACTTCCTCCTTTTCACATAAGTTAATATATATTCACCTATGCAACATATGAGCAAAATCATATAAGGTCTTTTGAGACGCACCTTTCAATTCTCACCATTTCCTGGCGAACTTAATCTTTTAATTGCCTCTTCCACCGACACCTTTTCAGTCTCTTTTGTCTTTCTTGATTTGAGCTCTACAAGCCCGTCTTTTAGATTTCTTTCACCTATTACTACCTGCCAAGGAATTCCAATCAGGTCTGCATCTTTAAATTTTATTCCGGGCCTTACATCCCTGTTATCCATAAAAACCTCTCTGCCTTCTTTCTTCAGTTCTTTATATAAAAACTCAGCTGCACTTGAAACATCCGGGCTGTCCATTTTAAGCGGTATGATCTCCACGTCAAAAGGAGCAATTCCGGGGGGCCAGATTATACCGTCAGCGTCATTGTTTTGTTCAATTGCCGCAGCAGCAATCCTTGCAGGCCCTATACCGTAGCTCCCCATCACCACAGGGTTCTCTACCCCTTTGTCATCAAGATACACGGCCCTGAGAGGCTTTGAATATTTTGTCCCGAGTTTAAAGATATTACCTATCTCGATTGCATTCTCGATTCTTATTGAAGCGTCACATTCAGGGCATTTATCCCCCTGTTTAGCTGTATGTATGTCATGCCATTCTGCTTCAAAATGCACCTCAGGATTTATCCCTTTTGTGTGAAACCCTTTTTTGTTCGCACCGGAAACATAAATACCGTGCTTTAGCGATATATCTGCAAATTTCCTTAATTTATTTCCAACAGGGCCGATAAATCCTGCCTCAACACCAAGGATATCTTCCACCTCATCTTTTTGTGCCGGCCTGAATTCACCTGCAATTCTCTGAAGCTTCTCTTCGTGAAGTTCCTGGTCTCCCCTGATAAGTGCCATGAAAGGACCTTTTTCTCCTATCATAAGAAGGCTCTTGATAAAAAAACCCGGATCTAATTCCAGGAATTCTGATACTTGGGCAACCGTCCTTTTCTCCGGAGTTGAGATATCCTCTAACCCGGGGGCTTTTTCTTCGGGTGCCCGGGCCAGGACAACCGGCACTGATCGGGCAAGTTCTGTATTAGCGGCATATCCGCATTTATCACAAAGGGCTATACTATCCTCTCCGGCAGTGCTTGGAGCCATAAATTCATGGGCAGTAGCCCCGCCCATCATTCCCGGGTCGCTTTCTACCTGATAAAACTTAAGCCCGCATCTGCTGAATATCTTTTGATAAGCATCTGAGTGTCTTTGATAATTATCTTCCAGGCCCTGTTCATCCTTATCAAAGCTGTAACTGTCTTTCATCAGGAACTCCCGGGTTCTTAAAACCCCGCTTTTAGGCCTTGCCTCATCTCTGAATTTTGTCTGTATCTGGTACCAAACCTGTGGCAGGTCTCTATATGAGCGGATCTCTATTGAAGCAAGCCAGGTAACTATTTCCTCGTGGGTCATACCAAGACACATATCCCTGCCGCCCCTGTCCTTCAGCCTGAACATCTCATCACCGACTTCAGTCCACCTCTGTGTCTTTTGCCATATTTCAGAAGGATGAAGTGCGGGCATGGAAATTTCCTGTGCACCGATTGCCCCCATTTCTTCTCTTATGATTTTGTTTATTTTCTCCAGTACTCTCCATGCAAGGGGAAGATATATATACAGGCCTGCTCCAAGCTGTCTTACATAGCCAGCCCTGAGCATAAGTATGTGACTGACCGCCTCTGCCTCTGCAGGGCTCTCACGAAGGGTAGGAATAAACATCCTGGTGAACAGCATTATATCCTTCCCTCTCTTAAAAAATAGTGCCGTATTTCACTCATGAGCCAAAATCCGGTTGTCAGGCTTTTTTAATTAACATTACTTTTTCCTAATTTTCATGTGAACTCGGTTTAGAAGGTGATTTGCGTATGAAAGTCGGGACATCAAGATCATCCTCATCAATATTTGCCAGCTTATTTTTAGAAAGTATCTTTTCTGAACCTTTCAGGGAAACCATTTCCCTTGATGGTCTCCACTTGTTATAAGGCATCACAGCCCTCGCCGGCTTATCCTCAAAACCCGTCGCTATGACTGTCACCACTACTTCATCATCAAGGTCTGGGTCAACCACTGAGCCGAAAATTATATTGGCATCGTCATGGGCGGCATCGCTGATAAGACTTGTTGCCTCGTGAATCTCATGTAAGGAGAGGGAGGAACCTCCAGTGATGTTGATTAATACGCCTTTAGCACCATCAATGGAGGATTCCTCCAGCAGGGGGCTTGAAATAGCCATTTTTGCTGAATTTGAAGCACGGCCTTCATCTGCTGCACTGCCAATACCCATAAGTGCCCTTCCGCTATCTGCCAGTATAGTCTGTATATCCGCAAAATCATGATTTATCAGCCCGGGAACAAGGATTAAATCCGAAATCCCCTTAACAGCCTGTCTTAAAACATCATTTGCAATGTTCAGGGCCTGCAGCCATGGGGTATTTTTATCTGTAACGTTTAAAAGCCTGTTATTATGGACAATTATAAAGGCATCCACATGCTTTTTAAGTTCTTTTATGCCCTGTTCCGCATTCCGCGCCCTTTTGTTTCCTTCAAAGATAAACGGCCTGGTCACAACAGCCGTAGTAAGGATCCCAAGTTCTTTTGCCACCTCTGCAATAATAGGAGATGCCCCTGTACCTGTTCCGCCGCCCATACCTGATGTTATGAACACCATATCAGCACCTTTTATTGCGTCCTCTATCAAATCCCTGTCATCCCATGCCGCCTGCCTGCCGATCTCAGGGTTAGCGCCTGCACCAAGTCCCTTTGTCAGCGAGTTGCCGATCTGCAGCCGCTGATGCGCAAGAGATGACTCAAGTGCCTGTGTATCAGTATTAACGACTATAAACTCAATACCCTGAAGGTTAGAGGCAATCATTCCGTTAACTGCGTTACTGCCACCTCCACCTACACCCACCACCTTGATCTTTGCTGAGGTATTTTTTGTTTCCTCCAGTTCAAAAATTTTCATTCCTTCCCCCTTTCTTTTCTTAATTTGTTTTAATTACTCCATGATTTTGCTTTTTTATTTTTGACTTTTAATTTTTGATCCTACTTAAACACTCCCTTCCCCATTCTTTCATCCTCGTCATTACTCCATTAAATAAATTCCCGTTTCCGAATCTCCGCTCGGTAATAATCTCCCTTGCACCATAAAGCACAAGTCCAACCCCTGTTGCGTACAATGGACTGCAGACAATATCCGTAATACCGCCGATACCTGCAGGGCTTCCGGTCCTTACGGGGAGCTCAATTATATTTTCAGCCATAACATCCATACCCTGCATTAAAACAGTTCCGCCTGTAAGCACTATGCCTGAAGTCATTAATCCGTACAGACCGCTCTTTACTATTTCTTCTTTTACAAGCAGAAAAAGCTCTTCAGTCCTGGGTTGAAGTATTTCAATAAGATGCTGTCTTGGTATTTTTCTATTCGGCCTGTCTCCAGGATAAATAACTCCTATTTCCTCATCCGGCTTAACCATGGACATAAGTGAACAACCATACTTCTTTTTTATTCTTTCAGCCTCTGAGGCAGGCATCCTCAGCCCAATTGCAACATCATTTGTAAAATTATTACCTCCAAGGGTTAAAACAGCTGTGTGGCAAATATTGCCTCCATGAAAAAGCGCAATATCTGTTGTACCGCCGCCAATATCCACAATCCCTACACCGAGATCCTTCTCTTCCCAGCTCAGAGTTGCCTCGGCAGATGCAAGAGGTTCAAGCACAATGTCTATAACTTCAAGCCCTGCTTTCTGGCAGCTTTTAATCAGATTCTGCACTAATGTAATAGCCCCGGTTATTATCCTGACATTAGATTCGAGCCTTACCCCTCCCATACCCCGCGGGTCATTAATTCCGTCCTGCCCGTCCACAACAAAGCCTATAGGGACTACATGGAGCACTTCCCTGTCGAGTGGAATCGCCACTGCCTTTGCAGCGTCTATAACCCTGTCAATATCCCGCTGGCCAATTTCCCTCTCTTTCACCGCTATGACACCATGACTGGGGAAACTGTTTATATGCCCACCGGCAATACCAACATGTACTGCCTTTATTTCAATCCCAGCCATTGTTTCTGCCTCTTCTACGGCTCTTTTTATGGATTCCACGGTACTTTCTATATTTATCACCACCCCTTTTCTGAGCCCCTTTGACGGCGAGGTCCCGATACCGATAATATCAATCCTGCTATGAACAGCCCCGGCACTGCTGCCGTTTGCACCTTTAGGGGAAAAATCGTTCATTGAATTCCCGGGAACTACTTCACCAACAACAGCACATATCTTGGTAGTGCCAACGTCAAGTCCGACTATAAGATTCCCTCTTTTCATCTCATAAAACACATGCGTTTTTTATCATTGTTCATCTGCGGCTCCCTTGTTTAACCTTCTTTTTCAACTCTGCCTTTTTAATTTTTTTTAACGGTTTTACAACTACTTCGTTTTCAAACCTCAGGTCCACATAATCTATTTCTATGTTTTTCTTTCTGACCTCTGCCTCGAGTTCCCTCCACCGGCCGATTTTCTCTGAATAATTTCCAAATCCGATCTTTACATATTCCCCGTCAATATTCATCACAAGCCCATAGGGTTTTAACATAATCTCTATTGATTCCTGTTGGGAAAGGACATCCTTTTCTGCAAGCGCATCTATCAGCTTTAATGATTCTAAAATGCCTCCTCTGTCTTTCTTAGGATTTATACCGATTATCACCGGAAGAAAGGGTATGCTTTTTTCTTCGATTTCTTCAAGAACACTGCCTCCGGCCTCGACAAGAAACATATGTTTGTCAACTTTAAGCAGTGCCCTTGGGACAGCCTCTTCAACGTGTATCATGACCGTATCGGGAAACTGCTTTCTAAGGGACACTTTTTTAATCCATGCTATTTTTTTAAGTCTTGTCTCAAGTTCTTCAAGGGAAAGCTTAAAAAGGCTGTTGCCGCTCCCGTTTTTTACAGCTTCTTTGATCAATTGTTTCTCAAGATGATAGTTCCCGGAAACCTGGACATTTTTCACGGGAAAGGCTCGTGCCAATGTTTTAACACCCAGTACTGCCAGGGAAATGAAAATAAAAATAAATAAGGCAAGAATGCCTCTCTTAAAGAATAAAACTATCTTTTCACCCCTCCAGTAAGCAGATTTCTTTTTACGACTCTTTGACCGCAAGTCTTATTATCTCCTCTATAAGATTTTTAAAACTAAGCCCTTCAGACTGGGCAATTTTAGGAAGCAGGCTCGTCGCTGTCATGCCTGGCAGTGTGTTAACCTCAAGAACATGGGGGATTCCCTTTTTATCTGTCTTTAAATCTACCCTGCTGGCACCTGAACATCCAAGCGCTGTATGTGCCTGTAGAGCCAGCTTTTTAACCTTTTCATATCCCTGTTCATCAATCCGGGGTGGAATTATATATTCGGTAAGTCCGGAAGTGTACTTGGCCTCATAATTATAAAATTCTAATTTAGGGCTTACTTCCACTCCACCCAGAACCCTGCTGCCCAGTATACCTATATGGATTTCAATACCTTCTATGAACTTCTCGATTATTACCCTCTTGCCAAAGGAAAATGTCCCCTCAAGAGTTTGTGCGAACATTGAGTGATCTTTAACTATGCTTACCCCTATGCTCGAACCCTCGGTTGCCGGCTTTATAATCCAGGGTAATTCAAAAGCAGGGACCGGTAAATCCTGGGGTGAATTTACAGATGCCCCGCGTTTCTTTTTTGCAGTCTCTTTATTAACTACTAAAAAGGGGGCTACCGGCAGTTGATGATAAATAAAGATTTTTTTGGATGTCTCTTTGTCCATTGCAAGGGCAGAAGCTAACACCCCTGAGCCGGTATACGGAATTCCCAAGACTTCGAGCATCCCCTGTATTGCACCGTTCTCTCCCATACCTCCGTGAAGCGCCAGGAAGGCAAAACGCACCTTCTCCTTTTTAAGAACATTCACTATGTCTTTGCCAACATCTATAGGCACAGAGTTGTACCCGAGTTCCTGCAGGGCCTGGTATATTGCAAGCCCGCTTCTCACCGATACATCCCTTTCAGCAGAAAACCCGCCCATCAAAACACCTATTCTCTTTGCAGTAACCAGTCCCTTAGTCATAATTTTTATTTTTATTATTCATCTCTGCCGATAATTTTTATTTCCGGTTCAAGTGTTACGCCGCTGAACTCCTTGACCTTTACCTTAACGGCTTCCATCAGTCCTATAAAATCTTTACAGAGGGCTTTCCCTTTATTAACAAAATAATTTGCATGTACAGTACTCACCTCTGCATCGCCTACATTCATTCCTTTACATCCGGCCGCATCAATAAGCCTGCCGGCAGAATCCCCCTCTGGATTCTTAAATACACAACCTGCCGAGTGCTCCCCTGATGGCTGTGTAAGCCTTTTCTTTCTCAGAAACTCCCTCACCCGGCCCGACACGTTTTCAGGATTGTCCTTTTTAAGGACAATTTTAGCGCTAAGGATTACAGAGTCTTCCGGAATATTTGAGTTCCTGTAGGAAAATCCGATTTCTTTCTGCTCCAGTTCCACAATCGTGCCATCCATCTTCATTACAGATACCGAGACAATTACATCCTTAATCTCAGTACCATAAGAACCTGCATTCATACAGATAGCTCCGCCAAAGGTGCCTGGAATCCCTGCAAGCGCCTCAATCCCTGACAATCCGTTTTTTTCCGTGAAATTTATCAGGCTGCCGAGAGGCACACCTGCCCCAACAAAAAGGCCGGCGCAGGCATTTAAACCGGACGTTACATATGCTTCAGGAAGAACCTTGCTTATATTTTTAATAAATTCGATATCTCTGAATTCCTTTAATGATATAGCGATACCGTTCACCCCTCCGTCTTTTACCAGGAGGTTTGTCCCGGCTCCGATAGCAAAAACAGGAATCTTCTCCCTGTCCGCTGCAATGAGGACGTTTTTCAACGATAAGGGGTCCCTGGGGATAACCATAATATCTGCAGGCCCGCCTATTTTTAAAGATGTATAAGCTGACAAGGGCTCATCAAACATTATTTCCCCCTTGAAAAGTCCTTCTAATCTTTCTTTTATTTCTCTGACGCTCAATCAAAAACCCTCTCCAGCCTTGTTATTTGTTATATGTTATTTATTATTTCCAATTACCAGTGACCAATAATTAATAAAGGCTTTTAATGAATTCCTCCCCCGTTTTCCACACATCACCTGCACCCAGTGTCAGCAACATATCACCTTCCCTCAGATACCCGGCCAGATAGCGGGGTATCTCGTTCCTGTTTTGTATGTACACAATGTCTCCACCTGTGCCCTTTATTCCCTCAAGCAAAAGTTCTGAATTTATGCCGTTTAATGGCTGCTCACCTGCAGGATATATGTCCATAAGAATGACTTTGTCTGCATCTGCAAATGCCATGAAAAAATCATTGAGTAAATCTTTTGTCCTTGAATATCTATGGGGCTGGAAAAGTGCAACCAGCCTTCTTTCCCCAGGCTTTTCCCCGGTATTCTGTTTCATTGCCTCCCGTGCTGCCTTTAAGACAGCTATAATTTCTGTAGGGTGGTGTCCATAATCATCAAATATCTTTATTCCGGACACCTCGCCTTTAAATTCAAATCTTCTCTGAACACCGCTGAATTTTTTTAGTGCCTCCTTTACACTGCTGATATCGATTTCAAGTTCACAGGCAGCCCCGATAGTTGCCAGGCAATTACTAACATTGTGCAGCCCGGGAAGCGGTACCTCAAAAAAACCAAGGGATTTCCCCTCCATGACTGCCTCAAAATTTGACTTAAACCCCACTGTCTTTATATTTCTGGCTGTAAGGTCAGTTCCTTCTCCAAACCCGTAAGTTATAAACCTCCTCTGAACTTTCGGTAAAAGGTCTTTTACATGTTTATTGTCAGCACAGAGTATGGAAATACCGTAAAACGGCACCTTGTTGACAAATGATAAAAAAGCGGCTTTCAATTCATCAATGTTTTTAAAAAAATCCAGGTGTTCCCTGTCAATATTTGTAACCACTGCAATAGTTGGTGAGAGTTTTAAAAATGAACCATCACTCTCATCCGCCTCTGCCACAAGGAATTCTCCCTGACCAAGCTTTGCATTGCTTCCGATGCCCTTTAATTTACCTCCTATTACAACAGTCGGGTCAAGACCTGCCGAGGCAAACACACTTGCTATTAAAGATGTCACTGTAGTTTTTCCGTGCGAACCTGCAACCAGCACCCCGTATTTAAGACGCGCCAGCTCTACAAGCATTTCAGCCCTTGGTATCACTGGAATGGATTGCTCCCTTGCAGCTATTACTTCAGGATTGTCAGAAGAAATTGCAGAAGAGACAACTACAACATGAGCATCTTTAACATTTTCGGCCCTGTGGCCAATAGAGATTTTTATGCCTAATGACTCCAGCCCCCTGGTTGTTTCGGACTCCTTTATATCAGAACCTTTAACCACATAACCAAGATCTTTGAGTACCTCGGCAATACCGCTCATTCCTGCACCGCCTATGCCTACAAAATGAACTATTTCAATTTTCTTATACATAACTGTTAAAATTCCAAAACACCCGTACTTTTAGAAATTTCAGCTACCTCTTTTTTTGCTTTTTACAAGACTCACAATAAGTTCAATTATTTTTTTTGTTGCGTCAGGTCTTCCGATAGACCTGCTTGTCATCTCCATCTCGCTTATAAGATCGGGGTCATTAAACAGATGCCTGATTACACTGGAAAGCGTACTGCCGTTAAGTTCACTATCAAGAATCATCTGGGCTGCACCGAGATCCCACAATTTTTCTGCATTTGCTTTCTGGTGGTTACCGGCTGCAAATGGATACGGAATAAGTATGGCAGCCTTTCCGCACGTTGTTAATTCTGCAATGGTTGTAGCACCTGCCCTGGAAACAACAAGGTCTGCCACTGCATAAGCATCAGCCATTTCATGTAAAAATGGGATAACCGTTCCCCTGAACCCTCGTGCATTATAGAACCCCCTTACAAAATCAAAGTCTTTTTCCCCTGTTTGATGAAGAAACTGAATATGGTCCTTAAAGTCTTCCAGATATACCAGCGCCTCATTCAGGGCCTTATTAATACTGCTTGCACCTGAACTGCCGCCAAATACGAATATTGTAAAAAGCTCCCTGTCAAGCCCTAAGGTCTTGTAACCCCTGTCCCTGTCCCCTCTCAGTATTTCATCTCTTATCGGGTTGCCGGTAATATAGGTCTTGTCTTTTGGAAAGAAATCAACGCTTTCAAAATATGTTACTGCGACTATATTTATAAATTTTCCAAGTATTTTATTGGTAAGTCCAGGAACCGTATTCTGCTCATGTATTATTGTAGGCATACCCATTAAAAAGGCTGTTAAGAGCGCAGGGCCGGAGCTGTAGCCGCCGACACCAAGGACCACATCCGGCCTAAGGGATTTAAGGATTAAATAAGAATCTTTCATAGATAACGGCAGCTTAAATGCAGACCTAATCATCCTGTACGCATCATTTCCTACAATGCCCTCAGACCTTATAAATTTTATTTCAAATCCCTCCTTTGGAACTACCCTTGATTCAATTCCTTCAGGTGTCCCTATAAAAACAATCTCAGCATTGGCCAACTCCTTTTTAAATGCTTTCGCAACAGCAATTCCCGGATAAACATGCCCGCCGGTTCCGCCTCCGGCAATTACTATTTTCAATTAAATCTTCTCCACCGCGAATCCGAATTGATCGGCTGTCCCAAAGTTTTCTTATTTTTCCCGGGCTTTTGAACCGAAAACGAAAAATAGTTCAGACACGCCCTGTTTATGGTCTGCCCGTCAGGGTAATTTTTTTTGTGTTCCGCCGTTTCCCCTCCCCTGAGTGGCGAACCGCAACAACTCTTTGATATATTTATGAGTATACCCACTGCCGCCATGTTTATAAAAAATGCGGAACCTCCATAACTTATAAAAGGAAGGGGCAATCCTTTTGTAGGCATTACACCGGTTGACACAGCAAAATTTATAAGTGCCTGGCTTCCTATCATCAATGTCAGGCCCAGGGCAAGATAGTAGGCAAAGGAATCTTCTGTTCGCATCGCTATCTTGAACCCTTTTATGAAAAGCCAGAGGAAAAGACCCAGCACTGTCAATGCCCCTATCAGGCCAAGCTCTTCCCCTATCAATGAAAAGATAAAATCCGTGTGGGCTTCCGGCAGGAAAAAAAGTTTTTGTTTGCTGTTCCCGATGCCCACACCGGTAATCCCTCCCCTTCCAAAAGCAATGAAGGACTGAATTAACTGAAATCCACTACCCTGCGGGTCCTGCCATGGGTCAAGAAAAGTCATTATCCTTTTTATCCTGTAGGAGGCAAATAAAACAAGCATAGAAAGAACCGGAAGCGCTACTCCGAGAATTCCGAGCATATGTTTCCATTTTATCCCCCCTATAAAAAGCAGGGCCAGAGTAAGAATGCCTATGCTCATCACTGCCCCGAAATCAGGCTGAACAAGGATAATGCACTGAAAAACCGCCATAACAGCAACCGGGAAAACGACCCCGCAACGCAGGTCTTTCATTTTCTGCATATTTATGCTCATATAATCGGCAAGGAACAGGACAGTGGTTATTTTCACAAGCTCTGATGGCTGAAATGTTGACGGCCATAACTTAATCCATCTCTTAACCTCGCTATGTGGTCCGGCAGAAACACCTATCCCCGGCACAAAAACAAGAATAAGCAGAATGACAGAAAGTGCAAGTAATGGTTTAACAAAAAACCTGAGCCTGTGATAGTCTACCCTCGCCAAAAAAATCAATACAGTAAATCCAACCAGAACAGTTAAAATATGCCTGAATAAATAGTGAAAACTGCTTCCATATTTATCTGTTGAAATGAAAGCACTTGAGCTATATATCATTAAAATTCCAGCACCTATAAGGATCCCTACCGGTATGATCAAGTCACGTACATTTTTGTTGTCGTTCATATGCCTCATATGTTAACCATGGCCCTGAAAACAGGGATTAAGCCTGCCGGCAGGCAGGCTTAATCCTTTGAATCCTTTTTTTATTTGTCATCTTGAATTTTCAATTGCATTAACCGCTTTCTTAAACTCCTCACCCCTCTCTTTGAAATCTGCAAACATATCAAAGCTTGTGCACCCGGGTGACAGTAATACAACATCGCCGGGAGATGCCTTTGACCTGGATACTTCAACAGCTTCCTTAAGACTGTTAACCGGGATAATCTCGGTTGTATCCCTCAGTGCCAAAGCAATTTTTTCTCTTGCCTCTCCCAGCAATATAAGCGCTTTTACCTTTTTACTTATTAAATCTTTTAATTTAGCAAAATCACCATCTTTGTCCCTTCCTCCCATAATGAGCACTACCCTTTCAAGGCCCTCGAGGGATTTGGCAACAGCACCTGTATTTGTTCCTTTGGAATCATTAATGTAAATGACCCCTTTCACTTCACAAACAAATTCAAGCCTGTGCTCAAGGCCCGGGAAATCCTTTAGCACGCTCCTTATCTCATCTACAGGACAGCCGCAAATTATTGAAACAAGTGAAGCTGCCATTGCATTTTCATGGTTATGAACACCTTTAATCCTTATATCTTCAACTGCAATGACCTCAAAAGGGGAGGAGACAGCCCCCTCTTCTTGCTTACGCAAGAAAGCAGAGGGGGCTGTCCTCGGGGGGGAGAAAAAATTACAGTAAATCCTTCCGTCTTTACAATAGATTCCGTTAACTTCTCTTTCCCTGCTAAAGTACAGTACCTTTGGCTTTTTCTGACTTCTAACTTCTAATTTCTTACTTACCAGCCTTGCTGTTACCGGGTCATCAGCATTAATAATCAGGTAATCACCAGGTTCCTGATTCTCAAATATCCTGGTTTTAGCATTAACGTAATCCTGGATATTGTTGTATCTGTCGAGATGGTCCGGAGTGATATTTAGCAGGACAGCAACAAACGGTCTAAAATCCTTTATTGACTCAAGCTGGAAACTGGAAATCTCGGCAACTATGTAGTCGATAGGCGTGAGGCGTGAAGCGTTAGGCGAACTATCCTTTATCCCCTGACCCCTTACGCCTAACGCTTTGCAGATTTCCTCTGTCAGTGCACTACCGATATTCCCTCCTAACAATGTCTGAAAACCAGATTTTTTAATCATCCTGTCAATAAGGGTAGTTGTGGTAGATTTCCCGTTTGTTCCCGTAATACCTATAAAATTTGGAATCGAAAGCTGAGATTTTAGATCTGTTGTTTCTTTAGCACCTGACGTCTGACTACTGACTACTGACTTGATGACCTGATAGGCAAGCTCCATTTCCCCGATTACCGGCTTCCCGCTTGCTTTCGCATTCCCGAGAGGAGGGATATTGAGGGGAACACCCGGGCTTACCACAATGAGGTCTGCTGTGCTGAATATCTCTTCCGGATGCTCGCCGGTAATAATCTCAATATCAGGTGACAACGTCCGAATATTATCCAGCAACAAGTTCCGTGGCCGGATATCTGTTACAGTCACCCTTGCCCCAATCGAGGAAAGAAGGTTAGCTGCACCTGCTCCGCTCCTTGCAAGGCCTACCACCAGGACTTTCTTCCCCTTAAATTCCATATGTTCAATAACCATTTCATTTTTTATCTGTGCAATCCCTGCCTGCCTGCCTGCCGGGCAGGCAGGTGCATCATTTCATCTGTGCCACAATTCTTTTTTCACCTCAACTTCAGTGTCGTCAGGCTCAGAAGTGCCAGTATAATGCCTATTATCCAGAACCTTATAATTACCTTTGGCTCGGGCCACCCCTTAAGTTCAAAGTGGTGATGCAGGGGAGCCATCTTAAAGATACGTTTACCTGTAAATTTATATGAAGTAACCTGTATCATCACCGAAACTGTTTCAACCACAAAAATACCTCCCACAACTGCCAGAACTATCTCGTTTTTTGTTATAACTGCAAGCGTTCCAAGCGCGCCTCCAAGACCAAGAGACCCCACATCACCCATGAAAATCTCAGCCGGATAGCTGTTATACCAGAGAAATCCCAGCGCAGCTCCGAACATAGCACCGCAGAATACAGTGAGTTCTCCTGTGCCGGGCAGATAAAGAACCTGAAGATATTTTGAAACACCTGCATGCCCCGATATATAGACAAGTGCAGCATTCGCAAGGGTTGCTATGCCCACAAGCCCGACCGCAAGGCCGTCTATGCCATCAGTCAGGTTAACTGCATTGGAAGAGCCAACAATGACAATGATGGAAAAAGGGATATAAAACCAGCCCAAATCAATCAGCAGCCTTTTAAAGAAAGGGATGCTTAGCTTAGAGGCATAAGTGTCGCCCGGGTTATTGTAAAGAAAGAATCCAATTGCCAGGGCCAGAGTTATCTGGGCAGTAAATTTATACCTGGCCCGTAATCCTTTTGCGCTCTTACTTACAGCCTTAAGATAATCATCGACAAGACCTATAATGCCAAAACCTAAAGTGGCAAAAATCATTATCCATATATATTTATTTTCAAGGTCACCCCACATCAAAACGCTCAGGACTATGGAGAAAAGAATTAATATGCCCCCCATTGTCGGGGTGCCGGTTTTATTCACATGGGCCTTAGGCCCGTCGTCTCTGACATACTGGGTAAGACTGGACCTTCTTAATACATTAATAACCCAGGGGGCCAGGATAAAACTTATTGATAAGGCAGTGATGACAGCAAGGGCAGTTCTGAAGGTAATATAACGAAAAACATTAAAGGGAGAAAAAGATTCACTGAGGGAATAAAATAATTTATATAACATTTTAGATTTTTAACCCTTTCAGAATTTGCTCCATGCCCATTGCACGCGAACCTTTTATAAGAACCACATCTCCTTCCCTGATAATATCAGAGATGTTTTGCCTGGCTTCATCAACGGTCTTAAAGGCATAAGTTATTACTTTTAAATTTTTTTTTGGCTGTTGATTCCCGGCTCTCCGGATCTCTTCAACAGCAAGGTTCATCATCTCCCCAACTGTGATGAGTACATTGATGGACAAATCAGATACTATATTCCCGATAGCCGTGTGAGCACTTTCTGAAAACTCACCAAGCTCGAACATGTCACCAAGAACAGCAACTGTCCTTCTTCCCCCCCCTGTTCGAACCAGTTCCTTTAATGCCTCTTCCATTGACGAGGGATTGGCATTATAAGAATCATTGATTAAAGTCAGCATGTCCCCTCTTATAACCTCGAATCTCGAGGGAAAAGCAGAATAGCTCTCAAGAGCGGTTTTTATTTCCTCAGGGGTAATCCCCAGAGAAATACAGACGGCAGAAGCAGCAAGCGCATTATACACGTTAAAAAACCCGTTGATATTTAATGTAATTAATACCTTTTTTCCTCCTTCGATCATTAATGTAAAATTGCTGCCGTTTTCGGTAACAGACACATTTTCAGCCCTTACATGAGCATCGTTATTTATTGAAAAAGTCACCAGCGTGCCGTCAAAACCACTCCTGGCAACAGCTGATTTATACCCCTCCATTAAAAAGCTATCATCGGCATTGACTACTACAACTGCAAGGCCCTGAAGAATCTCAAGTTTTGCATCTCTTACAGAATCAAGACTGCCGAGCATGCCGATATGCGCAGAACCAACATTTGTAATTACGCCGTGACTCGGGACGGCTATCTCACAGAGTCTTCTTATCTCTCCTCCTGCATTCATACCCAATTCCAGGACTACCACATCATCACCGGGGTCAAGCCTTGTTAGACTGAGCGGTAGGCCAATGTTGTTATTGAGATTGTCTTCATTTTTAAGTGTCCGGAACCGACTTGAAAGAATCGCATATACCATTTCCTTTGTCGTTGTCTTGCCGTTACTTCCCGTAATTGCAATAACCGGAATATCCTGTCTTGTTCTGAGGAAATGAGCCAGGTCCTGTAATGCTTTCAGGGTATCTTCCACGAAAATAATTACCCTTCCAACAGGAAGCGGGCTTTGCCTGGAATCTATGACAGCACCTCCACCTTTTAAAAGTGCATCCTCAAGGAAGTCGTGGCCATCGAACTTCTGCCCCCTAAGGGCAAAGAACATTTCACCCTCTGAGATATTACGTGAATCTATTGAGACCCCCGGAAAAGAACTTGCGTTCTCTGAGAGCAGCTCTCCTCCGGTTGCCTTAACAATTTCATCACTTGTTAAATTCGCCATAACTTGAATTGACTAAAGGGTTCGAGCCTGCCTTCAGGCAGGCAGGGATTAAAGGGTTCAAGGATTCTAGTGAAAGTAAGAACAAAAAAGATCATTTTCATCCCTTGGCTCCTTGGCCCCTTGGCCCCTTGAATCCTTTCTTTTTGGCATTTTTAATTGCCTTTATAACAACTTCCTTATCACTAAATGGGTGCCTGATTCCGTCTATCTCCTGGTAATCTTCATGGCCCTTCCCGGCAATAAGCACCGTATCCCCTCTTTTGGCCATTGATACAGCCTCTGTAATAGCCCTTGCCCTGTCTGGCTGTACACTAAAATTATTTTTTCTTGTCCCCTCAACAATCCCCCTAATGATATCTTCCGGCCTTTCCGTTCTCGGGTTGTCAGTCGTGATAATTACGAAATCACTTAATTCTGTTGCTACAGAACCCATCTCAGGCCTTTTCGTCCTGTCCCTGTCACCGCCACAGCCAAAAACCGTTATAATGTCCCCCTTTGTTATCAGCCTTGCATCTTTTATCAGGTTTTGTAATGCGTCTTCCGTATGGGCATAATCAATTATGCTAAGAAATTCCTGTCCTTCATCTATCTTTTCAAAGCGTCCCTCAACAGGCCGGGCTTCACTGACCCCCTTTACAATTGCGTCCGTGCTGACTCCCAGGGCATACGCCACCCCCACAGACATAAGAATGTTATAGACGTTATTACGACCGATGAGCCCGGAGTCCATTGCTAACGTGCCCCCTGGCGTATGAATATCAAATGTGAGCCTTCCCCGGACTCCGGCATTATGCATGCCTGATATATTGCCTGCTCTCAAAGTTGTCCCTTCTTGGAGGCCGCACGTAATCAAATTGCAATCCAGATCTTCTGCAAGGCTTCTAACCATCGGGTCATCCCGGTTCAAAACAGCAAAATCGTCTTTCCCGAGATAACCAAAAAGCCCGGTTTTAGCTCTAAAGTACTCTTCCATAGTGCCGTGAAAATCCAGGTGGTCCTGTGAAAAATTAGTAAACACCGCCACCTTGAAAGTGCAGTTTTCCACTCTCCGAAGTGACAGTGCATGGGAGGATACCTCGAGAAGTGCATACTCCACACCGGCATCCACCATCTCCCTTAAATATCCCTGAAGGTCTAAAGACTCGGGGGTTGTATTAGATGCTTTTAAGACTTTTTTATCAATTACATAATTAATAGTGCCCAGAAGGCCGACCTTCTTCCCCCATGCCTTAAGGATACTCCTGATGATATAGCTTGTAGTGGTCTTGCCGTTCGTCCCTGTAATGCCGACAAGAGACAGTTCTTTGGAGGGCTCCTCATAAAAAACAGCGGAAAGGAAAGACAGAGCCTTTCTGCTGTCACAGACTTCTATAAAGGTTATGTCGTTTTGTACTTCTAATGTTTTTTCTGCAACCACCCCTACAGCCCCCCTGTTTACTGCGTCTTTTATGTAAGTGTGGCCGTCTTTGGAAAATCCCCTAACCGCTACAAAGAGACAGCCGTCTTTTACAACCCTTGAATCATATGCAATCCCCTTTATTTCTTTATCAAGGGGCCCTTTGACTTTCTTTACATCCAGTCCCCTTAAAATCTCTTCAATAGTCATTTCCCCGTTAGAAGGTTCTGCCCGGAAATCCACAACAACCCGGGCTTTTTCTAACGAGATTGGCTGACAATAAGCACATTATTATCTTCCCTTTCTATGGGAATTTTAAGGTAAATAAGCGTGTCTTCAATAATGTTTCTAAAAACAGGAGCTGCAACCACCCCGCCATATCTGGCCCCCCTGGGCTTATACACAACTACAATCAATGCAATTTCAGGTTTATCAGCAGGTACAAAACCAACAAAAGAACTAACATAATCTTTTTTAGAATACCGCCTGGTTTTCGGGTCAACCATCTGGGCTGTCCCGGTTTTTCCCGCAACTGAATTACCCTGGATAGACGCCTTCAGTGCCGTGCCCCCTTCTTCAACAACAGTTTTTAAAATATCCTTCATTATTCCGGCACTTTTTTCAGATATAACCCGCCTTTCCACCTTTGGAGAAAACCTTTTTATGCTCTCGAGTGACGGAGAGATTATTTCAGATACAACATAAGGTCTCATTAACAATCCGCCGTTTGCTATTGCAGAATAAGCCCTGAGAACCTGCAGAGGGGTAACACCCACCTCCTGTCCAATTGAAATAGATGCAAGCGATCTTCCCGACCAGGTATCCGTCCCTCTTAAAAGTCCCCTGACTTCTCCTGAAAGGTCTATCCCTGTTTTGTCTCCGAAACCGAACTTCTTTATATAGCGATAAAACCTATCTTCTCCCAGTTTAAGCCCCAGCATTACCGTACCGACATTTGAGGATTTTTGAACAATTTCTTTAAAGCTGAGCGTTTTATGCCTGTGGGCATCGCGTATAACTCCTCCGGGAACCTTTATATATCCTTTTGAGACATCGAATTTTTCATTAAAACCAACTATCCCTTCTTCAATGGCTGCTGAAGCCAGAACAATTTTGAACGTGGAACCCGGCTCATAAATGTCTGTAATAGCCCTGTTACGCCTTTTAACTGCTTTTACCCTGCCTGCAAAATTAGGGTCATATGTCGGCCTGTTGGCCATTGCAAGTATTTCACCGCTTTTCGGGTCCATCATTATCGCCACTACAGCTTCGGCCTTCCACTCCTTTATGGCTTTTTCAATCTCCCTCTCAACTATATACTGGATGCCCTCATCTATAGTGAGGCGCAGGCTGTTACCCTTAACATCATCCACAATGCCTTTAGAAAGGCTGTAACCTCGGGCATCCCTGCTTAAAAGAACCTTTTGTGCTTTGCCTTTTATATAATCGTCATATTTGAGTTCAAGGCCATCAATCCCCTCATTATCGATATTTGTGAAACCGATAACATGCGAAGCTATTTTCCCCTTGGGATAATAGCGTTTTGTCTCCGTTAGAAACCCCAATTCCTTGAGTTTTAACCTGGTTTTTAATTTATCAACCCTGAGTGATGTCTCACTATCCATTTTTCTTGCAAGCCACATAAAATCTTTGTCTTTTTTTGCTAAAATTTTTTTGTTGAGCTTTCCTGCCGGCATCCTGATAAGAGGCGCAAGATGTGATGATAATTCTTTTGCATTGCTGACGCGGGAGGGTACAGCGTAAAGTGAATCAGTTTCAATATTGACAGCGACTTCCCTCATCTCTCTATCCCAGATTACGCCCCTCTGAGGTTTTAATGTCTTAACCCTCCTGTATTGCCGTTCTGATCTTTGTACCATAGATTCATGGTCTACAACCATGAGATGAATAAGGCGTGCAAATATAGCAGAAAAACAAAAAAATACAATAGTACAGATGATTACAGATCTGTTTTTACTCTTTTTAATCCATACTTTTGAAAAATCCTCGTCCCAGAGTTTCTTTTCCTCTTTTCTTGTTCTCCTGTTAATCATAGCTCATAGTTTTTGCTTCACTTTTCTTCAGCGACTGGTTTTTAATTCACCGGTTTTACAGTCATATGAATTAAAATATTTTTCCATATCCTCTTCCGACCTGCCCGAAACAATTAATAGAGCCATAATTGTTATTCCTGAAACCCCTCCCAGAATCAATCCGGCTATAAACTCGATCCAACACATAATCTTCCCCCGCTTTAAAAATGTTTAGATCATTTATACATCTTTAATGCTCGTCCCAAAATTTGATTATATTCAATCTTCCATACCCTCTTTTTACATTTTTTAAATACTAAAGTTTAAATCAGGCACTTCAAGCCTGACCTTTAAGCGCCGTGAAAGAGTTTACTGTTCAGGTGTTACCCCGTTTTCGCGAAGGACATAGGAATTCACAGGGGCAACACCCCCTTTAGTAAAATAAAAGGTGTCTGTAAAAAAAATGACCGGGGTGTTATCTCGAAAATGGGGCATTAAATCGCTCATGGATTTAACAAATGCCATCATTTTCTCCCTGTCTGAGAAGTCAATCATCAACCTTGATTTTCCTTGTTCCATTGCTGCCTCCTTTCCTGTTCACCTGAAGTTTCTTTAAACCTCAAGTAAGTTCCTGATTATTCATCCCGGACAAACGGCTTACCGGAAACCTTGTAAGGTGCGGCACCAGTTGTCTTTTCTACATAGATAATTCTTTCTCTTTCTGGAAACCCCATGCCCAGTTTTTTTATTGCAAACTTTTCTATCTTTTCAACAGAATATGATTTCGCCTTTTCTGCCAAAATCAATTTCCCTTCTCTTGCAAGCTTAACCTTCTGGTTCTCCAGTTCGCTGATACTGTATTCAAGGTCCCTAACAGATGTACTCAGCCATATAAGGGTAAACATCATGATAAATACACAAAGAAAAAAAACAAATTTTATGCATTTCCACTTTACATCCTTTTTAACGCGTCTTTTCGTCATAATTTCTCAGCCACCCTCAGCTTGGCGCTTCTTGAAGACGGGTTTGAACACAGTTCCTCCTTTTCAGGAACCAGCGGTCTCTTCGTAATAATCGTAACTATCCCTTCATGTGCCATCTCCTTAAAAGAGTGTTTTACTATCCTGTCTTCAAGGGAATGATAAGAAAGCACGCAAAACCTTCCCCCGGCCCTCAGTAAATTCATGCCTGCGTTCATTGCCGTTGTTAACCTGGTAAGCTCCTTATTTACTTCTATCCTGAGTGCCTGAAATGTCCTTGTAGCAGGATGAATCCTGCCTTTTCTTTTTACGGTTCTTTCAATTATCCGGGAGAGTTCTCTGCATGTTTCTACCGGTTTTTTTGCCCGTGCAGCAATAACAGCCCTTGCTATCCTTCTGCTAAACCTTTCTTCTCCGTACTGCCACAAGACATGAGCCAGATCGCTTTCAGAATACTCATTCACTATGTTTGCCGCCGTAAGCTCCTGATCCCTGTCCATTCTCATATCAAGAGGTTCGTCTTTCAAAAAACTAAAACCCCTGCCTTCAGTCTTAAACTGTAAGGACGAGACCCCAAGATCAAGCAGAATTCCATCTGCCTTTTTATAGCCAAAATCCTTAACCACTGACTCCATATTTGAAAAATCATCTTTTGCGAGATGAACGTTATAGTTTTCCAGTCTTTTTTTTGCTATTTTAAGCGCCTCTATGTCCTGATCTATACCAATTAACGTACATCCACCTGCCACACTCCTTAAAATACCTTCTGCATGGCCTCCAAGACCTACGGTGCCATCTACATAAATGCCGGATTCCCTAACCATCAGCACCTCCAGTACCTTACGAAGCATAACCGGTACATGCTCTATCCCCATTTACAAGCCAAGATCTGACAGTTTTTCTTGGTATGATTTTATTGTCTCTGGATCGAGTTTTGTCGGATCAGCAACATTTGCGTATTCACTGAGGTCCCATACCTCTATCTTGCTCCCCTGGCCTGCAAGTACTATTTCATTGTTCAATCCCGCGTCCATTCTTAGGGCGGAAGGGATGAGCACCCTGCCCTGTTTGTCTATATCACATTCAATCGCCGAACTAATAACACGGCGTCTGTAGTACTTAACAGCGTCCATGGTTTGCGGCATCGCATTAATCTTATCCATCAGCTTGTTCCATTCATCCGCAGGAAACGCACATAAACACTTGTCAAATTCCTCATTGGTGAATACAAGCTTCATGCTATAATTGATGGAAAGGATTTCCTTAAAGGTAGGGGGAATTAAAATGCGGCCCTTTGAATCTAGAGTGTAATAATACTTACCAGAAAAACCAGGCAATTGCACCTCCCACTTTTTACCACTTTTACCCACAGTATAGATGTCATTAAGTGCCTTGTCAAGTAAAAAAGCTGATTATTTATAAAACTACTATATTTTGTGGTTTTGATTTTAAAGGAGCACTATTTATAGTGGAGATAGATTTTTCATTCCTTTGAATTTAGTTAATTTGGTAAAATTAACTTTTAGCAGTATTCAGGTAATCATTATGTTTAAAATATAAAAATCGAAATCCGAGACCTGAAATAATTATGATTGTTATTAGTTATCAGCTATGCGCTCAAATGATATAAATGCTCAATGGTGTAACGGTTTAAACAACAAGTAACTTATAACGATTAACGGTTTTATTATCCTGTGTTCTATATCCCGGATTTTTAGGGTTAAGATTCAAACACCACCCGCTCTTTTTAATTTGCGATTTAAACTTTTTACCCCGTTAGAAAGCCCCGCTGCCTGTAGCGTGGGTAAAATAAATTTCTTTTAAAGTGAACCCCGTTAAAAAGGTGTCGCGTGTCGGTGGCATTAGACCCCGTTGAAAGGGCGAAGTTCTTCTAACGGGGTTTACGAAAAAAACCGGCTGGCACAATGAATTGTAATCCCCAGGGGGCTGATTTGCAATTGCATCATGTACGATGCATAGTGTATGCTGAAGGAAATGATTGACCACATAAAAAAATTTCTCAATTATCTGGTAATTGAGAAAGGGCTTTCTGTAAACACCATTGAATCATATAATAATGACCTCAGGAAATTTCAAAAATATCTTGCAGAACCCATCAAATCAGGGAAAGATTCCCAGGTTAAAGTTGATACCCCTCTCCGGGATATAACCCGTTTTACAAAAAATGACCTTATATTGTATTTGAATCACATGCAGGACTGCGGCCATCAGACCCCCACAATATCACGCAATATTGCTTCAATCAGGGGATTTTGCAAATTCATGATAACAGAAGGGATAAGGGAAGATGACCCCATGGAAAATATCAGCAGTCCGAAAGGGTGGAAATACCTCCCGAAAATCCTTGGTATTGAGGAAGTGCTAACCCTTTTAGAAAAGCCAAAAGGGGGGAAATTCTCGTTGCGGGATAAGGCAATTCTTGAGCTTATATATTCCTCGGGCTTAAGAGCAAGCGAATTAACCAACCTGAACTTAAAGGACGTAAATTTTGAGGCAGGCTTTATAACTGTTATGGGTAAAGGATCCAAGGAGAGAGTAATTCCCGTTAATGAAAAGGCTTTGAAATCAATAAAAAAATACATAGAAGGATTAAGGCCGCTTCTGCTTAAGAAAAAAACTTCCCGCAAGCTGTTTCTGGCAAAAGGTGGAAAACCTCTCACAAGACAGCGGTTATGGCAGTTAATTAAATTATATTCAGAAGGAATATCAGTAAAAATCTCCCCACATACTCTAAGGCACTGTTTTGCAAGCCATCTCCTGGATGGCGGAGCAGATTTGAGGGCTCTCCAGAAGATGCTGGGGCATGTAGACATATCAACAACTCAGATATACACAAAGGTAACCCCTGAAAGGCTTAAGAAAGTGCACAAGGACTATCATCCGCGCGGATGAAGCAAACCCCATTAGAAGACCTGCATGCCTACGGCATGTAAATCTGCCGGCAGGTGACAGAAATCCCTTTTCCATGCTAACGGGGCAAATTTAAGACCTTAAATGTTGGGATGGAAGCGCTATCCAGAAAAAATCCTTTAAAAAAACCTTGTCAAGAGAATCTGCGAGGGCTATAATGTCAATATTAAAAAAGTCAAGAGCTTAAAATTATAAGTTGAATTTATAAGAAAATCTTTTAACACTTGGATTCTTAACTTTTCACTTGTAAATTTTAATTGTATTACTGGAGGTGTACTTATGCTGAAAAAAGTCGCGGCAGAGGAGCTCTACCGTAGTTGTGACCCCTCTGAATTCCCTTTTAAAACCACAGATGATATCCAGCCGCTTAAAGAAACTATCGGCCAGGCAAGGGCGTTAAGGGCACTCGATTTTGGACTGGAAATTAACAGCCCGGGATTTAATATTTATATCCTCGGTGAAAGCGGCACCGGAAAAATGACCACAATCAAGGCCATATTGGAGGACAAGGCCAAGGATGAACCTGTGCCTAACGATTTGTGTTATGTCTATAATTTTAAAAATCCTGATGTGCCTAAAGCTTTATGTCTGCCATCCGGAACAGGCCTGACATTCCAAAAAGATATGGATGAGTTAATAAATGTCCTGAGGCAGGAAATACCAAAAGTTTTCGACTCAAAGGAATACGAAAAACAGCGGACTAAAATCTTTGAAGACTTCCAGCAAAAACAGAAAACTTTTTTCTCAGAACTTGAGAAAGAGGTCAAGAATAAAGACTTTTCATTAAAGAAAACTGTAAGCGGCCTTGCCCTTGTTCCAGTAAAAAAGACCGGGGATACATTAAGTGAGGAAGAATATGCAAAACTGGAACCAAAGGTAAGAAAAAAAATAGAAGGATTGGGCAAACAGCTTCAGGAGAAGCTTGATGACGCCGTCAGGCTTGTCAGGGAAGAAGAAAAGAAAGTCAAAGAAAAGATGGTAGAACTTGAGCGGCAGGCTGCCCTCTCATCTGTTGGAATACTTCTACAAGAATTAAAGCATAAATACAAAGAAAATCCTGAAATAACTCATTATCTTGATAATGTAAAGGAAGACATTCTTGAACATGTCGAAGACTTCAAGCCGCAGGAAGAACAACGGCCAGCCCTGCCCATGGTAATGCCCTCGAAGGCAGAACCTTCTTTCGTCCGGTATTCTGTAAATGTCCTTGTCAACAACCGCGATACAAAAGGGGCACCGGTAGTAGTCGAAAGCAATCCAACGTATTACAACCTTTTTGGAAGAATAGAACATAAACTCCAGTACGGCATGGCAGTAACTGACTTCAGCATGATAAAGGCCGGCTCTCTTCACCGGGCAAATGGCGGCTACCTGGTTACAGATGCCATGGATCTGTTAAAAAACATTTTTGTATACGATGCCATTAAGAGGACAATCAAGGATAAAGAGATAAGGATAGAAGATGTGTGGGAACAGTATCGTCTTGTCTCATCTTTAACCCTCAGGCCTCAAGCCATACCTTTTAACGTAAAGATTGTACTGGTAGGGAACCCCCGTCTATATTACCTGCTGTATCATCTTGATGAAGAATACAGGGAGCTCTTTAAGGTAAAGGCAGATTTTGAGAACCGCATGGACAGAGATAAAAAAAACCTTCTGAAATATGCAGGTTTTGTGCGCACAAAATGCAGTGAAAAAGGATTAAAGCCTTTTGAACGGGATGCTGTCGTCAAAGTTGCTGAATATGGCTCAAGGCTTGCTGAACACCAGGGAAAGCTTTCTGCTAAATTCAGCGAAATAGCCGACCTACTGAGAGAGTCTGACCACTGGGCAAAATCTAAAAAAAGCAAGACAGTAAAACTAGAGCACGTTGAAAAAGCATTAGAGGAAAAGACTTACCGCTGTAATAAAGTGGAGAAAAAAATACATGAGGCAATCAAAGAAGGGACAATGCTTATGGACACAGAAGGCTCTGCGGTGGGACAAATCAATGCCCTTTCAATAATTGACCTCGGGGATTACAGGTTCGGCATTCCTTCAAGAATAACTTCAAAGACATATGCTGGCAAAGCCGGGATTGTAAACATAGAAAGAGAGATAAAGTTAAGCGGGAAAATCCACGAAAAGGCCATATTGATAATGAGCGCCTACTTAGGGGGAAAATACGCCCAAAAACGTCCGCTCAGCCTTTCAGCATCTATCACATTCGAGCAGTTATACGGCGGGGTAGAAGGCGACAGCGCTACATGTGCTGAAGTCTATTCTTTGTTGAGCAGTATTTCCGGCTTACCCATTAAACAGAACCTGGCAATAACAGGCTCAATGAATCAGCATGGAGAGGTTCAACCCATAGGCGGGGTCAATGAAAAGATAGAGGGATTCTTTGAAGTCTGTAAGCTCCATAACCTTAATGGGGAACACGGAGTAATCATACCGAAAAGAAACATAAAAAACCTGATGCTTAAAAAAGAGGTCATTGAGGCAGTTAAAAAGGGGCAATTCAATATTTATTCTATTGATAAAGTGGAGGATGGCATAGAGATTTTTACAGGGAAGCCTGCCGGAGAATTACAGCCGGACGGGAAATATCCCGCGGGAACCCTGAATTTCATGGTCTCAGAGAAACTGCAAGAGCTTTATGAAACCCAGAAGGAAAAAAAAGACAACGAAAACGAAAAAGATACCAAAAATAAATGATGCGGCCCCACTGTTTTCCTGAGGTCTTTTTATCCACTGCCTTTGTTATCCTGCACAGGATTTTCCCTATACCCAACCCTGTCAAGACCGTTGAATTTCACGTGTTTATGCTTTTCATTCTCACTGATAAAAAAATGAACTTAGCAATTATTTTACACCCCTAAAAGGTGAACATCAAAGATGGCGCAAAGCCTCAATAAAATTCTTATACGGGGAGTAAACTGGATAGGTGACGCAGTGCTTACTACACCTGCTGTAAAAGCTGTGCGTAAAGCCTTTCCGGATGCAAATATAAGCCTTCTTGTTAAACCACGGGTGGCTGAAATCTTCAAGGGGAATCCCGACATCAATGAGATTATTCTCTACGAGGACAGATTTAACAGCATAACCGGCAAGCTCAAACTTGCAAGGATATTAAAATCAAGGGGTTTTAATAAAGCCATTCTTCTGCAAAATGCCTTTGACGCCGCTTTTGTCGCCTGGCTCTCAGGGATACCAGAAAGGATCGGCTACCGCAGGGACTGGAGGAGACTGCTGCTTACAAAACCCGTACCGGTTTACCCCGTTAGAAAGCAATCGCAAGGGTTTTTTTCTCGCGGGGTAGAAAAAAACCCCCTTAAACAGCACCATGTTTATTATTATCTGAATCTGTTAAAAGAATCATTAAATATTTTCCCGGAGGAAGTAGAAACTTATATTTATCTTGAAGAAGAAGAAATCAAACAGGCAAAAAATCTTTTACGCCAATCGTTGAGCCTTAACTCTAAATCACATATTGTAGGGATAAACCCCGGAGCAACCTATGGCTCTGCAAAAAGATGGATGCCTGAAAGGTTTGCAAAGTTAATTCAAAAAATAGTCAGCAAACTCGATGCAGAAGTCATAATCTTCGGGGACAAAGCAGAAATCGAAATTGCAAATGAAATCCTTTCACATTTTCCGTCTCAGCCTCCGCGCCTGCTTAACCTGGCAGGCAAAACCGGTTTAAGGCAACTTATTGCATTAATCCATGAATGCGATGCATTGATTACCAATGATTCAGGCCCTATGCACATAGCCTCTGCACTCCTCGTGCCTGTTGTGGCTATATTCGGTTCCACAGACAGGGCAGCAACAGGGCCTTTTGGAGAAGGGCACAATGTTGTAAGCAAAGACATCCCTTGCTCCCCCTGCCTGAAAAGTGAATGTCCTGAAGGACATCTAAATTGCATGAAGGAAATAACAGAAGAGGATGTATTCGGCACATTGCAGAAAACCCTTCCAAAGGGAAAAGCAGTTTTTCTGGACAGGGACGGAACACTTAATGAGGACACAGGTTATCTTAACAGCTTCAGTAATTTAAAAATATTCCAGGATGTCAGGGAAAGCCTTAAGAGATTAAAAAAAGCAGGCTTCAGGCTTATCGGGATAACCAACCAGTCCGGTATTGCTCGCGGGCTGATAAGTGAAGAATTTGTAAGGGCGGCCAATGCCTATCTCCAGAAAAACCTTGTTATGGATGACTTCTATTTCTGCCCGCACCTGCCGGATAACGGCTGTCAATGCAGGAAGCCAAAACCCCTTCTTCCACATAAAGCAAGGCTTAAATACGGAATAAATCTCAAGGCATCTTATGTTATAGGAGACAAAACCCTTGACATGCTCCTTGCAAAAGCAATCGGGGCCAAAGCAATTTTAGTGCTGACAGGACATGACAGGGAATCAAAAGAAGCTGACTTTACCGCCAAAAATCTCACTGAAGCAGTGGACTGGATACTGAAGCAGGAGAAACTTTAGTTTGTATTATTTATTGGGTTTCCAACCCATATCCCCTTTTTAAATACTTTTTATGGGTGTTTCATCCTTCATATAAAAACTATTCTCTAATTATTTTATTTTTCACATATTCAGCAATAGTAAGTATGCTAAGGAATTAGGATGTGTATCGAATCCTAGATGATATCTTTCGAGCTTGTTAAAAATATCCGGATTAATATGGCTGATAAGATGCACTCTTATCCCTTTCCTTTGAAATCCTCTTATTACTTTTGTAGTGTTTTCGTTTTTACCATAATCCCAGAAGATCACATGAAACTGACTTCCCGGATATCTTGCTTCAATAATCTTCTTGGCATTGTCCACTATACTGATATACAAATCTACATCATCATCATTAATTGGTCCCGGCTTAATTGCAAAATATTTCTTCCATATTTTTTTATAAATTAAAGCCTTGTGAAATTGTCTCGTCAGCCTTTTTTCAAGGAGAACTATTTTCTCATAATCGAAGTGGCCTTTATAAACAGCTTCCCCATCCTTATTTAAAATATATTTCGGTCCATGTGTATCCCAACCTACCAAACCTGCCGAACGTTTAATATGACCCAAAATAGCTTGATATATTGCAAATTTAGGTTTGCATTTTATTATGTCTTCCACCAGCCTATGTTCAAGTGCTGATAGCATTTGATGTGGACCGTACCCATGAAATCCAAAGTTATAAACTTGGTATTTCTGATGTGTTTTTAAACCCGTATGATATGGCTAAGCAAGATTTTAAAATCAAGATAAAAGGAAGTTATTAATGAAATAACAGGTTATTGATAAGAGAGAAACAAACAAACTATGAGAGTCACATAAGTTGTTAATTAACTTTCAAACAATCTAGGAGAACAATTTAAGAATAGGCTAGTAAATGTTCACCGCAGTGATTTTATTCTTTTCTTTTGGTCCATCTAAATCTTGCAATTGATTTACATCTATCCGGCCCAAAGTGACCATGAGCGGTTCCATTCTGCTTGCCGCAATAACAAACCAGTTTTCAATCTCTGCCTTGAGAAATTCCTCCCCGACTCTTTCTGATACCTCGCCGGGGAAGATTGGATTATCAATTACCCCTGAATTAATATAGGTCCAATCGTCTTCCTGCTTGGATACGATTCCAGTATGACCACGGGTGGGAGTAGAAAAAGATAAGATAAGACCTTCTTGCAGGTATTGTGTTAACTCTGAATAAATCACGTTTGATTTTTCTTGTGCATTGGAAATGCTAAACATGGATTTTGAGAAAATTTGTGTTCCAGCTTTTTCCACTAAGCCTTCGCCGTTAATATATGCATTATTTGGAAGACCATTGCGCTTTGCCAAGTTTTCAAGTTTTTCTCTAAGACCACCGTATCCATGGTATTGAACACCTTGATTTATCAAACCCCTCACAATCAGCCCGTAACAGTTAATTTTAGTGTGAGATGTGCCGATAAATGGTCTAACCGCAGCGTCAAGAGATACATTATGTATTTTTAGAACTAAAAGGGGCTTCATGTTGAATTTTTCCTCTATATCTTTAGATATAATAGTACCTTGTTTTTTAGTCTTTACACCTGGAATCCTACCCTTATAAAAATTATTTTGTTCAACTATATATACATCAGGATAATATTTTTTTAATTTTATTAATATCATCTCTGCAAATTTAAAATTTCGCCAGGATCCGACTTGAACATAATACTCATTACTTACTGTTGCAATCTTTTTATCTAATGATTGTTTTAAATCAGAGACTTTGTTTTTTTTAAATAATTTCTCATTCCCTTCCATTTCTTCTTCTACTTTTTTGTAGTTGACTGTCTGTAAATGTACCGATGCAAAAGGTTCCTTCACATTTGTATCTTGGGTGTGAACTTCTTTGACTACTGCAACTAATTGTTTTTTATTAATATTATACTGGGTGCTCGATCTTATAAAATCAGCAATCGGTTTCTTAGAGCCATCCTCAAAATTTTCAATTAGTATTGATAGAGAAAACACTGACACAGCTACACTTACCATTAATATAGGTATGTATAACCAGATTCTTTTTACTTGTCTTTTTTTTCTTCGTTTTATTCTTTGTTTTATTCTTCGTCTATTTTTTGATGTATCAAACATTAATTTCACTGATATAATATAGTTGACATAAACAAAGGTTTTATTCCTTCGGCGGCCCGGCTATGCCGACTTATTCGGGACCCGCCGCATTCCATCTCCCGATTACTCGGGACTTAGCTTTCTCGGGAAATAAGCTATTAATCTATCTGATTAGTCTTTGTTTTGAAAAGTGAGAGAAAACAACTATTTACTGTAATAATATGTGTAATTATAGCATATAAATGTAAAACAATGCAAGATGAAAAATAGGTTAAAAAAGGTGGATATAAAATGGCTATTTATCTAAAAACAAAAGGTAACCCTTTGATTTTTAGATAAAAATGGCAAGAGCTCTTTCTTTGTATTGAAGGTAAGTTTTGACCTAACCCTTTCTTGATTTACAGTTGAAATCTTGTATTTCGAGATAAGATTAAAAAACCAAGATAATAGGAAGAAGTTTTCAAAAAAAATTCGACAATAGTGTTTAATTTCTTTGCCTTATATACTCTCCATTCGAAAGTTAATGTTCCCTTTCAGGAAACCTCAAAGTAAGGAAAAGGGGATTATTTATATTCGCTCGGCTAACCACTCGCTATTCATTGCCAGGTGAATGAGGAAAGCCTGACACGGCCTTAAGATGGTGAAATGTAATGAGAGAACGGTAATCAGTTTTTTTGCCTTTTCTCTGTCCCCAT
>Ga0255052_10000340_pt1 | contig 37568 bp, 33 predicted proteins | sample JV7_2_21_MG_FD_188632 | JGI IMG/M metagenome (GOLD analysis project Ga0255052, IMG submission 188632) | Seawater microbial communities from Jervis Inlet, British Columbia, Canada - JV7_2_21 | ecosystem: Environmental > Aquatic > Marine > Inlet | place: Canada: British Columbia | collected...
TTCTTCAACCGGATATCGGTCGCAGCGGTGGGGTCTGGGAAACCAAGAAAATTGCAGTCCTGGCGGAATTGTTTAATGCCCAGATCGCACCGCATATTTACTGTGGCCCGATCGCGCATGCCGCCGCGGCACAGGTTGCCTTCAGTTGCCCGAATTTCCTGATCCTGGAGACGATCCAGACCGAGTTCCACGATGCGATTCTGAATAAGCCCCTGGCCTGGGAAGCGGGGTATATGCCGGCGCCGGGCGAGCCGGGGCTCGGCATTACGCTCAATGAAACCGTGATTGAGTCTCATCCATACAATTCCGGTGGACGCCTGCATCTCGAAATGTGCCAGGTCGCTCTTGATTCCAATAACCAGAATACTATCACCGAGCTCGAATAATGCTGACACGGCCCGCCGAACTAAATCTGTCCAACTGGCGACAGCCGGGCAACAATCGCTGGGCCTTCCACCATGTGCGCGAAATCATCCCGACCGAGAAGATTGCCCGCGGTGAGCGCGTTAGTGAATTTGATAAATCAATTGCCAGTAGCGTAGCCGGGTTATCGATTACCGGACCCGGCGGCGCAGACTGGTCACTGCAACGCTGGCTCGAAGAGTCCAATAGCGATGCGTTGCTGGTCGCGCATCGCGGCGAACTCGTGCACGAGTGGTATATCGATGCAGATATCGAATCCAGTCCTCATATCGTGTTTTCGGTGAGCAAGTCCATCACCGCAACACTTGCCGGGGTTCTGGTTGACCAGGGATTGCTGGATCCGGCCAAACCAGTTGTCGACTATATTCCTGAACTGGCGGATTCGGGCTATCGTGATGCCAGCCTGCAGCAGGTACTCGATATGGCCGTCAATATCGATTTTAACGAAGACTACCTGGCCACTTCGGGAAAGTTTCTCGAATATCGCACCGCAACCGCCTGGCATCCCTGCGAAATCGATGCGATCGATCAGAACTTGCACGATTTCCTGTGTTCGATCGAGCGCGCCGACGGTGAACATGGCCAGGTCTGGCAGTACAAATCGCCCAATTCGGATTTACTCGGCTGGGTCCTCGAGCGCGCTAGCGGTGAACGCCTTGCAGACCTGATGTCAGGATACCTGTGGCAACCTCTGGGCGCGGAAGCGGATGCCTATATCACCGTAGATCGCAAGGGTGCCGCGCGTACCGCGGGTGGAATTTGTGTGTTGCCGAGGGACCTGTTGCGCTTCGGCGAGTTGGTGCGTAATCGTGGGTTCGCCAATGGGCGACAGGTGATACCCGAGTGGTGGATTGAAGACTGTAGCGAGGCCGGCAGCCGCGAGGCCTGGGAGCGTGGCGAGTCTTCCAAGGAGTTCCCAGCAGGACAATATCGTAATAAATGGTACCAGACCGGAAACGAGCATCGCACCATGCTCGCGATCGGCATTCATAGCCAGTGGATATATATCAACCCGGTGACCGAGGTAACCATTGTCAAATTGTCGTCCCAGGATGAGCCGCTCAAGCCCGAACTGGATGCAACCAACCTGCAAATGTTCGACAATATCAGCGCCAAGTTAAACCGATAGTTGTTTAGATGAGGCTTTCACTTGCACACGGGTCGTAGTGATTTAGTACCCAGCATCGCCATCGCGTTTGGCGCAGCGTTCTGGGGCCTTTACTGGATTCCGATTCGCGGCATTGAACAAGCCGGGGTGCATGCCTTCTGGACTGGCCCGGTTATTTTTGGGTCCAGTACCTTGCTGTTTCTTCCATTGATACTGACCCGGATGCACAATTATGTCGCCCACTGGCGTCATATATTGCTGCCTGGCCTGCTGACTGGGTTTGCCTTTGCGCTTTATATCGCAAGCCTCAATCTGACCGATGTCGTGCGCGCGATCCTGCTGTTTTACATGAGCCCGCTGTGGAGCACGCTACTCGGGATACTGGTGTTGAAGGAGCGGCTTACAGGAAACCGGGTGGTAGCGTTGTTGCTAGCTTTTAGCGGACTATATATCGTGCTGGTGGCCGAAGGCGGATTACCGATTCCGCGCAACAACGGCGACTGGTTTGCGCTGACCTCGGGGCTGTGCTGGGCGATCGGCTCGGTGAAGTTGTTCCAAGATGGCGCTCAAATGATTCTCGAGAAGGTAACGATGTTTGTTGTTTTCGCGCTGCTGATGTCGTTATTACTGGTTTTCTGGCAGCAGGGGAATCTTGCAGGTATGCCGGATATCGCTACGCTGGAAACAGGCTGGTACTGGATTTTGATTGTCGCGGCGGGAATGCTGCCGATCACCTACCTGACCATATGGCCGGCGACGCTGTTAAGCCCCGGACGTGTCGGTATGCTGCTCATGGTCGAAGTGCTGGTTGGTGTGGGCTCTGCCGCAATATTGACCGATGAAGTGTTTGGCTTACGTGAATTTACCGGTGCCACTTTAATCATTGCGGCAGCTGTCGTCGAAGTCCTGCGCCAACAAAAGTTTGACAAATCAGGTATAGTATCCGACCACACGCCACCTTGATGGAAGGGTTATGCGTCGCAAAATAATACCCGGTAACGAAAGACCGTCGTGATATCGGAAGCGTTGATTTTATCATCGAAAAAATGATGGCCGCGTGGGGAGTCAGCTCTTGCTGTGTCGGTGTCGAGGCATTGCTTGAAATCGATTCCAAATCAATCAAGAAAGCTGTCAAAAGGAGAGGCAAATAATCTGCAGCAAATGAGCGAGAACAGATTAATGTTTTAACAGGGATTAGCGAAAGCCCTGTTGTCGGATTTGTTCCGCTGCAGTGACGGAATTTTATCAAGGTGAGATAGTCGAATTTAGAAGTACCAGACGAAACGGTTAAGCATGATGGACGGCAATAAAATAAAACGAGCGCTATTGATAATCTTTCTGGGCTCACTGGCCTCGGCCAACCAGGCCTATGCGGATTGCAATGATAAAAGGGCTCCCGGGGTTGATTGGAGCGGATGCAAGAAAACCCACAAGATGCTCGATGATACGAACTTTTCCGGCAGCCGGTTCGATGGCGCCAATCTTGAATATAGCTCGCTCGATGAAAGTAATTTTAACGGCGCCAGCCTGGTTAAAACCGATCTCACTCGAACCAGCGCTACCCGCGCTCAATTTTATAAATCTGACTTATCCAAGGCGAATGGATATCGGGCAAACTTCGATCTTGCAAAACTGACAAGCTCGGACCTGACGAAATCGGAGTTCTCGCGCGCCAGTTTCAAGAACGCCGAGATCTCCGATATTGACTGGTCCAAGTCAGAGTTGGGAAGAGCAAATTTCACCGGGGCGCGACTGACGAACGTCAGTTTCGAATTTTCCAATCTTTCGAGAGTAAAGTTTCAGGGCGCTCGATTAGATAACGTCAACTTCAAGGGTGCGTATACCTATCGGACCCGATTTGAAGATGTTGACTTGCAAAAGGCTGTCAACTTGCACCAGTTGCATCTTAAATTCGCCTGTGGCAATGACAACACTCGACTGCCGGAGGGTCTGAATAAACCCGAAGGTTGGCCCTGTTCAGAATAGGCCCAATTACCGGATTTTATTCTCTATAGTTTGGAAACATTAGCGCTCTAAGTCGTCCTTGGCATCAAAAAGCAAAATCTGCAGATCATGCAGGGAGTGAGGAAAGATGGGACATTTATTCCAGAGTATTCTCGATACGATCGGAAATACGCCCGCGGTTAAGATCAATAACCTGGGGCCCAAAAACGTCAATATTTACGTCAAGATCGAGTCTTTCAATCCCATGGGCTCGGTTAAAGATCGGCTGGCGTTGGGGGTAATCGAAGATGCCGAACGCCGCGGTGAACTCAAACCAGGGCAAACTGTAATCGAAGCAACCAGCGGCAACACCGGTATCGGTCTGGCGATGGTTTGCGCGCAAAAGGGTTATCCGCTTGTGGTAACCATGGCGGAAAATTTCAGCGTTGAACGGCGCCGAATGATGCGTTTCCTCGGTGCCAAGGTGGTGTTGACGCCAGCTTCTGAAATGGGCACGGGGATGGTCTACAAGGCAGAGGAGCTCGCCGAGGCGCATGGCTGGTGGCAATCGCGGCAGTTTGAAAATCCGGCCAACGCCGATATGCACGAACGCACTACCGCGGTCGAAATCCTCGATGATTTTTCCGAGATTGGCCTTGATTACTGGGTTAGCGGATTTGGCACCGGAGGCACGATCAATGGAGTTTCGCGGGTACTCAAGGACAAAAGCCCCAGTACCAAGGTCATCGTTTGCGAACCGGATAACTCGCAAATCCTCGGCAGCGGTATCCCCCAGGAGCGTAACGCCGACGGATCGAACGTGACACACCCGAATTTCAGACCGCACCTGATGCAGGGTTGGTCGCCGAATTTTATTCCAAAACTCGCGGAACAGGTTATCGACGCGAACCATATTGATGATTTTATTCCGATCAATGGCAATTTCGCGATGCAATGCGCACTGGATCTGGCGCAAAAAGAAGGCATCTTCGTCGGTACCAGCTCCGGGGCTACTTTTGCAGGCGCATTGCAGGTCGCCGAATCGGCGCCTGATGGATCTAATATTCTTTGCATGCTACCCGATACTGGCGAGCGCTATCTGTCAACGCCGCTATTCGAGGAAATAGGCGAAGACATGACCGAAGAAGAAATGAAGATTTCGCGTTCGACTGCGCGTTTTCGATTCGATGTCAGCGCATCCGAAGATGAAGCGGGTACCAGCGAGGACGCTAGCGCTGCACCGGTTGCGATCGACCCTGCCGCACTCGATGAGGTTGAAACCGTGCTGGCGAAAAATCCCAATCAGGTGGTGATGTTTTCACTCGAATGGTGCGAGTTTTGCTGGTCAGTACGCAAGATGATGGGCGCCTGTGACATTCCTTATATTGCCGTCGAACTCGATTCTGTGGCTTACCAGGAAAATGATCGGGGTGGAAAAATCCTCGAGGTGCTGAACCAAAAAAATGACTGGGCCACGATTCCACAAATCTACCTGGGCGATGAATTTGTTGGCGGGGCGACGGATTTCTTCGATGTTGGCAAGGCAGGTGAGCTCGAGGCGAAGCTGGATGCACATCAAATACCTTACAACGATACGATAAAACGCGACCCGTATAGCTTTTTACCCGCCTGGTTGCATCCTCGCTAGTGGTCTATCCATCATACCTATCTTGATAGACCACTAAGCTCCGGGTGCTTACAGAGTGATCGGGAATCCCATTTTTTGTACCATGGCTATCCAGAGTTTACGCCAGCCTCCCTTTTCATCGAGGGTATCGAGCGCATACATGGTGATTTTGGCGCCAATCCAGCGAAACGGTTCTGGCGGGATATAGTTGGGCAAGGTCCGAGCAAATTGCATCCTGGTTTCAGCGATGTCGAGCTGGTCCAGAATTGCGAGCCCAACCCGCGCGCCAAAGCGTGATGCGGTCACACCGAAGCCTGAATAGCCGCCCGCAAACACCATGTCACCCCCGTGATACTTTTGATAGTGCACCGCCATGCGCGTGGTCAAACCGATCGGACCGCTCCAGGCATGAGAAAATCTGATCTGGTCGACCAGCTGAGGGAAGGTGCGGTAAAAAGATTGCACCAGCCGAATAAAGGGCTGTGGTGTTTTGTCGAGTGCCGGATCGGTGTCGTTACCATAGAAATATTCCAGTCGCCCACCGAACAGAATGCGATTGTCCGCGGTCAGGCGCATATAGTTGAGCTGGGTACGGGTATCGTAGATACCCTGGCGATGCTGCCAACCGACCTGCTGCATCTGGACCTCGGTCAGGGGCTCGGTGACAACGATCCGGTCGCGGATCGCCGCGACCCGTCGGCTGATATGCCGATGGCCAGCGGCCCAGGCATTGGTCGCCAGTAACACCTTGCGTGCTTTAATCGTTGCGCCTGGTGTTTTGACGACGATGCCTTCACTGGTCTTGTGATTACTCAGGTGCGGGGTGTTTTCAAACAGTTTCACGCCGAGCTTGAGTGCTGCCTGTTTCAATCCTCTGACCAGTTTGCCAGGGTGCATGGTGCCGCAGCGTTTTTTGGACCAGGCGCCGCCATGGAATAGCGGTGATTTGATTTCCGCCTGCACGCCGGCTTTATCAAGCTTGACTGCCTCGTGGCCGTACTTGAGATAGAGCTGGTAATCTTCCTCAACCTTCGCAAGACCCTCGTCGCCGACCGAAACCTTCATTTCGCCACCCCATTCGAGATCGCAATCTATGCCATAGCGTTCGACCGTTTGCCGGAACCCATCCATGTTCTCCCGCCCCAGCTTTTCCAGTTCGGCAACGTCATTCGGAAATATACGTTCGGTGTTATCGATGCCGTGCATCACCGAGGTCGACATGATGGCCGCCGGCCGGCCACTGGCACCGTTGGCGACACTTTTCGCTTCAATCAGCACAACGTCGCGCTCGGGATCTTGCTCCTTGGCCTGGATCGCTGCCCAGAGCCCACAAAAGCCGCCCCCGACAACCAGCAGATCACAACTCGTATCTTGCTCTAGCGTCGCTTCGTCCGCTACCGGATCGAGACTATCCAGCCAATAGGTCGTAAACCGGGTATCGGAGAGCGCGTTAAGTGCCTTTTGGTCAGATTCGTCTATCGTGCTCGCCATCAGTATGCCTGCTCCAGGTAGTCATCGATCTGTGGGGTACGGTAGCCGTCTTCGCGCCACAGGATCGGGAAGTAGTTTTCATCGAGTTGATTGTCACCGAGGCGTTTGTAGCGACTATAGATCGGGCCAATACCCTGGGCAAAGTTTTCGGGCACATATTCGACGTCGCTACGCATCGCGTGCAACACCAACGAACGACGAGGATTGGGGCTCAGGTTGGCGCCGGAACCGTGCCAGGTCCAGCCGTGATGGAACGACCCGCCGCCCGCGTTGACTTCGATATAAACAATTTCCGGGTCGATGTCTTCACGCGCTGCCGCTTCTCGCATCGGCTTGCGATAATCCTCCGGTGCATGAAACTCACCTTCGGGTTCGCTCAATTTCCATTTGTGCGAGCCGCGCACGAATTCGATGGTGCCACCGTCGGCACGGGTGTCATCCAGGGCGATCCAGCAGGTCAGCAAATCCGACGGCGTGAACCAGGAAAGATAGGCGCTGTCCTGGTGGAAGCCAAGCGATTTTGTGGCGGGGGGTTTCCAGACCACGTTATCAATCATGATGCGTACCCCGGGCCATCCCGCCAGAATTGCAATTGCTTTGCCGATTGCCTCGTCCAGAACAACCCGCGCAATGTCACGGTTGGCTTTCCAGCCATTACAGATCTGGCGTGATAAAGAGGGATCGCCGGTTGCCTCTTGCCAGTTTACTTCGTCAGGGCGAACCCCGGTTTCGAATTTGCCGCGGAAGAGGTCGGTAAAAGCTTGATCAAGACCCGGGACAATGCTGCTCTCGATCAAGCTGTCGATGATCAAAAAACCATCGTTGTTGAAGTTCTCCTGGTCAACAGTCGAGATCTCGATCATGCAGGCCAGTCCTCACCCTCGGTGTAGCGGGTACCGCGATGGCCTTTTTTGGCAACCGGGGTCTTCAACCTGTCACCCGGCGCATCAACGATGATCAGGATACGTGGTTTCCCCGAAGCAGGATTGCTTGCCCCGGTGATAAACTTCCTGATCTTGAGGCGTCCGTGTAACTGGTCGTTGAAAATCGTGTAAACGTAATCACCCACCTTGAGTCGCTTCGGTTCGATGCCGGCCATATGGAACTCATACTCTTTGCGGCTGCCGTTATACAGTGAATCGAGGGTATCAATCCCGGCTGTGGCGGGGATGGTTTTGGTAATGCCGAAGCTCATATTCTGCTCGCAGTCAATAATCCTGTAGCAACATGATAGGGAGGATTCAAGCCTTCGGCAATATGTCGCTACAACACTTGATCTTAATCAATTAACAGGCTGATCAAGGGGGTTAGAATAATTAGAGATGAGTTTTTAAATGAGAATGATTAATATTAACATTTGCATTCGCATTTACAATTTGATAATTTAATTCGCCTTAATCTATGTATCCATCGGAGTTTCGAGAAGTGTACCGCAGTTTAATACGCCATAAATCGCTGCTAGCGAGCGTGGTTTGCCTGTCGCTTGTATTCAGCCAGGGCAACGCACAGGCCCAGGATGTCAACGTCTATTCGGCACGTAAGGAAGCACTTATTCTGCCCTTACTGCAAAGGTTTAAGGATCAGACTGGTATCGGTTTTAACCTGATCACCGCCAAGGCCGATGCCCTGTTAAAGCGCCTCGAGTCGGAAGGTCGGTCGACACCTGCTGATATTTTTATCACCAGCGATGCCGGACGCTTGCAGCGTGCCAAGGACGCAGGCGTTCTGCAGCCAATCGATAATCCGATCCTGGTGGCCAGGATCCCTGAAAATTTACGTGATAAAGAGAACTACTGGTTTGGATTATCGCAACGCGCGCGCGTGATTTTCTACGCCAGGGACAGGGTCGATCCAGCTGAATTATCGACCTACGAGGCCCTGACCGACGCAAAATGGAAGCAGCGAATTTGTATTCGCTCATCCGGTAATATTTACAACCAGTCGCTGGTGGCATCCATGATCGAGGCTCACGGGGTCGAACAGACCGAGACCTGGGCGCGGGGATTGGTGGCTAACTTTGCACGTAAACCCGCGGGTGGAGACACCGATCAATTGCGCGCCGCCGCGGCCGGGTTATGTGATATAGCAATTGCCAACACCTATTATTTCGGGCGACTGGTGAATAGCGCTAAAGATGACGATCAAAAAGTTGCTACCGGTCTCGGCCTGTTCTGGCCTAACCAGGCCGGGCGGGGGGCCCACATCAATGTTAGCGGTGCTGGTATCACTAAATACGCTAGTCATCCTGAGGCGGCTGAACGCCTGCTGGAATTCCTGGTCAATGCCGAATCACAGACCTGGTATGCCGAGGTCAACAATGAATACCCGGTCGTGAGGGATGCGAAAACATCGGCAACCCTGGCGTCATTTGGCAAGTTCAAGGGTGACGGTCTTAACCTGACCCATCTCGGGGAAAACAATCGAGCCGCGGTGCAGTTGATGGATCGGGCGGGTTGGCGATAACGGGGCGGCTGAGAGCGTCGTCGCGCTCTCAGCCTTGCAGACAAGTATTAATAGTTTACATTTTGCTTACTGCGCGTAGGGCGCGGGCATCTCATCGGGGTCGATACCGGGCACGTGGGTAATGCCAGCAAGTTGTTTCCAGTCGACCGGGTAAGCCGTATAAAAAATGACGCACTTGTCATCGCACTCGTATTTGACGTGATTGTCTTTCGGCACGAACATCAGGTCGCCCGGATTGAGCTCGTAACCGATATCATCGACCACCAGGCGAAAGGTGCCCTGCAGGCAATAAATCATTTCATCGCAGGTCAGATCCCAGGGTACTGAAATCTTGTTCAGGCAATTAATACCGCCCGCCATCGATTCGCTGATCGCGGTCGTAACGAAGGGCTTGATGTAGGTGCCATTCTCCGGCAGGTTATCGATACGATCCTGTATATCGGCGATTCTAAATACGCTTGGTGCGGTCATGCGGTTCTCCAGTTTTTGAGTAGTGGAATTTTAGTTATCAAGCAATTCAGAAATTGCCTGGTCGAGATAGCGTTGGAACTCGGGGTCATTGCCCGGTGACGCGACACAGTGCCCCCAGGGGGATTCGTAGATGCGCAGTTCGCCGCCGATGATATGTTCGATTTCAATCTGGTTATCTTCGGGACGGAAATATAAATCATTGTCACAGACGATAACGATGGTTTCCGCCTTGATCGCATTCAGGGCCGCCTTGAAATCATTTTGATAGAGATCATTGGCACTGATGTCGCCCTGTTGCCAGGTCCTGAGCTTGCACAGTAAATCATTGGCGTCCCAGCCGAGATGATCCTGTTCCCAGTCCTGCAGCAGTGCCTCGGTACTGTCGAAACCCTGCAGACGATACATCTGTTCACGATAAAAGGTTTGCGAGAAAGCCCAGCCGGCGTAAACGCGCCCGAACGCTTTCAGGCCTTTTACAGGCGGGCTGGTGTAATTGCCGTTGGCATAGACCGCGTCGGCCTGCAGTGCTGCCTTGACGCCTTCCAGGAAAACGATATTGTGCTCGGAGGTTTTCGCGGATGCGCAAAACGGTAATATCGCGTTGACGAAGTCCGGGTACTGCGCACCCCATTGAAACGACTGGGAACCGGCCATCGACCAGCCGGTGACGAGTGCAATTCGCTTGACACCGAGTTCCTCGGTGAGCAATCGATACTGTGCCCGGATATTGTCGTACAGGGTGATATCAGGGAAGCTGGCTGCGTTAAACGGAGCCGGGGTATTGCTCGGTGACGTTGAAATACCGTTACCGAACATGTTGACCGATACCACGTAATGACGTGCCGGGTCGATGGCCCTGCCGGTTCCGAAGAAACCCTCGTTACGCATATGACTGCCGGTGTAGAAAGTCGGCAGTACCACGACGTTGTCGCGGTTTTCGTTCAGCGCACCATAAGTTTTATAGGCGAGCCGCGCGCCAGGCAGAACCACACCCGATTGCAGATCGAAATCACCGAGGTGAAAAACTGAATGGTTGTCAGACATGGTTTAATAGAGTCTTAGATACTCTCTGACTTCCCAGTCGGTAGTTTCCTGGTGATAACGTTCCCACTCATCGATCTTGTAAGCGAGGAATGATCGCATCATGGATTCACCCATGACGGTTTTGGCAAGTTCACTCTGGCTCAAATGTTCGTTGGCTTCCATCAGGTTACGCGGCAGCGGAGTCAGGTTGCGTTTTTGCTTTTCCGCGTCATCCATCACGTAGAGGTCCTCGTCCAGCGACGGGCCTGGGTCCAGCTTGTTGACCAGTCCCTCGATCTGGGCTGCGAGCATCATGCCGAGCGAAATATAGGGGTTCATGCACATATCGGCAGCCCGGTTCTCGATCGCAAAGCGGCTTTGCGGTAAGCGCAGCATGGCCGAACGGTTGTTGGAGCCGTAGGCCATGTGGGTCGGCGCCCAGGTGTAGGTGCCGCCTTCGAAACCACCTACCTTGGGGACCAGGCCGTTGTAGGAGTTGACCGTGCTGCAGGCGACCGCGGTTATCGCCGCACCGTTTTTGAGAATACCGCCGAGCGCGTGTTTGACCTCTGCGCTCCAGTTGCCGTCTTCACCCTCGTAGATATTGACCCCGGGGTTGTCGACTTTTTGCATCGAAACATTCATATGCGCACCTGAACGCCAGTCACCGGTGGTTGGCTTGGGCATGAAGGTAATGAACATACCGTGCTTCTTGGCTATTTCCTTGAGCAGGATGCGCAGAAATACGAAGCGATCGGCCATATCGAGAACATTGGTATAGTGGAAGTCGAGCTCGAATTGTGAGTAGGCGCCCTCGGCGACCACGTCGTGCAGATTCCAGCCGAGATCCTCGAGGATATCGATCATTTCGCCGAGAAAGCCCATCGAATCGAGCGAATACTCAACGTCGTATCCGAAAGCCTGGCGCCGCGGACGGATGCCCTCCCCGGGCATGGGGTCATCGTCGAATGCCTTGACCGGTTGGCCATCGTCATCCCATTGCATGGCGATGAATTCAGGCTCGATACCGGCCATCATCATGTAACCCTCGTCGGCGGCGTCGCGCATCACGCGTTTCAATGACTGACGCGGGCACAGGTTGTACGGCTTGTCTTCCCACCACAGATCGGCAAAGACCCAGGCGATGGTCTTGTCCCAGGGGCAGATCTCGATGGTGTCGATATCAGGTAACGGAATCTGGTCAGAATCCGCGGGGCCGAGCTCGGGCACGAATGATACCGAGTGAACAGCAAACTGGGGGCCCTTACCCATGCACAGCGGCACGAAATCACTGATCGGCACCGGCTTGGTTTTGGGTTGTCCGAACATATCGATCCAGCAGGACAGGATGTACTTGACGCCGGCATCCTCGAGTTTCTTTTTCTCGATTTCCAGGCGATCGGAATCCGGTAATGCGTCGGCAAAATTTTCGTAATAGTGGCTACTCATTTGTTTGCTCCTCAGGTAGTCGTTATTGCGCCTGCCGCTTGAGCAGGAACTGATTTTTAAACATTTCGATGCCACTCATGACCTCGATTTGATCGATATCATCGTAACCGAAACAGTGTTCTTCGAGGAAAGACTGAAACGCACTACGCGTCTCGCAGACAACCTCGATCAGCAGGTCATAGCGTCCCGAAACCCAGAGCACGTAAACGACCTCGCCGAGCTCGCTGAGACGAAGCGCAACGGTGCGTGGTGTTACCGGGCTTGCAACCTTGATCCCGATCATGGCGTCGGCCTTGTAGCGAATCGCCATCGGGTCGGCGAGGGCGACGATCTTGAGTGCGCCGCTTTGTTTCATTGATTGCACGCGGTTGCGGATGGTGCCTTCTGAAACCTTGAGCGCCCTGGCGATATCCTTGTAGGGCAGGCGCCCGTCATCCTGCAGCATCTTGATGATGGAGCGATTGAGATCGTCCTCGGTCGAGGCGATGCCGCGGGTTTTGGACGTCTCCATGGGCTCTGCTGCTTCGGATGACATATTGCAGTTATCGTAATTTTGACCGCGCTATTATTGTGGATAACGCAGTTAATTGCAAAATTAGTTGCTGAAAACGTAAAACAATCGCTTTTATTGCTTCGAAAGCTTGAATTTTTGTGCTAGTTTAACGCGCTCTTGTGGAGTAAATCGATGGTCGACCAGTCACTATTCGATGACTTTGATACGCCGGGTACCGTGTCGCACGGATTACCGGCGGAGGCCTATATCGGCGACGACTTTATGCAAGTCGAGCGAGACACCCTGTTCAGCGATAACTGGGTGTTCGTGGGGTATGCCCACAAGCTCGCGCGTGGAGGTGATGTCAAGCCTATCGAGGTCGCCGGTTTGCCGTTGTTTATGATACGCGATCAGCAGGGTGAAATCGCCGCGTTCCACAATGTCTGCCGCCATCGCAACCTGAAGCTGATCGATGCCGAGGGTAATTGCGGCAAGCTGATCCGTTGCCCCTATCATAGCTGGAGCTACGACCTTTGCGGCGCGCTCAGGAACGCACCTTACTTCGGTGGTGCGATGCGCGAACTGCCCGCGGATTTCTCGTTCGCCGACAATGGCCTGATGCCGGTTCACTGCGAAGTCTGGCACGACTGGATCTTCGTCAATTTGTCCGAACAGCCGTGCGCATTCAATGATTTTCTAGCACCGCTGAAGCGCCAGTTGGGGACGGTCGATGTGACCGAGTACCTGCCAGTAGCGATGCTTGATTTCGGCGAAGTGCCCTGCAACTGGAAATTGCTGATGGAGAACTTCATCGAGCCCTACCATGTCCAGTTCGTGCACAATAAAACCACGGAACAGCCACTCGAAGATCACCGAACCGTGATCGATGAGCATTGCGTCGGCAGCGCTGTCAAACTGGATCCTGAGCAGGAGGCCAGTGCCAAAGCCGGAAAACTTGGCGTGACTTCACACTACCTGACGCTGTTTCCGAATTTCATCATGGGAACCTACCAACCAGACCAGATGTGTGTTTACCTGAACGAGCCGATTTCGCCTGGACGCACTCGTCAATATCGGGTCATTTACACACACAAGGACGCGCACTATAGTGACGCCCAGATTAAAGAGATGCGCGATTTGTGGCATAAAGTGCACCTCGAAGACCATGAGATGTGCGTTCGACTGCAACAGGGGCGTCATTCGCCGCTCGCTGCAGACGGCGGCTGGTTGTCGCCGTGCTGGGAAAACAGCGTCCGAAAATTTCAGGAGCTGATTGCCGACGCAATTCGTCCGCAGCTTAGATAACCGAGGATAAAATGAGTAAACCCGATTTCCGACTCGATCACACCATGATCCGAGTATTCGACCAGGATAAAACACTGGATTTCTACACCCGCATTCTGGGCATGAAAATACTGCGCCAGAACGAATACCCGGACGGACGTTTTACCAACACCTTCGTCGGCTACCAGGGGGAAGACGATGGCACGACGATCGAAATGACCTACAACTGGGACCAGCAAGAGCCGTACGATTTCGGCAACGCCTGGGGGCATTTCGCGCTCAAGGTTTCCGATGTCTATGCAACTGCGGATTACCTCAAGTCTGAGGGTGTCGAGTTCGTGCGCGAGCCCGGCCCTATGAACGCGGGCACGCGCATCATCGCTTTCTTCAAAGACCCGAACGGGTACATCATCGAACTCAACGAACCCCTTTCGAAAGACAACTAGCCGACACCCATCGTGGCCCGTCATCCCAGAGTGAGCGGAGGATCTTAAGACTCACTAATCGATAATGTCGACGTACAACCCAATTCCCAGATTATTGAGAAACTCTCCAAAAGCAGACGCTAACGCTACCCGCGCTGCGGGCATTTTAACCGATTGCAACCGCTTGCTAGCATTTACTCAAAAAATATTGGTAATTCATTGCCCGTAAACCACACATTGCCCCTTGCCGGCTTTTTTCGCACGATACATGGCTAAGTCTGCATCCTTAATAGCGGATTCCGCTTCAATCTCATCAAGGCCAAATATACGTATCCCGACGCTTACGCCAATAGATAAATTTGTGTCGTTAAGGTTGATCGGCATGCTTAACAGGGTGACTAATTGCTCAGCTACTCGTAACGCCGCATTACGGGCAATATGTTCATTAGTGTCCAGATTGTTAATCAATAAAATAAACTCATCACCACCCAAGCGACCTACTATTTCATCCAATCGAACTCTGGACCTTAAGCGATTAGCGACTTCAACAAGCACTTTATCCCCCACGGCATGCCCGTACTCATCGTTTATAGTTTTAAATTCGTCCAAATCTAATAAAAAAACAGCACCAAAAAATTTGTGCCTGACGGTACTGGCAATAAATTTATCCAGTTGAATATCTATGCTGCGGCGATTCGATAATTTTGTTAATGGATCAGTATCTGCCAGATAACTCAATTGTACGAGTGCTTCATCTCGAGCCTTTACAAAAGGAGTAACGACCAAGATAAAAATTAAAGGCGTGGAAAGTGCCGCTAGCAATAAAATATCGGTGCCTGCTACCATATAAATATTCGCTTGATAATCTACAATTCCGAATACCAACATAATCAAAAACTCCACCAACGAAACAATCACTATGATCCTGATGATCACTTGTTTTGTAGAGAGGACATTTTTGGCCATATTTATATGCTGACGCTCATATCAGCGGCCTGGCTTTAGCTTCATCCAATTGCAACCACTTGTTATTTTCCGCATCGTTTTGTTAGACAAAGGCATAAATTAGAAAAGCGCCAAAGACCGTAGCGAATAAACCACCAACACGGGCAAAAGGATTTACAAAATTTAATGTCCAGGCCATAAACCGAATGAATTTTTGGCGACCAATGACAGCCAAAAACAAAGCTGCCGTAATCGATATCCACCCAATAATTCCAATTAAGATCGGATATTTTGATGCATCAGCTTGAAATATTAGCAATGCACCGAGTACGAGTCTTACCGCTACAGCTAGTATCTGTAATTCGACATTTTCAGAATTATTTCTGATATACCGAAAAACAATTTCTGGATTTATTAAAATCGCTATACCAGCTGCGAAAATCAGCGCACTAAAAATAATTATCAAAATGGTCATAATCTAGTTTCTGCAGCAATATAAGACTAGGTTTTCAAATATCAGTGACACGCCTTTTATTCCCACTCTAAATCCACTTCCTAACTTTGCTCTGGTAGTCAGTCCAGGCCAAACCAAATTGCTTTGCTAGCATTTTTTCTTCTACTCTCACAAAAACGAATTCAATCAATGCAGCAAAAAAAACGATAATAATTAATGGTGACAAGGCACCCATTAAAATAGCTATTCCAATCAGAATGAGAACCATACCGGAATACATTGGGTTCCGGCTTATCCGAAAAACACCGGTCGTAATCAAAGCGGTTGATATTTCAAACGGTTTGACAGTTGTCTGCGCTTTCTTGAATGCCGCGTCTGCTATTAGGTTGAGGGCAACTCCCATTACTAAGGGAATTATTCCCAGTAAGTTCCAGGGATATTGTGCAAAATAAGAAATCGGGGCCAACAAGTTAAGTAACGCCATCGTGACGATAGATATAAGAAAATATACTGGAGGTAAGATGCGCTTTACTTTCATATTTATTTATAGGAGTCCGCATATATAAAATATCTTCGACCTTATAATGTCGCCACTGACAAGGTTCGCTGTATTGACTGCAGAATGCTTAGGCTTCTCTTCTGACAAAAATACATCCTAACCATTAACTTCTGAATCGGATTACAGGCTGTAAAAACCCGTAGGGTCTACATTTCCAATTAAAGGCGTTTCAATATAGATCAAGGAGGCTTTCTCTTGTTGACCTTCATCAATTTCAGACCAATATGAAATTCAAGAATCCACTTACAATTCCTAAAAAAAATACTGGAAACAACGCTAACCGGTTTTCGATTCTAGAAATCAACAGGCTTTAATATTGTTTTGGAGACAACCCCTATGAGCTCCAGTGACGGTAAAACGCGCGATCTTGTTTCCACCATATCCAGTTCCGGTTGATCGAAAACGTAGTGGGCCCCCGGTACCAGCCTCGACCAGGCTGCATCGCTTCTATTCCGAACTCCCCCGGGACAGATCCCGGTAACTTCCGTTGCACCACCGCGTTTTTCCACGGGATCCGTGGAAAATCCACGAATCTCGTGGTTTCGTGGCCCAGAACGATTTGTGCGATTTTTGCAAAAAAATCTTAAGGTATTGATTTAATTGGTTTATTTTCCTAATCCTGAGAACTGGCACTATCATTGCTGACAGTTTCGTGTAGGGCTTTCTAACCATACAGTTTCACCACATTAATACGAACAAATAGCAACGTACATACAGCGACTTGCAACCAATCAAACAACGGAGCATCTATGAAATACAATGACAAACAAAATTTATTATCGATCGGTCTTATCGCCGCCGCCATTTCCAGTACCCTGATTGCACCCGGTGCAGCGCAGGCCTTTGAAGCCAAAATTTCTGGCCAGGTAAGCCGAATGATGGTTGCGCCTGATGATGCGGTTGGTGATGAAATCCAGCACCAGGACATCGGTTGGAGTGGTTCACGCTTTCGTTTCACCGGCTCTGAGGAAGCGGATAATGGCCTAACCTGGGGCTTTCGGTTTGAAATCCAGGCACGCAACAACAATGCTGGAACAGATGGGAGCCAATTAGGAAATAATGGAGATAATCAAGACAACCGCTATCAGGATCTCTATTTATCCGGAGACTTTGGTAAAATATCATTCGGTAAAGGCGACGGGGCATCCAATGGCGGTACCGAAGTAGACTTTTCTGGTACTGCGCTCGCATCAGCTTCACCCCTCCAGGACAACTGGGGTGGCTATGCGATCTTACCAGATGGTACGAAATGGAGAACAGTTTACACTATGTTTGATGGTCTCAGCCGTCAAAACCGGGTGCGTTATGACTCCCCTAGCTTCAATGGTTTTTCCGTGGCAGGGAGTATCAACCAGGGTAATGCGACTGAGCTCGCGATTCGATACAAGGGAAAAATCGGAGACCACAAATTCGGTGCTGCTTATTTTATTGACCAGGCACCTGACATAAGTTCTACTGTCGACGGACCCGATGTATCCGGAGGTTCCGCCTCGCTACTATTGAATAATGGTTTGAACTTCACAGTGGCTATTTCCGAGAGTGATCCTGATTCGGGTGACGAGAGCGATGCCACGTTTTTTAAAGTCGGTTACAAGACGGGTATGCATGCGTTCACCGTCGACGTAGCTGATGGCGAAAACGGTGCTGGAGATGAAGGCGACTCTACCGGCTTTACTTATGCTTATTTTCCGCATAAGGGTGTCGAGCTATTTGCGATGGTTCGTGAACTCGATTCCAGTGGTGTTGCAGGTGCAGAGTCAGTGGACCTCACAGCAATCGGTAGCCGGATTAAGTTCTAGCAGTAACTCTGTGGTTATTAAAAGAGCGGCGCATCGGGTCGCTCTTTTTTTTAATTCTGCGGAATGGTTTTGATCTTTTTCGGTCTTATTACTAAGATATTCATTATCGACCAAAACAGTCTCAGGACACTATGTTGAATACCAAGCTTCTAATTCTATTCCTCCCCGCCTTTCTACTCTACGCTTGTGCCGTGACAGGCCCGGCTGACGATGGTTTCGAGAATTCGAATGAATGGGTAGATGGCGGAAGACTTTTATCTGACGATAACAGTGGCTATACAGTATACAGGTCAGAAAAGAAGCAAAGTAGTGGCTCAGCAGCAAGTACCGATGCTAATTTGCCAACAAGTGACGAACTGGATTACGCTACCTATAAGCAATGGCTGGATGCGAAAGAAAAAAAATCATCCGAATATCAAAAATTCAAGCAATGGCAGGAATTCGAGGATTTTCATCGCTGGAAGGAACAGCAAAAGACTGAGTAATTCGATAGGTATACCGTTGTTAAGTCTTTAACGGACAAAACTATACAATTTCACGCATTATTCTTCTGTCCCGGGGATCAAGGTGGTCAGTGTTGATTGAACTGATTATGCAACTGGGCGACCGCTATTGGCGGTCTCGGAAGCTCAGAGCGTTCGTTTGAGTGTCTGCTTACGAGAAAACAGGCCCTCAATTTCTATTTCTCAGCGGCGGTTTACGACCCTTTACCCACCGCTAATGGCTAACAGGCAGTTTAAATCAGGAATGAATTTCTTATGAGAGTAAATATAATGTTTACCTTGTACCAATCGATCACTTTTGATCCAAAATCAGCAGGAAACCTGATCTTCAATTAAAACGAATTGCCATTATGTATAAACCCGGAAATGTCATCACCTCGTTAAAGAGAGAAGTAGAATTCGACAAAGGCAGGCACCATCGCGCCAGGCTTGGATTTATTTTGATGTCTAACGATCTTGCGGCGGAAGCTGATTTTTATGATATGGCACCAGAGGATGTCGCAGTTCATATTACCCGACTGAAGACCGATGACTACACAACCAGTGAAACTTTATCGCGTCATATCGAATACATGGCCGACGCGGCTTCCCGGATTCAGCCCGATGTCAAACCTGACGTGATTAGTTATAGCTGCACTTCGGGGTCGATTGTCATCGGAGAAGAAAAAGTCATGGAGGAAATCAGGAAAGGCGCGCCTTATACAATTCCGATGACCCTGGTTACTGGCGTTGTCGACGCCTTGCGTGAACTCGATGCAAAGAAGATCGTAGTGGGCACTCCATATATCGATGAGATCAACACCAAGGAAGCCGATTTTCTTCACAACAAGGGTTTTGAGGTTTTGGACATTCAAGGATTGAACCTTGAAACTGGAATCGAATTCGGCACTGTCACGCCGGGTTACTGGAAGAAGTTTGCCATTGATATCGATCGGCCAGATGCGGACGCCATATTTCTAAGCTGTGGTGGGATCCGTGCACTGGAGGTGGTAGAGGAAATCGAAGAATTGACCAATAAACCAGTGATTACTAGCAATCAGGCACAGATGTGGAGTTGCTTGCGTCGTGCAGGGATACTCGACACTATTGATCGATTTGGTCGTATTTTTCATATGGATGGACACAGAATTTCTAACGCATCCTAAAGAGTATCGCCGATGTCCGTTCCTGGCCGAAGGTCGCCCCAGAACTCGACATTTTTGGTGTCCGCTTACACGGCGGTCCGACGTATCGGGATGACATTTGAAGTGAACTGGATGACGACCTGGGTCGTCATCCAGAGAATATACCCACGGTGTCGGGGGTGGCTGTTATCGATTCAAACCAGTTCTTGCAGGCACTTCTCGAGGATATCCATGCCCTCGTTGATCAGCGCGTCACTGATATTCAGTGCCGGCAGGAAGCGAATAACGTTACCGCGTGCGCCGCAGCTGAGCAGGGCCAGGCCGTTTTCGTAGGCACTTCCTATTAGCGCTTTGGTCAGCTCCGCATCCGGTTGCTCGGCATCCCCGTTCTTGACCAGTTCCATCGCCATCATCGCACCGTGGCTGGTGCGCAGGTGGCCGATGTTCGCCGGGAATTTTGACTGCAGTGCTTCCAGGCGCTTACCGAATACCTCGCCAACGTGAGTTGCCGCTTCCTGCAGGCCTTCTTCTTCGATTACATCGATCATTGCCAGGCCAGCAATGCAACCGAGCGGCGAACCGGCATAAGTGCCGCCGAGACCTCCCGGTAACGGTGAATCCATGATATCGGCCTTACCGACGACCGCGGCGATCGGGAAACCATTGGCCATGCCCTTGGCGACCGTCATCAGGTCGGCTTCAATGCCGGCATACTCACTGCAGAACATTTTTCCAGTACGTGCAAACCCGGTCTGGATTTCATCGACAACCAGCATGATTCCATGCTCGTTGCAAAGCGTCCTGAGCTGTTGTAAAAACTCAACCGGCGCCGGGTAAAATCCACCTTCGCCCTGTACCGGTTCGACAATAATCGCGGCCACGTCGCTGGGAGCAATATCGGCCTTGAACAGGTTATCGAGCCCTTTCATCGCATCGTCAACCGAGATACCGTGGTACTCGATCGGGAAGGGTGCGTGATAAAGCTCTGCCGGGAAGGGTCCGAACAGGTTCTTGTAGGGAGTAATCTTGCCGGTTAGTCCCATGGCGAGCATGGTTCTGCCGTGAAAGCCGCCGTTAAAGGCGATCACGCCACGCCGCCCGGTGTGGGCACGCGCGATCTTGACTGCATTTTCTATCGCTTCGGCACCGGTGGTGACGAAAATCGATTTTTTCTTGCCAGGCCCGGGTGCCAGTTCGTTCAGCTTTTCGGCCAGGCGTACCGAGCTGTCGTACGGCGTTACCATGACACAGGTATGGCTGAACTTCTCGAGCTGTTCGGCTACTGCTGCGGTTATTTTCGGATGACAATGGCCAGCCGAGCAAACGGCGATGCCGGTGCCGAAGTCGATATATCGGTTACCTTCAACGTCCCAGATCTCGGAACCGAGCGCTCGCTCGACATAAACCGGCGCGATATTCCCCTGGCCGCGGGCCACGGCATCTTCCTTGCGTGCTTGCCACTCTTTATTGGAGAGCCCTGCAAATTCGGTCACTTTTAATTTTGCGTTACTCATTTGTCGATTCCCCCCATGCACATGTATTTGATTTCAGTGTAATCATCTAGACCGTATTTCGAACCTTCGCGGCCCTGCCCGGATTCCTTGACGCCACCAAATGGCGCCATCTCGTTGGAAATGATGCCTTCGTTGATGCCGACGATTCCGTATTCCAGGCTTTCGGCTACCCGCCAGATACGGCCAATATCGCGCGAATAAAAATAGCAGGCGAGACCGAATTCGGTGTCGTTCGCCATCTGGATGGCTTCGTCCTCGGTGTCGAACTTGAACAGGGGTGCGATCGGTCCGAAAATCTCTTCGCGAAAAACGCGCATCTCGCCTGTGACGTTGGTCAATATGGTAGGTTCAAAGAAATTTGTTCCGAGTTCCGAGCGGTTACCACCGGCGACCATTTTGGCGCCCTTGCTGACCGCATCGGCGACAAAGGCTTCCATATCGTTGGCGGCCTCTTCGGTGATCAGGGGGCCGACGGTTACGCCTTCCTGGGTGCCATCACCCATTTTAAGACCGCTGACAGCAGTCGCCAGCTTGTCGGCAAAGGCGTCGTAGCAGCCCGCCTGCACCAGGATACGATTGGCGCAAACGCAGGTCTGGCCCGCGTTTCGATACTTGCTGATTAGTGCGCCGGCAACGGCTGCATCCAGATCGGCGTCGTCAAAGACGATGAAAGGTGCATTGCCACCCAGTTCCATCGAGGTGCGCTTGACGGTTTGTGCGCACTCGGCCATCAATTGCTTGCCGACCGGGGTCGATCCGGTAAAGGTGAGCTTGCGCACGATTGGATTCGACGTGAGTTCCTTGCCGATGGCCGCAGTTTCACCGGTCACCATGTTGATAACGCCGGCTGGAATACCGGCACGCTCGGCCAGTTCGACGAACGCGTAGGCGGATAAAGGGGTAGCGTTGGCCGGTTTGCAGACCACTGTGCAGCCGGCAGCGAGTGCGGGTGCAATTTTCCGCGTCAGCATCGCGTTCGGAAAATTCCACGGGGTGATGCAGGCAACAACGCCGACCGGCTGCTTGATGCAGATGATGCGCTTGTCGTTGGAAGGTTGCGGGATGGTGTCGCCGTACATACGCTTGGCTTCCTCTGCAAACCACTCGATATAGTTGGCGCCGTAGGCGATTTCACCGCGGGCTTCGGCCAGCGGCTTACCCTGTTCCAGGGTCATGATCAGCGCCAGGTCTTCCTGCGCTTCCATCATCAGGTTGAACCACTTGCGCAAACAGGCGGTACGCTCTTTTGCGGTTCTTTTACGCCATTCCGGGAAGGCGGCCTCGGCGGCTTCGATAGCGCGGCGCGTCTCTGCAGTGCTGCATTTGGCGACTTCGGCGATAACTTCACCATTGGCAGGATTGGTCACCGGCACGGTTGCGCCGCTGTCTGCGTCCACCCATTCACCATTGATATATGCCCTAGTTTTGAGCAGGGACTGGTCGGATATTTGAATACTCATGTGCGTGATTCCAAGAAATTTGCCGGAAAGGCGAGAAGCATAACGATTTCATTAATCGGGAACAATGATAATAAGGAGTAATCGGCTAAAGATTAAGCCATTAGAGGTGTTCCTCTGATAGAATCGATATCTAAATTACCCGATTAGGAACTGATATGCCTGACACTGGAGCTCCTCCCAACAGGAAATCGCGCACTAACCTGGATTTTTATCACAGTCCCACCCAGCTGCGTTTCGATACCTGGAATCGCCTCGCAGAGCACACCAGCCGTCTGCGTGAAAAACAGCTGCGTAAGGCTGATATCGCCACGCTGGTCAAAAAAATCAGGGACGAGATAACCCTGCTCGAAACCATCGAAGACTACACTGCATTTCCATCGCAGGAAGACATCAAGTTGCTGTGGCAACTCTTCGATCAGCAGGACTATGACCTGCTTTCACGCATTGTCAGCAGGATCGTACGCGCGCTTACCGGTGGTACCTATCGTTCACGTCACATCAATTTGCGCGTGCCGACCGAACTCGAAGACAAGGACGAAGCTACCCAGTATTTTGATGAAGAACGCCATCAGCAGCGACCCTATTTCGAGGTGCTGTTTGTGGACGAAAGCGGCCCGGAAGATGTCAAGCGACTGCGCGAAAGCCTGCATGAACTGAGGCGGCCGGAAGATCAGTTTCTCTACGATATCGTCGTGGTTCCGAGTTTCGAGGACGCACTGATTGCAGTAATGTTTAATTACAATATCCAGGTAGCAGTTATCCGTTACGGTTTCCCGTTGCACTCGGTCAATCATCTCGAAATCCTGCAGCGTTACCTCGCCCGTATCGATGAATCTGACTATGAAGATGCACTCGATATCGAACGCGGCCCGCTGCTGGGTAACTGGTTAGCCGAGCTGCGCCCGGAGCTCGACCTGTACCTGGTTACCGATGCCGCGGTTGAGGATATTGCGGGTAGCGTCACGCAAAAATTCTCGCGTATTTTTTACCAGCAGGAAGATTACCTGGACCTGCACCTGAATATTCTGCGCGGCATTCAGATGCGTTACCAGACGCCTTTCTTTACCGCCCTGCGTAAATACAGCCGACAGCCAACCGGGGTGTTTCACGCGATGCCGATTTCGCGCGGGAAATCGGTGACCAAGTCGCACTGGATCAAGGACATGGCGCAGTTTTATGGTATGAATATATTTCTCGCCGAAACCTCGGCCACCTCGGGCGGACTCGATTCGCTGCTGCAGCCGCACGGTCCGATCAAGAAAGCACAGGAACTCGCCGCGCGCGCGTTTGGCGCCAAGCGTACCTACTTTGTTACCAACGGCACCTCGACTGCAAACAAGATCGTGGTGCAGGCCCTCGTTAAGCCGGGCGATATCATCCTGGTCGATCGCGATTGTCACAAATCGCATCACTACGGCATGGTGCTTGCGGGAGCTTTCGTTTGCTATCTCGACTCCTATCCGTTGAACGACTACTCGATGTATGGCGCCGTACCGCTCAAAGAAATAAAACAAAAACTGTTGTTATATAAAAAAGCCGGCCTGTTGCACAAGGTCAAGATGCTGTTACTGACCAACTGTACCTTCGATGGCGTTGTCTATAACGTGGAGCGAGTCATGGAAGAGTGTCTTGCAATCAAACCCGATCTCATCTTCCTCTGGGACGAAGCCTGGTTTGCGTTCGCGGGCTTTACCCCGACCTATCGCCGCCGTACCGCGATGGCGACTGCGAAACGACTCAAGGCGCGCTATCGCAGCGAAGAGTACGCTTTGGAGTACGCCGCCTACATAAAACGCATCGCTAAATTAAAGGATGCCGATCTCGTCGATGAGCGTTTGCTGCCGGATCCGGACAAGGTTCGTGTTCGCACCTATGCAACCCAGTCGACCCACAAGTCGCTGACTTCGCTACGCCAGGGCTCGATGATCCATGTGCATGATCAGGACTTCAATCACAAGGTACAGGAGCCATTTATCGAGGCATTTATGACGCATACCTCGACCTCGCCGAATTACCAGATCCTGGCATCGCTCGATATCGGCCGACGCCAGGTTGAGCTGGAGGGTTTTGAAATGGTGCAAAAGCAGATCGAACTGGCGATGGCGATTCGCGAACGGGTCGCGTCGCATCCGCTGCTTAATCGCTATTTCCGGTTCCTGTCGGCCGAAGACATGATCCCGGAAGAATACCGGCCGTCGGGTATTGGCAGCTACTTTGATCCGGAAAAGGGCTGGCGCAACACGAGTATGGAAGAAGCCTGGGCGACCGACGACTTTGTTATCGATTTGACACGCCTGACACTTTACCTCGGTCTCACCGGTGTTGACGGTGACACCTTCAAGAATGAATACCTGATGGACAAGTACGGTATCCAGATCAACAAGACCTCGCGCAACACCGTGTTGTTCATGACCAATATCGGCACCACCCGCAGTTCGGTCGCCTTTCTCATCGAGGTGCTGGTTAAAATCGCGACCGAATTGGAACAGGACCGTGAAGACGCAAGCCGGGTTGAGCGCAAATTAATTGAAAAAAAGATCAAGTCATTATCCGAAGAACTGCCACCGTTACCCGACTTCAGTTACTTTCATGCCGCGTTCAGGCCGGGCGCCACGAAAAAGATCAAGTCGATCGATGGTGATATTCGCAGCGCGTTCTTTTTAGCTTACGACGAAGAAAACTGTGAATACATGACGATCGACGAGGAAACCATTGGCACCGCAATGAAGTCCGGTCGCGAGTTAGTGTCCGCCAGCTTTGTAACACCTTATCCACCAGGCTTCCCGGTACTGGTGCCGGGGCAGGTCATCAGCGAGCAGATTCTCGCTTTTATCCGTGCGCTCGACGTCAAGGAAATCCACGGCTACGAACCCGAAATCGGTTTGCAACTGTTCACCGAAGAAGCCCTGCAAAAACTCCAGTCTGATTCCTAGAACTGCAAGACTGGTAGCGCCTTGCTGGTGTAAATCTCGCCGTAGGACTGGCTTTTCGCCGGATAGCCCTCGGGATCGATGAAAGCCATGTGGTAGTCACGCGCGCTAAAGTCCTGAAAGTTGAATTCCCAGTTATTTTCTGGCCAGAAGTATTCGCAAGTATTGCGTTGCGGGTAGAACGCGGCGTCGTACAGGGTGCCAAAACCACGCGCAAATCGACTCTGGTAGAGCGGAAATTGCAAGAATTCACGGCTGAACGCGTAAGCGGTGTGCTCGCGGTCCGCGGTAACATTGTGAAGATGCTGGAAGCGAGCGTGGGTGAACACCTTTTCTTCGTATATCGGCCAACTGCTGTCCGCCTGGTGATTGGTGGCGACACGACTGCCAACGAAGTTTGGCGCTCGACCTGAGTCGAGTTCGACAGTTTCGAACTTTGCCTCGCAGTCAAGCAGCATGATGTTATAGGCGCCCTGCACCGGAACGCGTTTGATTAACTCGCAGGCCTCTTTGACATCGCCTGCGAACTCGAGCAAGTAGCGCAATAATATGGAGATCCCGAATCCGTCACCAAATTTTTCACGTCCGCCAAATGACATCGATACCGCAAGCCCGTCTTCATTGATGCCATCGAGTACACCGGACATGCAGTCAAGCATTGCAATGACCTGGCGTTGCGCGAATTTGCTACGCATTACCAGGCCGTCAAATACATAGGGCGAGTAATCGTAACTGCGTACCATGACGGCTTCATCGGCGTGATAAACCGCCTGGGAGCAACCGCGAAATAAGGGTGGTGGGCAATATTGAGCCAGGAAACGTGCCGCGTGATCGCCACCGCCAGCGAGATCGACCATGGTTTCGTAAATCGGTTCAAATTCGGGCATATGGCGTTTGAGCGCTTGCACCGACTCGTGATAAGTGGGGCGGTCGGCTTCACCGTAGCGCAGGAACCAGCGCCGATAAGCGGGCCACAGGGTTTTAAAGTGCTGTTGCCAGGCGGCTCCCGGCGCATCTTCCGCAAAGGCACGGAAGGTAAAGTCCATGTGTGTCGCGAGACTCATTAAAACGGCGAAAAGGGTGGGTCGATGATGGTTGGCAAGGGCGTATCTGGCATGTCTTCGGGATCGGCGAGCCCACTACCCACGGGTTCGAGATCGTTGCGTGTCCACCAGTACCAGAAACCCTGCTCGCGTAACCAGCTGCAAAGGCGGTCGATGCTGTTCCATTCGCGACCGGCACCACGCGCATTGAAAACCCGGCACAGCTGGTTATCGACATACACCGCCACCGCCCAGGCCAGCGGGTGCTTGCCCTGATCACCGTAACCACCACCCTGGTGTAATCGTTCTATGCGGTAAACCACGGCGAATTCGCCCAGTCTGGCGGTTTCGCGTAATGGGGCTAAATCAGCCTGGGTGGCCGATCCGCTAATTCCGAGTTTTGCATCTTGATCCATGGTGTTGACAAATTATAAATAGTTAACTACATTATGAATCATAATGTAGGTTCATGCAATTTTCACAATCTGCATTTTTATTTTGGAAAGCAGTTTATCTTAAATCTCGAAATATACACATTATGGAGCATACTGTGAGCAAAAAAATATCCCCTATCCCACGCGGTTATCGCACTGCAACGACTTGCCTGACGGTTTACGATGTCGATGCCGCTATTGCTTTTTACCAGGCCGCCTTCGGTGCCGAGTTACTGACTCGTCAAAGTGCTGCTGATGACGCGGTCGCGATTCATGCGACCCTGAAAATCGGTAACAGCATTGTAGCCCTGAACCCGGAAGCACCAGAACAGGGCATTCTAGCACCTCTTAGCCTGGGTGCGTGTTCGGGTCAAATCCATCTTTATCAGGACAATGTCGACCTTAGCTGGGAACGTGCGCTTGAAGCCGGAGCCCGGATCCACACACCATTATACGACGCCTACTGGGGTGACCGTACCGGCATTCTGGTTGATGGCAATGGACATCTGTGGTCGATGGCCAGCAAAATTGAAAATGTATCTCAGGAAGAGATCGCGCGACGCACCAAGGCCTGGTATCAGGTAGCAACGGAAGTTCCGGTTGACGCCGAGTATCCGGTTGAAGCGTATTTAACCCAGGAAACACTTGCAGATAATTTCGTTGCTGTCTAAGCTTCGATGATCAGTTACAGGTAAGAAGGGCCGGGAGTAATCCCGGCCCGTTCTATATTTAGCCCCTCGTATGCAAGAGTTATCTTTGACCGCAACAGAACAATTAAAAGCACTCGCGACAGGTAAAATCAGCGCAATCGAGCTACTCGAACAAACGCTTAAGCGCGCCGAAGAAATCGGCCCATTGTTGAATCCTATTGCTTTAAAGCTCTACAGTCGCGCCCGCCAGGCGGCAAAGGAAGCGGATAAAAAACGCGCCAGTGGCAAAGGCGGACGACTTTGTGGATTGCCGATCACGATCAAGGATTCCCAGTTTCTTGCAGGCTATCCTTGCGCCAATGGTTCGCAGGTACTGAGCGATTTCATACCAACCGAAACCTGTCACGCGGTAGAATTGCTGGAACAGGAAGGCGCGGTTATTTTTGCCAAAACCACTTGCCCGGAATTCAGCCTCACCGGGGTAACCGATTCTGAAATCTATGGTCTGACGTCGAATCCATGGAATATTGAACGCACCTGTGGCGGATCGTCGGGTGGTGCCGCGGTCATGGTAGCAACCGGGCTGGGTTCTTTTTCACTCGGTGGCGATGGTGGGGGGTCGATTCGAATTCCGGCAGGATTTTGTGGGATTGTCGGATTTAAGCCCAGTTTCGGAGTAATCCCGCGCGAACCCTGTTTTCCTTCCTGGCAATCGCTGGTTGCCTATGGACCGATGACGCGTAGCGTCTCCGATGCGCGCCTGTTCTTTGAGATTCTCGGTGAAGGCTTTACTGCAGAAGCTATCCCAAAGTCGGCCCGGGGAAAAATTGTTTACTCGGAAGATCTTGGATTTGCACCAGTGGATAACGATGTACGCGAGGCCTTTCGCAAGGTAATCGAAATGATGCAGCAGGAGGATTTCGACCTGGTGGAGGATAACCCCGGTCTGCCGTCCTCGGTCATCACCTGGGCGGTTACGGCCTGTTACGATACCGCCGAGAATGCGCGCGGTAATGCCTACAATCTCGATTACCTGGGCGAAGTGGCCAAGGGCTTTATCGATTTTGGCGAGCAGTTTAGCGCCGAGGAATTCGACGAGGCCCAATCCCATCGCGAAGTCATTCGAGCACATTATGCCGAAATGTTTGCGCGCCATGGCGCGCGTATCCTGGTGACTCCAACACTCGGCTGTGAAGCTTTTCCGCATGGCAGTATCCATCCCCACAAGATCGATGACACGCATATCGAACTCCCCTGGCTAGACTGGGCAAGTTTTCTCTATGACGCCAATCTCGCGGGGATGCCCGCCTGTGCCATACCGATGGGCTTCGGTGACGAGGGTTTGCCACTGTCATTACAGGTCATCGGACCCGAGGGCAGTGACTACGAAGTCTTGCGCGTCGCCGAGGCGATTGAAAAGCTCATCGGCTGGGACAATTCGATTGTTACACCCAGGACCGACAGACTGGGACAAACAGCCTAGAAAAGCTTTGAACCGAAAGGATCCTGGTAAAGATCCGGAACTGCCTTGGGCTCGACGCCATGGAACTCGGCGTTAATCGCTGCGGTCCAGAGTTTGGCGCGTTCGCGTAATTCGCGTTGCTCGGTTTGCATGCGACCACGCGACACGATAATGCCGAGGTCGGCACCCTTGTAAACGTAGTCACCCTCGCGATAAACCCGCAGATAGTAAGCCTCGTCGTTATCGATGACGTTGGTCCAGTCGAGATCGAGCCGATCGAATTCAATACCCCCGTGCTTGTCCATACTCCATACACCGCTCTTGGGTGCATGGGTGAGTAGCTTCACCTTGTCCTCGGTCTGCTTTAACACCAGCTGGCTCCAGAAATCGTACTCGTTCCAGCGATTTTGTACTTTGCGAAGATTAATTTCGTAATCGACATCGAGATATTCGAGCAAATGAAACAGGAACAGCGGTACGCCGCCGTAATGGGCGGTAATCAGGTTGGTTAACGGGCTGGCGCCGCTGATGCGCGGATTGACCTCGCCCAGATAGGGGGTGCCATCGTCGGTATCGAGCAGGAAATCCATGCAAAATACGCCCTTGTAGCCTTCCTTGTAAAGCTTATCTCCCAAAGCCGAGGCCATATTGCGCAGTTCCCTGCGAGTCTTCGCGTTAAATATCTTCGGCCAGACATCGTTGCCGCACCAGCCACCCTTGTAAGGGGTAATTTCCTCGAACCCGGTAATGTCGGTCTGGATCGGACCCGACAGGGTACCGTGACGCGTCACGCAAACTTCGAGCGTTCCGGGCATATGATTGATGCGTTTCATGATCTTCAACTGTTCACCCTTCATGTCCTCGGCATTCTTCTTCCAGTCGGCTTCAGACTTGATAAAAAAAGTAGTACGGCCGGAATCGCCATAAGGGGTCTGCACCACGAGGTCATTACCAAGCTTTGCTTCGGTGGCGGCTTTCATGAGCTCGTCAAAGCTGTCGGCCTTGCCAAGCACATTAGGGGCGCTATCGATTCCGGCTTCGCTGGCCAGCCGGGTCAATTCGATCTTGGAATCAAGCTTCTTGCGCAACGCTACCGGAGGTAACGCGATATCAACCCCCAGGTCGCGACAGATTTCTTCGGTCTTTTCGTCGAGCATGACGAACAGTAACTTGGCCGGACCGTGACCCGCCTTCTTGATCTTGTCGATAACTTCCTTGTGCATCAGCATGTAGTTGCACACATCCTCCATCGATTCAAACTCGGCATGGCCTTTTTCCGTGGGCACGAATACGCGCGGGTGGGCGCCGTCAAAAGAATCGAAATAGTTGATGTGATAAAAACGGTTGACGAACTTTTCGAGACCCAACAGGTTGAAAGCGGTCGGTGAGATGAAAAAAATCGGCGTTTCGTTGCGCCGAAAAAAAGTCAGGATGTCGGATAATCCGCGAACCTTGGCGCTTCTGCCCATTTGTGTTCCCCCGTTAAATGGAATGATATGAATCGATTCAGAGCAAACGATCATATAAGATTGTGTTGCCGAAAGCATCTCGTTAATGGAACAGAACCAAAGGCTATGACCAGAACAAGCCGCCGACGTAAGCGCAGCGCTCCCACGGAATCGCCGGTGGCGGTTCGCCAACTCGACCGTAAAGTCCTGCGTAATCGATTCGCGCCACTGGAACCGCTGGACCAGGAGCAACTTGAATTCATTCACGATATTTCGCTGCGCATCGTCGAAGAGGAAGGTATCGAGGTGCTGGGTGACCAGGCGCTGGATTTATTTCGCAAGGTGGGTGCCAGCGTAGATGAACAGGGTGTGGTGCGCATGGACCGGGGGCTGTTACTCGAAACCGTGGCCAGGGCGCCAGAGACCTTTGAAGTAGTCCCGCGCAATCCGGAGCAAACCCTGTCGGTGGGGGGTGACGTGATCAATTTTGGCCTGGTGTCGGGAACACCCAATGTTCACGACAATATCAACGGGCGGCGCGCGGGAAACTACGAAGACTACAAAAAACTGATCAGTTTCGGGCAGTATTTCAATGTCCTGACCTTCTTTGGTAACCAGGCGACCGCACCGACCGACATGCCGGCGAATTCACGCCACCTGGATACCACCTATATCAATCTGACGCTTTCTGACAAACCTTTCTTTGCCACCGGAATCGGAGGTGGACGCGCTCGCGACGCAATCGAAATGAGCGCGCTCGCGCGCGGGTTGAGCATGGAGGAAATGAAAACCAACCCGAGCGTGATGACCAATATCAATGTGAATTCACCACGCAAACTCGATGATGCAATGGCCTATGGATCGATGCAGATGGCGATGTTTGGTCAGCCGGTAACGGTGACACCGTTTACCTTGATGGGTGCGATGACCCCATCGACGATGGCGGCTGCGCTGGCACAGCAGAATGCGGAAGCGCTGGTCGGCATTGCACTGTTGCAGTTGACCAATCCGGGCACGCCGGTGGTTTATGGCGGCTTTACTTCCAATGTCGATATGCGTTCAGGCTCGCCGGCTTTCGGCACCCCAGAAAACGCGCTTGCCAATATTGCCGGCGGCCAGCTGGCGCGTAAGTACAAACTGCCGTACCGCACCAGCGCCTGTAATGCCTCGAATGCAGTCGATGCGCAGGCGATCTATGAAACCCAGATGGCTTTGTGGGGAGCGGTTATGGGCCACGGCAACTTGATTTATCACACGGCCGGTTGGCTGGAGGGTGGCCTGGTCGCATCGTTCGAAAAACTCGTCATCGATTGTGAAATGCTGCAGCACATGAGCAAGATGCTTGAGCCATTGAAAATCGATCTTGCTGAAACCGGACTCGAAGCGATGCACGAAGTCGGCCCGGGCGGACATTTCTTCGGTTGTGCACATACCATGGAGCGTTACAAGAACGCGTTTTACGAACCATTTATCAGCGACTGGCAAAACAGCGAAAACTGGGTCCTGGCAGGGTCCAAAGATGCCACCATGCGGGCCACCGAATTGTGGCCGAAAATTCTCGCGGAGTTTGAACCACCCGCTGTCGATCCTGCGATCGAGGAAGCGCTGCAGGCTTACATGGCACATCGCAAGGAAGAGCTGGGTGGCCAGGAACCAATACTCGAACCAACCCCCTAAGCTGGTACGACGTTCAGAGGTTGTCATACCGCGGCTTGACCGCGGTATCCAGTGATAAAGAATAAGCCAGGTATTGCTGGATCCCGCGATCAAGTCGCGGGATGACAGTATGGTCGCGGGATGACAGTAAGAGCGGGAGGACAGAGGATAGGGTCATCCTGGCCTCTGAGCCGGAATCTTGCAAGGGCGCTGCGTTACAGGATTCCGATACGTCAACCCCGCCTGCGCGGGAATGACGTGGTAATTATTATTTCAGCAGTTTTTCTTCGAAGGGGTAGGCTATTAAATTTTCGTAGCCATCTTCGGTAATCAGTACCTGGTCTTCAAGCTTTACGCCTTCCTTGCCGTCGACTTCGCCGGCGTAAACCTCGACGCAAAACACCATTCCCGGTTCAACCACGCCATCGTATCCGTGCGCCTCGTAATCCTCGCGATAACGAATCGCCGGGTATTCATCGCACAGGCCGACACCATGCATCACCACCCCGTAGCGGTTCGGGATGCAGTTATCCGGTAAACGGTGGGCTTTTTGGGTGATTTCGCTGAAAGTAATCCCTGGTTTCAACAACTCCATGTTGGTCATGATATGTTCGTGTGAGATGCGATAGATCCTTTTTTGTGCTTCGGTGGGTTCCACGTCACCACATAGCCAGGTACGCGAGATATCACAACACATGCCGTAGGTGCCGACCATGTCGGTGTCGAGTGCCAGCAATTCGCCGTCGCTGATGATGCGCGGACCTGACTCCTGGAACCACGGGTTGGTACGTGGGCCGGATGAAAAAATTCGCGTTTCAAGCCATTCACCGCCGCGCTTGATATTGCCAGCATGCAGTACCGACCAGACTTCGTTTTCACTCTTGCCCGCTTCGCAGGCGTCCTGCATTTCATACATCGCGGCTTCACAGGCTGCGATCGAACAGCGCATCGCCTTGATTTCGTCAGGGCCTTTGATCACTCGAGCTTCCTCGGTGACCGCCTGGCCTTCAAATATTTCGAAGCCGGTTTTTTCGAGTGCGCGTAGCCCTGCAATCTCTATTTTATCGACCGCCAGGCGTCTATTGTCACCGGAATGGGTACGCATCAGTTCATCGATGGTGCGCGCAAAATGCATCGCATGTTCTTCGCCGCGGTGCGCCGACTCAAAGTAAAAGAACGAGGCGCCGCTGCGCAGCTCTTTGACCAGCGGTAAATGATCGGAAAGGTGCTCGCAGCTATGGAAATCGAACAGCACGATGTAACCATCGGCAGAGACGAAGCAGGCGCGCGCCGGATTGTGCGTGATCCACAGCTGCATGTTGGTGGAGTCGGTCGCGTAACGGATGTTGAGCGGATCGAATAAAACAATACCGCCGTAGTCGCGTGCCTGTAACTCCTGCACCAGGCGCTGCAGCCGAAACTCGCGCATCGTATCGAGGTGCGGGATCTCGAGGCCAAGCGCTTCCCACTCGGCAAAGGCGAGATCGGTGGGACCGATCTCTACACGGTCATTATCGTCCGGCGTGCCGTCCGGTTTCAGGGCAGCATCCGGATTTCGATAGGGATCGATCTTGCGGTTTGAGCTGTCGATGGAGTAAGGGGATGAAGCCATTTATGAATCTCGATCGAGGTAACAGAATTATTACAAGAATAAGGGATTAGCGGTGTTAAGATAAATCATTTTTTGATGAATTTAGTCATATTTTTGCAGGTCGTAGCCAATGAATGAAGATAAAAAAGCGTCACTCGAGTCGCGCCTGCCGCACGCCTGCCACTATATTGACCCGGTGAGCGGCGGCATCAGCCCACCGCTGCAGTTTTCGACGACCTATGCTCGGGATGCCGAGTACGAGTACTTAAGTGACTACAGCTACAGCCGCGCTGGTAATCCGTCGTGGGAAGTACTGGAGCAGGTCTGCGCCGAACTCGATGGTGGGGCCGAAGCCAAATGCTTTGCCTCGGGCATGGCCGCGGTTTGCGCTTTTTTCGAAACCGTTAATAGCGGTGAACACGTGGTGGCGCCGCGGGTCATGTATCACGGCGCCCAGGACTGGCTGCGCCGTATTTCGGAAAGGCGCGCGATCGGACTCAGTTTCTTCGATGCTGGCGATATCGAGAAATTACGGGAGGCGGTGCAGCCCGGAAAAACCTCCGTGGTATGGGTCGAAACCCCGGTAAACCCGACCTGGGATATCATTGATATCGCCGCTGCTGCTGAAATCGCACACGCGGCGGGTGCGATACTCGCAGTTGATGGAACCGTTGCCTCGCCGGTGACGACCCGCGCGCTCGAGCACGATGCCGATATCGTGTTTCACTCGGCAACCAAGTACCTCAATGGTCACAGCGATGTGGTTGCGGGCGTTCTGGTGACCAAAGAAATGAATCAGCGCTGGGAAGAAATCAAGCTGGTGCGGACCCTGATGGGCGGCGTGCTGGGGCCATTTGAGGCCTGGTTACTGTTGCGCGGTATGCGTAGCCTGTTTGTGCGTTTTAACCAGGCATCACAGAGCGCTTTGCGGCTGGCACAACACTTTGAAAATGATCCGCGTCTACAGCGAGTGCTGTATCCCGGTCTCGAAAGTCATCCCGGGCACGAGATTGCTAAACGCCAGATGACCCATGGCTTCGGTGCCATGCTATCATTGCTGGTCAATGGAGGTGCTGAAGAAGCGAAACGAATTGCCGGTAATACCCGCCTGTTCGTGCGCGCTACCTCATTGGGGGGCGTCGAAAGCCTGATCGAGCATCGCGCTTCGGTGGAAGGCCCACATAGTGCAGTGCCACAAAATTTACTACGCCTGTCAATTGGTATTGAAAATTGTCAGGATTTAATAGACGATCTTGAACAGAGCCTGGAAACGCTCTGAAAACCTTGGGGAAAGAATATGTCAGTACAAAGTTCTATCGATGATACGACCACTTCGATTATGTCGGCGTTGTCGAGCCATGACCTGTCAGACTCGGATAAAGAGCAGATTGCTACAATAGTAAGCCAGTTGCTGGTGAAGACGGTTGAAAAAACAACTAAAAATCACCTGGAGGCGGCAGCCAACTGTTGCGGACCCGAACTTGATCTGGCACACCAGATCAGGGAAGAAATCAATCGTAAAAAAGACGTGTTGATTTCTAACCTGAAAGCACTGCGTTAACCCGGCTATTGCTCGCTTTCAAATTCGTGGCAGGCGTGCTCGATGGCATGTACGAAAGAGCGCGCGAGACTGCGAATCACGAATAAATCGTAAGTCGGCGTAGCGTCAACCTGGATTACGGTAGCGTTCATATGCGCTACTGAAGTCATAGCGCACCGGCCTGGGCCAAACGCGCGCGGATGCAGGTCGATCGCGGTATTTTTTGCCATGACCTGGCGCGCGTGTAAACCACTCAGGCGTAAGCCGCAGCGACCGTGGCTTTGATCAACCACCGCCCCGAGATCACCCGTCGCCTCGAGATCACCCGTCGCCTCGAGATCACCCGTCGCCTCGAGATCACCCACCGCCCCGAGATCACCCACCGCATCTTGTAGCACTTTGAATAGTTCACCGGGCGCGCGTCCCGCTTCTGCGTCGCTGCACACGATCATCCAGCTATTAGGCCCGTTCCAGCAAACCTGCGTTTTGCCATCCGAATTGACGATGCCGGGCCGGGTCGAACATTTTATGCCGAGTGCCGTAGCGATAGCCGCGGCTGTATCCGGGTGTTTGCCATTGAAGGACAGCACCTGGATCGCAGTCAACGCCTTGCGTTCACTCAGGCGAACATTCTTGTAGTCGACGATGAAATCGCCGTTGCTCGGTAACAGCGGCGATACGCGCACCGGTAAGTCTTGTTTATCAGGCACGGACAAGCTCTCCCTCGGGATCGATGAATACAGGGTGGCAGATCTCGACCTTGAGCGTCTCATCGTCGAGCGGGAACACCGCTTCGATCTGTTCACCATGTCGCGAAGCGCCATCGCGCATCAGGCCAAGCGCAATGCCGCAGCCCAGTTGCGGGCTATAGGTTGTTGCGGTCACATGACCCTGCGACTGGCTCACGGTCTCCAGCTTGACCTTGGGATCGACCAGGTGTGCGCCGATGCGTGGGTTTCTGTCCGGCTCAAGCGATTTAAGCCCAACCACTTGCAACCGACCGTCGCCCAACAGTCTAGGACGCTCAGAATTATGTTTACCGATGAAATGCTTTGCTCGGTTAGCCATGCCTTCGAGGCCAAGGTCCTTTGCGGTGGTGCGACCGTCGAGTTCGGAGCCAGCGACGTGACCCTTCTCGATACGCATGGTGCCGAGCGCCTCGGTACCGTAAACCGAAACTTCCATTTCCTCGCCGGCCTCGAGTAGTTCCAGCCAGGCCTGTTCGCCATAGTCGGCGGGTACGTTGATTTCGTAGGCGAGTTCTCCGGAAAAGGAAATCCGGAACAGGCGCGCGGGAATATTGTTCATCATGCATTCGCCGACGCTCATGAACGGGAAGGCTTCGTTGCTGACGTCGATATCGATTACCTGTTCCAGTAGCTTGCGGCTGTTGGGCCCGGCGACCGCAATCCCGGTCCATTGTTCGGTGACCGAGCAGAACACGACGTCGAGCTCGGGCCACTCGGTCTGGTGATACTGCTCCATATGCGCGAGTACCGATGCGGCATTGGCGGTGGTCGTGGTCATGAAGAAATGATTTTCCGCAAGGCGCGAGGTAGTGCCATCGTCATAAACCATGCCGTCTTCGCGCAGCATCGCGCCGTAGCGCACCTTGCCCACGGGTAGCTTGAGCCAGTTGTTGATATACAACCGATTTAAGAATTCGGGTGCATCGGGTCCCTGGATATCGATTTTGCCTAGCGAGGTCACGTCGACGATCGCGACATTATTGCGGGTCGCCTCGGTTTCACGAATGTAACAGTCGTTCATCGTGTCACTCGGTTGTTGCGGGTAATAACGAGCGCGCAGCCACAGGCCGGCTTCAATAAAGACGGCACCTTGTTTTGTGTTCCAGTCATGAATCGCGGTACGCCGCACCGGCATGAAATCGTAGCCAACGGTATGCCCGGCAAAAACGCCCATCGCGACCGGCACATAGGGCGGGCGGAAAGTTGTAATGCCGACTTCAGGCAGCGGCTCACCGCGTTGACAGGCGAGTATCGCCAGCGCGTTGACATTGCTGGTCTTGCCCTGGTCGGTCGCCATGCCCTGGGTGGTGTAGCGTTTCAGCAACTCGACCGAATCGAAACCCTCCTGGGAAGCCAGTACCACATCGCTGGCCTTGACGTCGTTTTGCTGATCGACGAACTGCTTGTAATTCTTGTTATAAGGCGTTGGTGAAATCCACAAAGCCTCGATCGCGTAGTCGCCTTCATTCTCCGCCTTGGCCACGGCCATTTTTCTGGACTTTAATC
>Ga0255052_10000342_pt1 | contig 37524 bp, 30 predicted proteins | sample JV7_2_21_MG_FD_188632 | JGI IMG/M metagenome (GOLD analysis project Ga0255052, IMG submission 188632) | Seawater microbial communities from Jervis Inlet, British Columbia, Canada - JV7_2_21 | ecosystem: Environmental > Aquatic > Marine > Inlet | place: Canada: British Columbia | collected...
GCGATGACTTCTACTGGGCATTGCGGGCGGTTCTCGTCAACGACCCGGCGCAGTTTCGCCTTTTCGATCAGGCATTCCATATATATTTTCGAAATCCACGCCTGCTCGAGCGAATGATGTCCCTGCTACTGCCGACGCTCGAGCAGGATGCGGCGAAGTCTGAGAAGGAGGCGCCTGTCCGTCGCCTGCTCGAGGCAATGGCGGCCAATAATGATATTGGCGAGGATGAGAGCGCGCGAATAGAGATCGATCAATCTGCATCCTGGTCCCGGCGGGAAGTACTTCGACACAGAGACTTTGAGGATATGAGCCTGGAAGAGCAAGGACAGGCAATTCGGCTGATGCGTAGCGAGATGCTCGCAATTGCCGACGTTGCAACCCGCCGGTTCCGGCCGCATCCATTCGGTCATCGTTACGATTTGCGCCGATCGATGCGCCTCATCCTCAGGAACAACGGGCAGCCCATCGAGCTGGCGAGAAAGAGCCGACGCCGGCGGCCATCGCCGTTGACCCTCATCTGCGACATCTCGGGATCAATGAGTCGCTACTCGCGGGCATTTCTGTTTTTCGCGCACCTGATGAGCATGCGACATCACGAGGTCCATACCTTTGTATTCGGGACGCGTTTGACGAATATCACACGCAGAATTGCCAACAGAGATGTCGACAAGGCATTGACTGCGGTTTCGCAGGAGGTCAAAGACTGGGACGGCGGCACGAGAATCGCCGAGTGTCTCGAGCGCTTCAACGTCGACTGGAGCCGCAGGGTACTTGCCCAAAATGCCGTGGTCATACTCCTCAGCGACGGCCTTGAGCGCGACTCGAAAGCAGATCTGGATTTTCAGATGCAGCGATTGCATCGTTCCTGCCGAAGCCTGATCTGGTTGAACCCGATGCTCAGGTACCCGGAGTTCGCGCCGAGAGCCATGGGTATCAGGACGATGTTGCCACACGTCGATCTGTTTCTGCCGGCCCACAATATCGATAGTCTTAGCCAACTCGGCCGATTGCTGCAGCAAGATAGACAAAGAGCACAACGGCAGGTGGAAAAGTACCGGGCAGCGTGATGACGGTGAAAGGTCTCCTCAATTCTTTCGATGAGTGGCGCAAGCAGGAACAGGGGCTGGTACTCGCCACTGTATATGAGACCGCCGGTTCCACCTACAGCAAGGCCGGCGCAAGAATGCTGATCAATTCTGAGGGCGATTTTCAGGGCATGTTGTCAGGTGGATGCCTCGAAGGCGATCTTGCCGAAAGGGCGCGGCAGGTGCTGGACAGCGGAACGGCGCAGCGGGTGACCTACGACCTGGGTCTCAATAGCGAAGAGTTGTGGGGCCTCGGTGTCGGTTGCGACGGATTGATGAAGATATTTTTGCAGCCGCTTCAGGCAGAGAATGATTACGCACCGTTTCGAGCAATGCTCAAGACGTACGAGGGCGATCACTGCGAGATAGCGGTGACTGTATTGGAGTCCGACAGTGACGAAATAGAGGCGGGCGCCACATTACTGACCGCCGGGGATAAAGCCGAGACGTTTGGTCTGAGCGATGCCGCCGCGACGATCTTGTTGATCGAAGCGAATGCAGCATTGGCTCGCATGGCGTCATCGACCAGCGTAGTGCAAATCGGCGAGGCAAAAGCGGATATATTGCTTGCCCTCATAAAGCCACGCCCGCGCTTGCTGGTTCTTGGCGCTGGGCTCGATGCTGAACCGGTCACCCGCCTCGCAGCCGAACTCGGCTGGCGTATTACCATTGTCGATCACCGCCCTGCGTACATCGAAAACGGCAGTTTTGATGAAGCGGAGAAAATCGTCTGCTGTCCGGCGGCGGAGCTTTCAGGGCATTTCGACTTGTCCGGATTCGATGCGGCCATCGTCATGAGTCATCACCTCGAGACCGACAAGACTTATCTGGCCGAGCTGGCACTGACAGATATTCGCTACATCGGTCTGCTCGGGCCCGGAGACAGGCGCAAACGTCTACTCGCTGACTTGGGCGATGCTTCCGCTGCAATTGAAGGTCGGCTGCACGGGCCAGCCGGACTGGATATAGGCGCCGTCGGTCCTGCTGCTATAGCATTGTCGATTCTTGCACAAGCGTATGGAGAGATAGGCGGGAACTGATTTATTGGTTGCCTGTGTCTGCTGATTCCTGCACATCCTGCAAGGGCAGAAACACATCGATAATCATATCCGCCAGTTCATCAATCGTCCCTGGCGCATCGAGGTCAATACCGCTGGTGCCTTTCAACTCGTGTCCGAGTGCGATCAGCCCGCCGGCTGAGACGCGTATCATGTTGAAAAGAATCGCGACATTGCCTTTTGGGACGAGTCCAACTTTCTGCAGCTCTTCCAGATTCTTTACCGATACTTCGAACAAGGGTCGAAGATAAGTCTCAATCAGCCAATCCAGCCTGGCGCTCGGATGGCTCGCCTCCTGCACCATGACTTTGTGAAGCGCTGGCTGGCTGGCGGCGTAACGAACATAGGTGCGAATCAACATGGCCATTCGGGTGCGAGGACATTCGTTAATCACATCCTGCAGCGCCTGGCCCATGGATGCGTTAAACGTGGAAAAAATGCGGTCAGCGGACGCGCGCCAGAGTTCCTCCTTGTTCTTGAAGTGGTAGGTAATCAGCGGGTGATGCACACCGGCTCGCTCCGCAATATCGCGGGTCGATGTGCCCTTGTAGCCGTTCTCGGAAAATGCTTCGATGGCAGCGTCCAGCAGCTTCTGCTGGGTCTTTATACTGCGCTGCTGTTGCTTACGGGCCGGTTTTTCTTCTTTGACTTGCGGTTCCACGATGACTCTGCCCTGTCCCCCATAGTCTGCGGCATAGCCTAGGGTAACGGGATTGCCGCATTTGGTCCAACACGGAAATTCACAGCGCCCGAAAGTGGCCGGGATCGGCGACAGGCCGGGTCAACCGGGGTCTGCAGGCTTATGGAAGGATTACTGCAGGCTGAACATCATGCGCACGGCCGCCCGTCTCTCGACGGGGTTGCCGTTTTCAATCACAGGCTCGAATCGCCACTGGCTCACGGCTTTTGTGGCGGCTTCGTCAAAAACTGATTCAGGCGTCGACTCGATGATCTCGATGGTATGGACGCTGCCATCCCGCCCGACGGTGAAGCCCAGATCGACCCAACCAGAGGTGTTTCTGCGCTGAGCCGACCGCGGATACTTGGGCGGCACGTAGGTGACCCGTTTGAGCTCGCTGATCGCGACTCGCACCGGTTCGCTTGGCGCAGTTTCCGCAGCAGTGGGCGGTGTTACCGATCCCTGTGTGCTGCCTGTTTGTGTCGTGGTCGGCACGAGAGTTTTCTCGGCCGGGGGACTGAGGCGCTGTACAGGCAACTGGTTCAACGCCGCCGTTTGTGTGTCCGTCGCTACCGGCGTTGGCGCAGGATCCCGCCTGACCGGCTCCTGCTTGACGGGCTGCGGGGCAGACCTGGTGTTGTTTGTCACCGCCGGACGAACAGTATTGCGCGTACTTGGAGTCAAGCTCGTTTGGGATTTGGTTGCCGCCACTGCCGCCGCCGCCAATGCCGCGGAGGATCGTTTCTGGTCAGCGGTTTTTCGCTCGTCCAGCTGTCGCTCCAGATCGGCCCGCTTTTCCTCCTCGGCGATACGCTGATTTTCGAGCTCACGCTCAAGTTCCGCCCGTTTCCGTGCCTCGTTGTCGGCCATGGTGGACATCTGTCGCTCGAGATCGGCCCGCTTTTGCGCTTCGGTCTCAGCAAGGGCAGACATCTGCTTTTCCAGATCGGCCCGTTTTTGTGCCTCGGAATCTGCCTGTGCCTGAAGCTGCCTTTCCAATTCGGCACGCTTTTGCGCTTCTGCCTGCCGTTGAGCTTCCACTTCTCGCTCATATTCGGCCAGCCGTTCCAGGGCAAGCAGCCGTTCGGCCTCCGCCCGGCGCTCGGCGTCAGCCAGCCTTTCCGTTTCCGCCTGTCTCTCAACGGCGGCAGCTTGTTCGGCGGATTGCTGCGCCCTTGCATCATCCAGTGCTGAAATCGAGGCGGCGAGATCGCTGTTATCCGGGTTCAGCGCCACAGCATCCTGCAGAAGCTTATCGGCCTGGTCGAACTCATCCCTGTCGATCGCTTCACGTGCCTGCAGCACCAGCTTGCTGGCAATGATCGTCATACCCTGCTGAGCGGCCGGATTGTCCGAATCATTACTCAATGCCAGTTCGTAGTAATAACGCGCATTGTCATTCGACGGCGCAATGAGTTTGCCCTCATTGAGACGTTCGTTCGCAAGCGCAAGTACTTCATCGACCTGTTGCTCACTTCGGGCGGCGGACAGTTCCTGCTTCAGGGCATCAATCTCGGTCGCGTCGCCGGTGTTGACAGCTTCCGCCGTACCAATGAAATTGCCGGCATCTTCGAACCGGCCGGATCGTATCGCGGCCCTCGCCTGATCCAGCGAGTTTTGGAGCTGCATCTGCCTGACCTGTGCGTCAAGAAATACGAGACGGGAATTATCAGGATCGGCCAGGCGGACCATTTGAATGGCCTCGGACGCGTCCTCGGTTCGCTGCTCCAGCAGCGCTTTCTCGATCATGCCGAGTGTCTGGTCAACAACGTCCTCAAGTTCTGCAGCGACGGTCGCATTGTCCGGCGCCGAAGACATCGCTGCCACATAAAGTTCGACAGCATTGTTACCCGGCGGAGTGTAAATATAACCTGACCCCCGTGCTTGTCTTGCTTCGCTGAGCAGATCATCGATGGCGGATGTTGCCGGTGGCTCGACAATGTCTGGAGCGGGCTCCGGTGTTGGAATTTCCGCTTCAACGATGGTTGGTACACCGGATGCCGCGTCGGGTTCAGTTTCTGGCGTCGACGAGCCCCAGTTGCTCGTGAGCCAGTAAGCGCCGCCGACAATGGCCAGCAGGCCAGCAGCGATCGCCAGGTTCTTTGGTTTCTTTAGCGGGGCAATCGCGGCACCGAGTAGTTTGCCCGGGGCGTCGTCTGACGATTTGAACGCTGCCCTGGCACTTCCGGCGATCGATTCTGATGCGCCCGACAGTGACTTGCCGACTGAGCTCGCGATACCCGTCATTGTTTGAGTGAATGCGCTGTCTTTTTCAAACGGATCGGAAAGTCGATCGGCGTCCGGCAAAGCGGTCATCGGTGACGGTGCGATACTCGGTGTAATCCTCGGTTCCGGTTTAGCCTTGGGATGCGACCTGGGCGCGGGCGTGGCCTTCGCCGCCGGTTTCGCTTTCGGCTTGGGTCCGCGTTTGATCTTTGCCTGCGGCTTTGCCTTCGGCTCCGGTTTTGCCTGCGGCTTCGGTTTTACCTGTGGCTTCGGTTTCGGCGGCGGTGCTTTGGCTGCCTTTTGTTTAGCTTTGAACGCCGAATCAGCTGCGTCGAGGTGATGCTTGACGGACGCTTCGATTGCCAGGCGGGCGCGGCCGGGTGAGACCGGCTTTAACAGGAAACGATACACCTGACCGCGATTGATCAGGTCCATCAGCATATCTCCGTCGTCACGGCGTCCGGCAACGACTGCAACCAGCCGCGGTACTGCCTTGCGCAGGCTTTGCGTCAAAACTTCAATGTTGGATCCGACCATCGCTGCATCGGTCACCAGAACGCCAACTTTGTGGCCATTGACGATATCTTCGGCCTGCGTTGGCGTATTCGCATGATGAATATTGTGAAGTCCGCGAGCCGAGTCTCTGATCGTCGCCAGAAACTCTTCGTCCTTCGTTAAAACCAGGACGTCGACTTCACTACCGCCGACGTTCGGCATGATCGCTACTTTCTCCGGTTTCAGTGCCGGCATTCTGCCGGTACCGTCGCTGATAATTGTTGAGCCATTCTCGGACGTTTCCATCACGATGTGCTCGCCGACCGGCTCATCCGGATTCGCTGCCTGGTCATTTGCGGATTCGGATATTGCAAGGAGTCTTACGCGACGTGTCGCGTCGTCAATCAATTCTTTAAGGTCCGCCGGGCTAATTTCACCGCGTACGATTTGAAACACTTCTTTGTCACCGACGAGCGCTTCAAGGCCGTCCGCGTTGTCGGTGCCAGCAAGTAAAATTCCAATCGTGTCGGGAGAGCGTTTTTTCGCTTCGCGAAGGGCGTCAAGTCCGCTCATGCCGGGAAGGTCCTGAGCAGAAACGATGACATGAATCGGAGTTTCGGTAAGCGTGTTTAAAGCTTCCGTACCACTCGTCGCAAAGTGAACCGTATAACGATCATTAAAGCCCGTGCCTAGTACATCCAGAGTGCTCTGCTCACTATGTAGCAACAGTATTTGAGTTTTAAAATGCTCCAGACCCACCCAATCCTCCTTGGCGGCTTATGTTTAATTGCGGTCACAGGCCTTACGACCGATGAGTATAGCCTTCGGGCGGTTCAGAAATGACGCCGGGGTCGGACAAGATTCTGAATCTGTGACGGGGTGCACAGTCGATGTGCAGGTGGCGTCACGTTTGGTCCGCAGCGTCCTGCGGAGCTGCTGCGGACATGCTCCCGGAGCGGATATACAGGGGTCGTTCGGGGCGGTTTTCTCAGGCAGCCTGACCGCGTAAGCGGATCTCGTCGGCGAGTTCTTCGATCGCGTCGACGACACTTACAACGGTCTGCTTTTTCGATCCGAGCCTGCGTAAGGCGACTGTCTCTTCGTCGACCTCACGCTGCCCGACAGCCATCAGGACAGGCACCTTGGCGACGCTGTGTTCGCGGACCTTGTAGGAGATCTTTTCGTTTCGCAGGTCTGCTTCGGCAGTGATACCGGCGCTGCGCAGTTTTGAAACCAAGTCCAGAGCATAATCGTCGGCATCCGATGTGATCGTCAATACCTTCGCCTGCGTCGGCGCGAGCCAAAGCGGCAGATTGCCGGCGTGATGTTCCAGCAGTATGGCGGTGAATCTTTCGAGCGATCCGAATATCGCACGGTGCAACATGACCGGTGTGTGCTTCTGGCCGTCTTCGCCAATGTATGTGGCATTGAGTCTCGCTGGCATATTCAGATCAACCTGGTGTGTTCCGCATTGCCAGTCACGCCCGATTGCATCCCGCAAAACGAACTCGAGTTTCGGCCCGTAAAACGCTCCTTCACCGGGATTGTGTGTGTATTCCAGCCCGGATCTCTCGAGCCCTTCCTTCAGTGCCTCCTCTGCCTGGTCCCAGACTTCGTCCTCGCCGACGCGCACCTCGGGCCGATCGGCGAATTTGATCAGGACATCGTCGAAACCGAAATCACGATAAATGCCGATGATCAGATCACACACGGCAATCGTTTCTTCTGTTATTTGCTCCGGCGTGCAAAATATGTGAGCGTCGTCCTGGGTAAAGGCGCGAACACGCATCATGCCGTGCAGGGCGCCCGACGGTTCATATCGATGACACTTTCCAAATTCCGCCAGACGGTAGGGGAGGTCGCGATAGCTCTTGATGCCCTGATTAAAAATCTGCACATGACCCGGGCAATTCATCGGTTTTATCGCGTAGTTGCGACCGTCCTGCATTTCGCAGGTAAACATATGTTGTGCGAACGCTTCCCAATGACCGGACGCTTCCCAAAGGGAGCGGTCCATTAAATCAGGTGCGTTGACCTCCTGGTATCCAGCTTCGGTCTGGCGACGGCGCATGTATGCAATGAGGTTTTGAAACAGGTTCCAGCCCTTCGGGTGCCAGAAAACGGCGCCGGGCGCCTCTTCCTGAAAATGAAACAAGTCCATTATTTTGCCGAGCCGGCGGTGGTCGCGTTTCTCGGCTTCCTCCAGTTGCACCAGGTACTTCCTGAGCTGCTTGTCGTTCGCCCAGGCGGTGCCATAGATGCGCTGCAACATGGCGTTGCGTGAGTCGCCACGCCAGTACGCGCCGGATACGCGGGTAAGATGAAAGGCTTTGCCGAGTTTTCCGGTTGACGGTAAATGCGGTCCGCGGCAAAGGTCAATGAAATTACCTTGCCGATAAAGGGTCAGGGTTTCTCCGGCGGGAATGTCCTCGATGATCTTCGCCTTGTATTCCTCGCCTATGCCCCGAAAAAAATCGATAGCCTTGTCTCGTTCCCAGACCTCACGCTCGACATCCTCGTCGCGATCAACGATCTCCATCATGCGCTCCTCGATGACAAGAAGATCCTCGGGAGTGAATGGCTCGTCCCGCGCAAAATCGTAGTAAAAACCGTTCTCGATTGCAGGACCAATCGTTACCTGCGTATCCGGCCATAACTCCTTTACAGCTTCGGCCAGAACATGCGCCGCATCGTGCCTGAGAAGTTCGAGCCCGTCCGGCGTGTCTCTGGTGATGACTTCGATTGGGGTATCGTCGTCGATACGACGAGTAAGATCCCAAAGCTCTCCATCAACCCGGATGGCGACCGCATCGCGAGCCAGGCTCTTGCCGATCGCGCCGGCAATCTCCGCACCGGTCACGCTGTTCTCAAAACTGCGCTCGGAGCCGTCGGGTAATGTGAAAGTAGGCATGTCGCTTTGCTGCTGATAAATCCAGGCGCTTACGGCGCGCTATTGTACGCGATTTACCGGAAAATCTTAGCAATACATCTGCGGAGAGTGAGTGCTCATGAGCTGGTGTACAATCCGACTGATGACGCTAGCCAAACTATCCAATCGATTTCCGCCAGTGCAGCACGACCACGACTCTTGTGTCACGACTGCGGTCGCGACCGCCGAGCTGCTGTGCCGCAAGCAGGGATTACGATTTACCAGGATACGCCGCCGGGTCCTCGAACTCGTCTGGAACAGCCACAAGCCGGCAGGCGCGTACGATATTCTGGATAGCCTGAATTCGGAAGGCAAGAAGGCGGCGCCGCCGACGGTTTATCGGGCGCTGGATTTTCTAATCGAAGCGAGCCTTGTACACAGGCTGGACTCCATAAATGCCTACGTCGGTTGCCGCGATCCGGGAAGCGCCCACACCGGGCAGTTTCTCATCTGCAGGGAATGCCGCTCAGTTGCCGAACTCGACGATGCCGAAATCAATCATCTGGTAGAGCAGAAAGTCTCCGATCTGGGATTTTCGGCGATCCACCAGACGCTGGAAATCCAGGGACTGTGCCAGGATTGCGGCCTGGGGACGGACCCCGCCTGATTATCCGCTGAATTCTTCGCTGCAAAATTACGCCCGAAATAAAATGGGGTCCGTCCCCGTTTTTTGCGTACAATTTCGCGGTCCGAAACCCGGTTTAAATTCCTAATGAGCGACACGCAGCCAAAAGACTTCATCCGGCAGATCATCAGTGAGGACATCGCCAGCGGCAAGAACGGCGGGAAAGTCGTCACGCGATTTCCGCCGGAGCCGAACGGGTATCTGCACGTCGGTCATGCGAAATCGATATGCCTGAATTTCGGTGTTGCGAATGAATTCGAAGGCGTGACTTTTTTGCGATTTGACGATACCAATCCCGGCAAGGAAAGTGAGGAATACGTCCGGGCGATAGAGAGCGACGTTCACTGGCTGGGCTTCGAGTGGGATGACAGGCTTACCCATGCTTCGGACTATTTCGATCAGCTGTACGAATCGGCGGAACGGCTCATCGAGGAAGGTAAAGCCTATGTCGATAGCCTGAGCGCGGACGAAATTCGTGCGCATCGGGGCACCCTGACCAAAGCGGGAAAGAACAGCCCCTACCGTGACCGCACTGTCGAAGAAAACATGGATCTTTTTCGGCGCATGCGCGACGGTGAATTCGAAGACGGCGAGCATGTTTTGCGTGCCAGGATCGACATGGCGTCGCCGAATATGAACATGCGGGATCCGACCATCTACCGTATTCGGCACATTGCGCATCAGAGAACCGGTGACAAATGGTGCATCTATCCGATGTACGATTTTGCGCACGGCCTGTCGGATGCATTCGAGGGTGTCACTCACTCGATCTGCACACTCGAATTCGAGGATCACAGACCGCTCTATGACTGGTTCATCGACGAAGTCAAACCGGCGCACCGACCATATCAGTACGAATTCTCCCGACTGAATCTCGCGTACACGCTCATGAGCAAACGCAAGCTGATTCAGCTCGTCGAAGAAGGTATCGTGAACGGCTGGGACGATCCAAGAATGCCAACCCTTGCCGGCATGCGTCGTCGTGGTTACCCGCCGGCTGCCCTCAGGGAATTCTGCCGTCGCGTCGGAGTGACCAAAAAGGAAAATCTGATCGAGATGGCGGCCCTCGAAAACTGCATTCGCGAGAATCTCGATCATGCGGCGCCACGACGAATGGCCGTGATCAAACCGCTGAAAGTGGTGCTCACCAATTACCCTGAAGAGCAGACGGAAGAAATGCCGGCACTCAATCATCCGAATCGACCGGAGCTCGGTAGTCGGGATCTGCCATTCGGAAGAGAGATATTCATCGAGCAGAGTGATTTTATGGAGGAGGCGCCGCGAAAATTTTTCCGCCTGAAACCCGGTGGAGAGGTGCGCCTTCGATACGCCTATATCATTCGCTGTGACGACGTCATCAAAGACGCATCCGGGAACGTCGTCGAGCTGCGCTGTAGTTACGATGAGGATACGCGTAGTGGTACCGGCAGCAGTGACAGAAAGGTCAAAGGCACGATTCACTGGGTTTCGGCAAATCATGGAATCGACGCCGAGGTTCGATTGTACGATCGCCTGTTCACCGTGCCGGATCCGGCCGCTTCGGATGACGTCATGGAGTATCTCAATCCGGAATCACTGGAAATTGTTAACGCCAGGCTGGAGCCGTCCCTGGGTGCGGCAGAAATGGACGATTCATTCCAGTTCGAACGACTGGGCTACTTCAAGATGGACCCGGACTCGACGAAGGACAAGCCGGTATTCAATCGTATTGTGACCCTGCGGGACAGCTGGGCAAAGATCGAGAGGCAGGCCCTGGCCGGCCAGGGCACAGCATTCAGGTCATCGCGCCTTCGATGACCGTAATCGGTGCGCCGCGTTCGGATCCCAATCCCTCCGCCGCATTGCCCTCGGCGCGAGCGATCTCGAGAACACCAAAGGAATTGATCAGAGCCAGGTAGTCACCGGGTTTGGCTCGGCCATAAGTCGTCTTCAGCGCGAAATCGTGCCCTGCCAGATGGGCGACAGGATTGTTGAAGGACTTCAAGAGACTCTCATCGATATTGCTAATCAGATTACCGAACGCGTCGACCGTCACGATGACGCCGGTGATCCGTCCTGACTGAAGTTCCGGGTCATCGATCCAGCCGGGCGTCCATTGTGCCGTCAGTTTGCCGATCTCGGCAGGCCTGAGTCGCCCTGCGGCCATCTCGGCTGCCACCGGCGCGAATATGTCGCGACCATGAAATGTGGCGCTTGGCGCCGACAAACCGAGCGACTTCAATCTTTCCGGGTCCAACTGATAGACGAGATCTGATTTTTCGAGAACAGGCGCAAGCAGCCCGTTGTCAGGCGCCATGAATACGTGGCCGTCATACTCGGCGATAATGATTTCTCTCTCGGTGCCGACGCCCGGATCGACGATGGCGATGTGGATGCTGCCGTCGGGGAAGTACTTGTATGAGCGATCGATCCAGAATCCGGCCTCGGGAGGCCAGTGGGCCGGAATGTCGTGCGCGAGATCTACGATCGAGGCATTTTCGAAGTGACTCAGAATGACTCCCTGCATCACGCCCGCAAACGGGCCTTTGTGTCCGAAGTCGGTTGTTATTGTTATGACGCCGGATGGCTGCCAGTCACTCATGGCTGTGAATCATACCGCATCGGCTTCCACAGGTTTATTCATGGTCTTTGCCCAGTAGATGAATGCGGTATCAACCGCCGCAATGACCAGCTTGAACATATACTTGGCGGCGCCTAGCTGCAGAGCGGTCTTGAGGTCGACCGTACCCCACCATACGACCAGGGAGTATATGGCGGTGTCGACGACCTGCGAACTCATGGTCGACAAATTATTTCGCAGCCAAAGCCATTTCTCGCCGGTTATCCGTTTGATGCGATGAAATGCCCACACGTCGAAGCTCTGGCTGATGATGTAGGCGAGCAAGGAGCCGAATACGAATCGGGGTGTGAAGTCGACGATCGTTGCGAATGCGTTGTGAATATTGTGCGAGAACTCCGTCGTTTCCGGCCGGTCCGACGGCAGATACATCAGTGCGAGGCTAAGCATCAGCAATACGATGATGCTCACGGCGAATCCCATTTTCACTGCCTTGCTTGCCGCCGCCTTGCCGTAGTTCTCGCTCAGCAAATCGGTAGCGAAAAATATGCTCGAATAAAAAATAACGCCGAGGCTGGTTTGAATGCCGAATATCACGGTCAGCTTCGGCCCCTGAAGGTTGGCAAGAATGATTGCGGTCGCAATTGCGACCTGGAGTCCGGCCTTGCCGAATAAGCGATACAGGATAACCGTGCCGCCGAGGTCCAGCAGCAGCGTGGTCAGCCAGAGCAATTCCTGGTTTGCGCCGTAGAAATCTACTATCGCCTGAGGAAACATCGTCTCAGGGAGAATCGATGTACCGGTTCAGGTGAAAATCGGCATTGCCGAACAGGAGTTCGATCGCCGTAAAGCGCTTGAAATAATGTGAGATGTCGAGCTCCCATGTGACGCCCATGCCGCCGTGAATCTGCACGGCTTCCTGCGCGAGCTTCTGACCCGCCGTGCCGATCTGATATTTCAACGCACTAATGGATTTTGTAGCCCCGGCATCGCCCGCCGCATTCAGCATCGTGGTCCATAGCAGCAGGGATTGGGTCTGCTCCAGGGCCATCAATGTGTCGACCATGCGATGTTGCAGGGCCTGAAACGTGCCTATGGGAACGCCGAACTGTATTCGATTCTTGGAGTACTCTACGGTCTTGTCCTGCATGGTCCGCATGATGCCAAGCGCCTCGGCACAGACTGCTAGTGTCGCCTGATCGATAACAGCCGCGAGTGCTGCAAAACCCTGTTCTGGCTCTCCGATCACTGAATCGGCATCGACCTGTACATCCATGAGCGACAGTTCTGCCGCCTGATGAGCGTCGATCGTCGCATATGATCTTTTGTCGATACCGGATGTATCGGCTGCGACGGCAAACAGGGTAATGCCATCTTTATCAGTCTGCGAGCCGCTCGTTCTTGCGGGTATGACAAGCAGATCCGCGTTACCACCATTCAGAACGAGATTCTTGAAGCCGTTGAGAAGGTAGCCATCGCCATCTTTTTTAGCACTCGTCCTAATGTCTGTAAATTCAAAACGGCTTTGCGGTTCAGAGAATGCGAGTGCCGCCTGAATACTTCCATCGATGATGCCGGTCAGCCACTTTTCCTTCTGTCCTGCGGACGCCGCTCTCTGAAGCACGCCACCGGCCATGACGATTGTTGCCAGGTAGGGTTCGACGACAAGCCCGCGGCCAAATTGTTGCATCAACAGCATCAGTTCGATCGGACCACCACCGAGACCGCCGTCTTCTTCGGCAAATGGGACGGCCGTCCAACCGAGCTCGGCAAAATTTCGCCACATCTCCGGACTGTAGCCCTTCCCGGAGCCGGCTATTTTCTGCCGGCTCTCGAAATCGTAGTCGTTGTCTATGAATCTCGCGATGCTGTCCGCGAGCATCGCCTGTTCTTCGCTGAGTGAAAAATCCATTTAGAGCCCCAACACATGCTTGGCAACGATATTCTTCTGAATTTCGTTGGAGCCGCCATAGATAGTTGCTTTTCGATTGTTGAAATAGATTAGTGACGATTTGGTCTCGGCGCCGTGCCCGATCCATTCGGATTTCGGGAAATCGACTCGATATTGATCGGGCACATAGGGCAGGCCGTAATAACCGGCGGCCTCCAGAAAAAGTATGTCGAGCTGTTGTTGAACCTCGGTGCCCTTGATCTTCAAAATCGATGATTCCGGGCCGGGCGCTTTGCCGACCGCGACTGCAGCCAGCGTTCTGAGTTCGGTGTACTCCAGCGCCTTCAGTTCGATCTCTACCGCGGCAATTTTTCCGGCGAAATTTCGGTCATCCATCAGGGGTGCCGCTCCGTGCACGGACTGAGCCGCCTTATCCTTTAACTGCTTCAATCGGTATTCGGAACGCGAGACTATTGCCATGCCAGTGCGCTCGTGTTGTAACAACACTTTCCCGTAGGTCCATCCCTTGCCTTCTTCACCAACGAGATTGTCGAGCGGCACCCTGACGTTGTCGAAGTGCACCTCGTTCACCTCGCGACCACCATCGATCGTAATTATCGGCTTGACGGAAACGCCGGGCGTCGTCATGTCAATGAGCAGGAAACTGATGCCCTCCTGGCGTCGCGCGACGTCTGAACTTGTCCGGACCAGACAGAATATCCAGTCCGCGAGGTGAGCCGATGTCGTCCAGGTCTTCGTGCCGTTGACGAGATAATGATCCTGTTGTCTGTCAGCTTTGGTTTTGAGCGACGCAAGATCCGAACCGGATCCTGGTTCGGAGTATCCCTGGCACCACCAGACATTACTCTGCAGTATGTCTGGCAGGAATCGTTGCTTCTGCTCGTCATTACCGAATGTATATATGATCGGGGCGACCATTTTCATGCCAAAGGGAACGAACTCGGGCGCATTCACTGCGCCGAGTTCCCTGTCGAAAATATATTTCTGAACTGGCGTCCAACCGGTACCGCCATATTCGACCGGCCAGTTGATCGCGGCCCATCCCTGCTCAAAGAGGATCTTTTGCCAGCGGATCGAGTCTTCGCGGTCGAGTGGTATGCGCTTGTCCTGTTTCTCCCGGATATCGTCCGGATATTTTTCCTCGAGAAAGGTCCTGACTTCCTGCTGGAAATCCAGTTCCTCCTCAGTGAGATTTACATTCATACATATTTCCTTGTAGCCGGGAATCAGGTTACCATCAGCCCGGAGGAAGTGTAAGTGTCTGAATTAAATAAAATATTGAGATTCTTTTCGCAGTGATCTATACGGCGTTGGCATTCCTTGCCGTGGCATTTCTCTATGCTTCAGTGGGCTTCGGTGGAGGATCGACATACACGGCGATCCTGATCGAAACCGGCATGGCCTACGAGTTTGTACCGATCGTTTCACTACTATGCAATATCGTTGTCGTGAGCGGCGGTATCTATCACTACGCGAAGGCAGGGCACCTGGATCTCAATTTCGCATTGCCTCTTGTCATTACCTCGGTGCCGGCCGCATTCCTCGGCGGCTATATTCGCATCGACGAAAACAGCTTTCTGGCGACACTGGGAGCGGCACTCCTGATTGCCGGAATTCTGATGATTCTGGATCGACGCTTGGGTTCGCAGACCACCGTTGGCAGCAATCGCCTGGCAATGTCTGCGAGCCTCGTTCTCGGTGCGTTCCTGGGCGGGCTTGCCGGCATAACCGGTATCGGCGGCGGCATATATCTGGCGCCGGCATTGCATCTGATGCGTCTGGCGGATGCCAGAACCGTTGCGGCGACATGCTCCCTGTTTATCTTCGCCAATTCTCTTGCCGGACTGGGTGGCCAGTTGAGCAAACTGGGCAGTGATGCCGGGGTTTTACTTAACGCCTCCTACCTCGTCCTTCCCATGGCGGTACTGATTGGCGGCCAGCTGGGCAGCCGGCTCGGCGCGACAAGGCTGCCGGCCGCGCCGATCCGGCGACTAACCGGGCTCGTCATACTGATCGTCTCCGTCAGGCTGCTATGGCGCGTTATTTAGCTTAAAGATGTGCCCGTAATCGGGCAGAATGGTCAGATGCCTGCGACAGACACAGCAATAGGCCCCAGGGACACGATGGGGCGGCCGATCCGCGATCTGCGGATTTCGGTACTGGATCGATGCAATTTCCGCTGCCCTTATTGCATGCCGGAAACGCAGTTCCATGCCGATTATCAGTTCCTGAAGCGACAGGAGCTTTTGAGCCACGAGGAAATTCAAAGGGTTGCTTCGGTAGCGGTCGGACTCGGCGTCTCGAAACTGAGGCTGACCGGCGGCGAGCCGCTGCTCGACAAAAAAATACCGGACCTCATATCACGCCTGGCCGGTCTGCCCGGCGTCGACGACTTTGCTTTAACGACCAATGGCGTGCTGCTGACGCCGGTCGCAAAAACGTTGGCGGACGCCGGTCTGCAAAGAATCACGATCAGCCTCGATAGCCTCGACAATGAAACTTTCAGGCGCATGAGCGGTAACCGCGGCGAGCTGGCGCAAGTATTGGAAGGGATTGCCGCAGCCGAGGAGGCCGGGCTCTCGCCAATCAAGATCAATGTAGTTGTTCAGCGCGGCGTCAACGATCACCAGATTCTCGATGTGCTCGAACATTTTCGCGGCAGCGGGCATGTCGTACGAATGATCGAGTTTATGGATGTCGGCAACCGCAACAGTTGGCGCATTGACGAGGTGGTACCGTCAAAAGAACTCTACGATCGAATTCATGAGCGCTGGCCACTGCGTGCAATCAGCCGCAATTACCCGGGCGAAGTGGCGAACCGATACAGCTATCTTGACGGTGAGGGCGAAATCGGTTTCATCTCATCGATTACGAAACCGTTTTGCGGTAACTGCAATCGTGCTCGATTGTCTTCAGACGGCACACTCTACACCTGTCTTTTTGCCACCGAAGGAACCAGCATTCGGGAACCGATCAGGAACGGTGCAAGCGATGAAGAGCTGGCCGAGCTGTTGGCGGACATCTGGTTGCGGCGCGGCGACCGTTACAGCGAGTTGCGCAAGCCCGAGGCTGAAGAAAAGCCGCTCATCAACAAGGTCGAGATGTACCGCATGGGCGGTTAGATAAATGGCCAGGCTCAGTCACATAGATCAGGACAACCAGCCAACGATGGTTGACGTCAGCCATAAGGATCCGACGGACAGGCAGGCGCATGCCAGAGCAATAGTTGAGTTTCCGCCCGCTGTCGCGGACCAATTTGCTGATGGCGACATCCAGACAGCCAAGGGCCCGGTCTTCGCTACGGCCATCGTCGCGGGTGTCATGGCGTCGAAGAAGACTCATGAACTCATTCCCTTTTGTCATCCATTAGGTCTGGACAATTGCAAAATCACAATCGAATTGGACGACATGCGCCGGGCTGTCGTCAACTGTCATTGCAAGGTTCACCACAAGACGGGCGTAGAGATGGAGGCCCTGACCGGCGCGGCTATTGCGGCGCTGACGATCTATGACATGTGCAAGGCGCTTTCGCACGATATCGTCATCGGCCAGACACGGCTCATATCGAAGACCGGTGGCAAACAGGACTTCCACCATGACAGCGAGTGAACAAGTGTACGGCCTTGTACTCGCAGGTGGCCACAGCACGCGCATGGGCCATGACAAGGCACTCCTCCGCGTCGATGGCGAAACACAGCTGAGCCGGGCCGTACGATTACTCGAGTCATTTCTCGATCGGGTATTCGTTTCCACGCGAGCAGATCAGCAGGATGAGTCGGAACGAAAAAGATTCGAGCGGATAGTCGATCGCTACGAAAATCTGGGACCGATTGCGGGCATCCTCTCGGCACTGGAGGAATACAACGATGTCGGCTGGCTGGTGCTCGCCTGCGACCTGCCGAATATCGATGAGAATACCATCCGCTTTCTCATTGAAAACAAGTCAGTAGAACAGCCATTCACTGCGTTCAGGAGCAGTTCCGATGGGCTGCCGGAACCCCTCTGCGCTTACTATGCTGCCGGCGCCACGACCATCATCAAGTCGTTCATCGACGACGGAATCATTTGTCCGAGAAAGGTGCTGATAGGCTCGGATACGCTGCTGCTCGATCAGCCAAACCCTGATGCGCTGGACAACATCAACACACCCGAGGACCTGCAAAGGACCGGACTCAAGGTCGCGTCATGAGCAAGTCCATCACGGTCCGCTACTTCGCCATATTTCGTGAGCATGCGGGCCTGGACGAAGAGACCGTTTCGCTCGACGTGCAAACCGCGGGCGACGTCTTCGAGCAACTCAAGGACAGGCACGGTTCATCGGAGCCCTTGGGACATTGCAAAGTCGCAATAAACGACGAGATGGCGGACTGGAAAACGGTAATCAATGATGGCGATACCGTACTCCTGTTTCCACCCGTTGCCGGGGGTTGATGTGATCCGGTTGACCGACAAGGCAATCGATCCGGAGGCGCTTCGACGCGAGCTCTTCGACCCCGCGGCCGGCGCATATGCCGGATTCGAAGGCTGGATCAGAAACGAGAACGACGGCCATCGGGTCGAACGGCTGGAATACGAGTCATACGAACCATTGGCGATCAGCGAGGGCGAGAAAGTCATCGCCGAAGCCAGGAAAAAGTTTCCGGTACTGCATGCCCATTGTGTCCATCGCACCGGCTTGCTGGAGATCGGCGAATGCGCTGTCTGGGTTGGCGTGTCCTCCGCGCACCGGGACGAGGCGTTCAGTGCCTGCCGTTACATCATCGACCAGGTCAAAGTTCGCTTGCCAATCTGGAAAAAAGAACACTACAGCGACGGCAATTCGGGCTGGGTCAATTGCGAACGCTGTGCACAACACGCACATCCTTCCGCGGTTTCGCTATAGCGCGACTACAATCCAGCCAGGTCTTCAGGTGTATCGATATCAACGGCCGCAGCGTCCAGTGCAATCCCCCTAAGCGATTCCCTCATAGCGGATAGCAGCGAACGAGCGCCCTGATCGCCTTCGAGTTTCGTCAGACTGTCGAAACAATTTGCGGGAAAAATTACGGGTGGCCCCTGCACGCCCGAGTACTCGCTGGCGACGATGACGTCAGGCGCCGCGTACCACGCCTCGATTAGCATATTCAGATGATCCGGCTTGATGAGAGGTTGATCCGCCATCAGCAGAAGTACTGCGTCTGCAACATCAGATACCGAATTGACGCCACAGGCGATTGAGCTTGCCATGCCTGACGCGTACTGGTCATTGAACACGAAAAAGCCACTTCGCGGCCCACTGGCTGCCAACACCTTCTTCCAGTCATTGCCGATTACCAGAATAGACCGATCTCCGCAAACCTCTTCGGCCAATCTGACAGCACGTCGAACCAGAGGCTCGCCGCGATAAATTGCGAGTTGCTTGCTCGAACCGAAACGACGACTCTCGCCGGCCGCCAGGACGATCGCAAATACTAAGTGCTCAGGCATCGGGGTGAGTATAAATGTGCAGCATTTCCAAGTCTGTCTAAACTGTAGAAACAAAGGCTTCTACCCCCTCATTAAGCCGTTTCTGCAATATAACAAGCACACAAGACTTGCCCTGCTCCCAGCATCTGTGTATCTCTTGTCCTGCTTTGGGAGATGCACTGCCAGCGCTGCAGGGCGATTAGAATGTCATTTCGTTTCAAAGGGACTCACGTTGCACCTGATCAGGACAATTGAAGACGCAAAAGCGCTGGAGGGAAAGGAAGTCGGCCTGTCTGACTGGGTCGAAATCGACCAGCAGAAGATCGATCGCTTCGCCAAGGCAACGGGCGATTTTCAATGGATACATGTAGACGCCGAACGGGCAAAGAAAGAGTTGCCCAACGGCAAAACGATCGCTCACGGTTATTTCACGCTGGCTTTGATTCCTGCGCTGACCGGAGATTTCATCCGGGTCGAAAATCTTGCGCGAGCGATAAATTTCGGCTGCAACAAAATTCGTTTTTACACACCCGTGCCAGTGGGCAGCCACGTTCGCGGCCGGGTCACAGTCATTCAGGCCCGAAAGCGCTCGGGTGCGCTGCACATATTGAGTCAGGTGAAGATCGAAGTTGAGGGCGAAAAAAAACCCGCCTGCGTTGCAGAGACGATCGGCATGTACTTCCTCAACGGGTCATAAGAGACTCCGGCCAGCTTGCTTATCGTTTATGCAGCCAGCCCGGCAGGAAACTGTAGGGATCCACATCGACATCTTTGTTATAGGCCACTGAATTCTTTTGCAACAGTTCGGCCAGATCCCCATCATTCTGCGAATCGAAAAGCTCCGTTGCTCCGCCAATGTACTGGCCGCCGATGAATATCTGTGGAATCGTCTTTGAACCCGTTTTTTCTCTGAGCGCTGCGCGAATCATACCGCCTTTGTTGTCTTCCTGATATGCGACAGAATCCAGGTCTACCGATCGGTATGGAATCTCGTATTTCGCAAACATCTTTCGCACGGACCAGCAGAATTCACACCACTCGTGCGAAAACATGACAACCGGTTGGTCTTCATCGCTGATCGCATCGCTCATGAATGCGACGGCATCCACAGGTGCCTCGATCTCGGCTTCCTCTTCGACCTCTGTTTTCTTGTCCTCAACCGGAGCCTGCTGAGGAGCGTCGAATCGATATCCTGGCGTCGACCTGGAAATTTCGATTTCAGCTGCCGTCATCTCGGCCGGAATGTCATCGAAGAGGGGCGTAGACAGATATCGCTCGCCGGTATCGGGCAACATGCACAGCACGGTCGTGCCTTCTTCAGCTCCCTTGCAGACTTCCAGTCCGCCGGCGAGCGTCGCGCCTGCCGAAATGCCAACGAATATGCCTTCCTCCTGAGCGAGCGCTTTCGACAGCCTCAGCGCCTCGTCGCCGCTAACGGGAATTACCTTATCGATAGTCTTGTCGGCGACGGCGTCTTCAGTCAGCTTCGGAATAAAGTCAGGGCTCCAGCCCTGCATCAGGTGCGGGCGGAACAGGGGATGACTGTCGGCCGGCGTGCCGTCCGCCGTGCGTTCCTGCGGAATGCCGCTCCCAAGTATCTGCGAGTTATCGGGTTCACAGACGATAATCTTGGTATCCGGGCGTTCTTTCTTCAGCACCCTCGAGACGCCTTTCACGGTACCGCCGGTGCCGAAGCCGGTCACCCAGTAGTCGAGTCGTTCGCCTTCGAAAGCCTCGAGGATTTCCGGAGCGGTGGTCTTCGAGTGAGCATCGGCATTCGCTTCGTTCTCGAACTGGCGGCAAAGGTACCAGCCATGTTTCTCGGAGAGTTCAACAGCCTTGGCGAGCATGCCGCTACCCTTGAGTTCGGCTGGCGTCAGTACGACTTTCGCGCCGAGGAATCGCATCATCTTGCGACGTTCGATGCTGAAGCTCTCTGCCATCGTAACCACCAGTGGATAGCCTTTCTGGGCACAGACCATGGCCAGACCGATACCCGTATTTCCGCTGGTCGCCTCGATCACGGTTTGGCCCGGCTTCAAAGTGCCATCCTTTTCTGCCTGCTCGATGACATTGAGTGCCAGGCGGTCCTTGACCGAGCCCATCGGATTGAAGGCTTCGATCTTGACGAACAGGTTGATCCCCTTTGGAGCGAGTTTATTGAGCCGCACAACTGGCGTCTTGCCAATGGTTTCAAGTATGTTTTCGTATTTAACCGGCATCGGATTACACCTATTCCTTTTTACTCTTGTTAAGGCAGTATAGTCATGCGCAAGTGCTAGACAAGCGACAGAGGGGAAGAAAAACCATGAAAATCATCATCGCATCATTCGGCGCACTGATTTGTATCGCCGGCTTGCTGATTCTTGTAGCGCCAGAAAAATTCAGGAGCATGATGAACAAGTTTGCCGGTCAACCGCGCTTTCTTTTCGCGATCATCGTTCGAATTTTCTTCGGCGCGATTTTGCTGGCCGAAGCGGCAAATCTGAAATTCCCTCTAGCCATGAAAATCATCGGCGGAATCAGCATTGCTGCCGCCGTCATCATCCTGCTCATTGGCCAGGAACGAATGGATCGCTTCATCGACTACTGGATGCGAATGTCTGATAACGTTTTGCGAGTCTGGTCAGTATTCGCGCTCGCCTTCGGCGGATTCCTTATCTACGTAACGCTGTAAATCAGGCGCAAGAAAAAGCGGCCCGCGAAGGAATCGCGGACCGCCTTATAGTCAATTGCCTAGAAATGTTTACGGAAGGTTACACCCCATGTCCTTGGTTCCGCAGGATAGGAGTTCATCCTGCCGTCCTGTACGGGCGGATCGAATGAACCGGCGAAATATCGCTCATCCCCGAGATTGCGGCCCCACAGCGTCAGCTCGTTGCCCTCGTCCGAACCCCAGCGAAAGCCAAGGCGCGCGTTAACGAGGCTCAGACTGGGCTGCAATGTCAGCGGATCGATGTCGCCGTCTGTAAAGAGATCTGAGGCGTACGAGTATTCGACCCGGACAAATGCCGTGCTTGTGGCACCCACCTCGAAGTCCTTTGTCAGGCCAACGAAGAAACGATCTTCCGGGTTGTAGGCGACTCTGTCGCCGGTGCGGCTGCAGCGCTCTTCCGCGATAAGACTGGGGATCGTGCCCGGGTCAGGCGGCAGTTGGCCTGGGTCATCAATGCCTGTCTGGAAGGGGGTGGCATCCCAGCAGGTGCCATTTTCGAAGCTCTCGAAGTCGGCATTACTCCGGGCATAAAAAGCCTGAACGGTAAAGCTGTCGGTCGGATGCCAGAGTAACTCAATTTCGGCGCCGTTCGTATCGGCATTACCGGCATTCTGCAGATTGAAACCGGTGCCTGTGAAGGAATTCGCCTGCAAATCTTCGACCTGCGTGTCGTAGATCGCAATGTTCAGGCGCAGATTTGCGTCCGGAAAATCGAGCTTGAAACCGAGCTCGATCGTCTCCGAGGTTTCCGCCTGAAAAACGGGATCGAACACTTGGTCGATTCGGTCCGTGTTGGTGCCGCCGGACTTGTAGCCTTGTCCCCATGACAGGTAAATGAGAGAGGTGTCGTTTGGAAGCCAGGAGAATTTCACCGTGCCCGTGATCTGATCGTCGTCCAGGAACTCATTAAGATTACCCCGGGGTGCGAGCGGCGGAAAGCGATAAGTCCCCCAACCATCGGACCAGAAAGGCATCATAATGGCTTGTGCCACCGGATCTGCCGGATTGAACGGTGCGCTCGGAGAGACGGGAAAGACGGCCCCCTGTGATTCCAGGAATCGCAATCCGGCGCAGATATCCTGAAATTCCTGATTCGGTACTCCCACAGATATATCGATCTGACAGCCGACAAGCGCCGCCGCGTCCAGGTCGATGGGCGGTCCCTGGGCGCCCTGCGTAAAGCTACCGACCATAGTTTTTTCTTCTTCCGTGTACCGTGCACCGAGCGTCACAATGAAATTATCGCCGAGCGGGAAATCGAACTGACCGAAGACCGCCCAGCTGTCATGTTCCTGAGTCATCGAATCAAAAGAAAACGTGTCGCTGGCGTCGCCCAGCAGCGTCGAGGGAAAGGCAACACCTGCCGGCGGAAGGGCGCCGCCGCTGAGGAGCGATGCCGTATCGACGAGCAACTCTGCAAGTATCAGCAACTGCTCATTCAGGCCGATAAATCCGTTAAGTGCTGGCAATCCGTTGGTTTGCTTCTGGTTGTCCAGGTCCTGGGTCCAGTAGTACGCGCCCGCGACAAAATTGGCGCCATTATCGAAATCTTTGGCTATCCGCAGTTCCTGCGAGAATGAGCTTTGCTGAGCCTCATTAATACGCTGCAGTGCCGGTACGTCTGTAAAATCGGCATCGATGCTGTCAATGGTGTCGAAGGAACGGAAGGCGGAGATCGACGTAAGTGTCATGCCGTTGTCGAAGGCATAATTCAACTCCACCGAAAGGCCAGCGTCCTCGGATTGGGACCTGGGCAGCTCGTTGAGCGCAGTCATATATGAGTCAAATGGAGTGCCGTTCACAAATGTGCCTGGTCCGACTCCGGGTGGGATCAGTCCCTGGGCTACCAGGGCCGCGTGAGTCCCGGCCATTATTTGTTGGCCATCCGCCCATGTCAGGCCGTTTGCCAGCGGAGACGAGTCCGTCATGTCGGTGAACACCGTGCCGCCGAGAATCCACGAGAAGGCATCGGGGCCGAGCTCCAGGCCGAGAGTCGCCGCATTGCCGACCGGATCTATGTAGTCTTTCGCAAAAATACCGTCTACCTGGGACAAACCGACGCAACACACTTCGTCGACTTCCGAATAATCCGCAATAATGCGAATGTCCAGAGCATCGGTCGGCTCCGAATACAATTGCAGTCGCACGCCATAACGATCGCGGTCGTTGAGCACGTCCGAGCCGAAGGAAACGTCGGAAACGTATCCGTCCCGCTGATTCGCGTACAGTGTCGCTCGCATTGCCGTGTTGTCGGATAACGCGAAGCTGCTCGCTGCGGCTAATCTAACGAGTCCGAGATCACCGCCAGTGAGCTCGATGAATGCGTTGTTATCATCGGGGTCCGGCCTGACCGTGCGCATGCTGATCGCGCCCTGGGGCGTGTTCTTGCCGAACAGCGTGCCTTGCGGTCCGCGCAGCACCTCGATCATTTCCATGTCTATGAGCTCGCTAACCATGGAGTTCTGGCGGGATCGATAGATGCCATCGACATAGAGACCGACTGACGATTCGAGCCCGAAATTGTTCGAGCTGGTGCCGATGCCGCGAATCGAGAAATTCGATGTTGTTGTTGTCTGACTCTGACCAACGATCAGGCCCGGGACATTCTGCTGCATGTCGAAAACGTCCTTGATACCGGCGTCTTCGATGTAAGTACCAGACAAGGCGGAGACGGCGACCGGTACGTCCTGGACGTTTTGCTCGCGTTTCTGGGCGAAAACCACGATCTCTTCGATAAACCCGACGTCTTCCTGCGCAATTGCGCTTGTGGCGGTCAAGCCGCTGCCCACGGATAACAGAATAACGATACGTTTCATGACTCCCCCTTTCAGGATGGAACTGACTATTCTTGAATCCCAGAGTTGGCGAAAGGATAGCATGGAAAATGAAGTCTGGCGGGGCCTTTGACTGAGTATAAACACCTATGAAAACGGCTCTGTATAAGGATTTCTTCGGTTCTGTTAAATTGCGTTTCTCGGCCCAAGGCAAAAAGGGAATAGAAGAAATGCAAGGCCTGATGATGGATACCCCGCTGCTCGTTTCGATGATTCTGAGACATGCAGATCTGCACCACCCGAATCGCGAGATCGTCTCCGTTACTGCTGACAATCCGCTGCATCGATACACCTATGCCGACCTGGCTCGCCGGTCGCGGAAACTCGCGAATGCGCTGGCCGGTCTGGGGCTGGCTCAGGGAGATCGGGTGGCGACGATTGCATGGAATGACTACCGGCACATGGAAATCTACTACGGTGTGGGCGGTTCCGGTTATGTCTGTCATACGATAAATCCGCGGCTTTTTCCCGAGCAGCTCGTCTTCATCATCAATCACGCCGAGGACAGGTGGATTTTCACCGATCCCATGTTCGTGCCGCTCCTCGAGAAAATCGCCGAACAGACGCCCGGCGTCGAGGGCTATGTCGTCATGACGACCGAGGAAATGATGCCCGAGACGAGTTTGAAGAATGCCGTTTCCTATGAATCCCTGATAGCGGATGAGAGCGATGAGTTCGAGTGGCCGGAATTCGACGAGCGCGAAGCGGTAGCGCTGTGCTACACCTCGGGAACGACCGGTGATCCCAAAGGTGTCCTCTACAGTCATCGCTCGACCATCCTCCACGCCTACGCCGCAGTCGCGCCCGACGTCATGAATCTTTCCAATCGCGATAGCGTGCTGCCCGTTGTGCCGCTATTCCATGTCAATGCCTGGGGCGTTCCTTATTCCGCTTTTATCGTCGGCGCGAAGCTCGTTTTCCCGGGGCCAAAGATGGGCGATGGAGAGGCACTGTACGGTCTTCTCGAGTCGGAAGAAGTCACCCTCGCTCTGGGAGTGCCCACAGTCTGGCTGGCGCTGCTGCAATATACGGCGAAAGCGGGCAAAACCATGACCAAGCTGCAGCGAACGATCGTCGGCGGGGCTGCAGTGCCGGAGTCAATGATTCGGGAGTTCAAGACCAAACACGATGTGGAACTCATCCAGGGCTGGGGCATGACGGAGATGAGCCCCCTGGGCACTGCCAATTCGCCGAAAGTCGGCATGGAATCGATGACGGATGACGAGCGCTTTGCGCTTGGCACGAAAGCCGGGCGCGCGATATTCGGTTGCGAGATCAGGATTGTCGATGACGACGGTAAGGAGCTTCCCTGGGACGGTGTCGCATATGGCGCGTTGCAGGTTCGCGGCCCGTGGATCTGCAGCGATTACTTCAAGCTCGAAGGACAATCCGGCTCGCACACAGACGATGGCTGGTTCGATACGGGAGACGTCGCGACGATCGATCCAAATGGCTATATGGCGATCACCGATCGCACCAAGGACGTCATCAAGTCCGGTGGTGAGTGGATCAGCTCGATCGAGATCGAAAACAACGCCATCGGACACCCGGCCGTCGCCGAAGCCGCGGTGATTGGTGTCGCACATCCGAAGTGGACGGAGCGACCGTTGTTGATCGTCATAAAAGCCGAGGGTCAGGACCTCAGCAAGGAGGAAATGCTCGCCTGGCTGGATGGCAAAATTGCGAAGTGGTGGCTTCCGGACGATGTCGTTTTCGTTGATGATATTCCACATACTGCGACCGGCAAGATCAAGAAGGTCGAGCTCCGCAAGCAGTTTGCCGATTATCAACTGCCCGGACAGGCTCATACAAAGGACTGACGATGGACGATGCAATGCGTCTTTTTGGATTGAAAGCAATCGTTACCGGCGCGGCCAACGGTATTGGTGAGGCTATTGCCCGGACATTCGTCAAGCATGGAGCACAAGTCCTGTCGGTTGACGCACCCGATAGCGGTATCGAAACGAAGTTTTCGTCGGTACGCGGTATATCGGGTTTCGCCGCTGACCTCACAAAGACTGAGTCGGTGGCACAGATCCTGCGGGCTGCCGGCTCGACGCTCGGGGCGCTCGACATCGTCGTAAATAATTATGTGATTCAGTCCGGCACTCCAATTAAAGACAGTGACGTTGAGGCTCTGAGCGGCTTGCTGGAGCGAAAGATGACGGTTATGTCGAATATCTGTGACTCTGCCTTGCCAATGCTCAAAAAGAGCCCGGCAGGCAGGATTATCAATGTCGGTTTTGTCCGTAGCTCATTTACTAAAGATGGCGATGGCGCATACGCGTCGGCCGAAAATGCGCTTGCAGAGTTCACCCGCAAACTGGCTGCGGCCTGTGGCGAATTCGGAATTACGGCCAACTACGTACAACCGGGCGCGATCATGACGCCCGACAGTCGTGACGTATTCAATCACGATACGGCATTGCGCGACTACTGCATCAATCGATCTGCTGCAAAACGCCTGGGCGAGCCGGTCGACGTCGCCAAAGTCGCGTTATTTCTGGCAACAGACGACGCCGTGTTTGTCAGCGGTGCCGGCATAACGGTAGACGGCGGCGACGCAGATGCATCCGGTACTTGAAGATCTAATCACTCTTCTGCAACTCGAGCGCATCGAGGACAATATATTCCGCGGCGAGAGCCGCGACATCGGAAGTTCGCAAGTATTCGGTGGCCAGGTTCTGGGCCAGGCGTTATCCGCAGCGCACCACACCGTCGACGGCAGGGTCGCACATTCACTTCACGCGTATTTCTTGCGACGTGGAGACATGGCGGCACCGATCATCTACGAGGTAGACCGATCGCGGGACGGCGGTAGTTTCTCTGTCAGACGCGTCGTCGCAATCCAGCATGGAAGGCCCATCTTCAATCTCGCCGCGTCTTTCCAGAACCCTGAAACGGGACTCGAACATCAGGCACAGATGCCCGACGTGCCCGGCCCGGACGGGCTGCAGGATGTCACGGATGTCGAGCCGGAAGTGTTGGAGAAAGTCCCGGAGAAAATGCGCAGGTTTCTGACAGAAAAACGGCCGTTCGAAGTCCGGCCGGTCAGGCCGATAAATTTCGAAAAGCCGGAACGGCTACCTCCCGAAAAACATATCTGGATCCGCGCCGTCGATAAACTTCCCGACCAGTACAGCCTGCACCAGAACCTGCTTGCCTACGTTTCGGACTACGAATTGCTCGGCACGAGCACGCTGCCGCACGGGCTGCTCTTTGGCCGCAATATGGTACTGATGGCGAGCCTGGACCACGCGCTCTGGTTTCATCGCGAAGTCTGCGTCGACGACTGGCTCCTGTATTCATTCGATAGTCCGAACGCCTCCGGAGCGAGAGGATTTTCGCGGGGTCAGTTTTTTACCGCAGATGGCGTTCTTGTCGCATCGTCAGCTCAGGAGGGCCTTATTCGTGTCCTTGACGAGCCGCGCAATTCCAAAGCATCGGACCCGCGACTGCAGGTCTGAAGATATCGCTCGGCGTTCCTGACGTAGACCTCGGCAGCATTTTGAATTGACTCGATTTCCTGCTCGTCTAAGTCGCGGGCGACTTTCGCCGGCGAGCCGAGAATCAGGACACCGTCCGGATATTCTTTGCCTTTGGTGATCAGTGCGTGTGCGCCGACTATGCTATTGCGCCCGATCCTTGCGTGATTGAGGATTGTACTGCCGATGCCGATAAGGGAATTGTTGCCGACCATGCAGCCATGCAACATGGCCTGGTGACCAACCGTGACATTGTCCCCGACTCTTAGCGGGATGCCGGGATCTGCGTGAAGTACCGCGCCATCCTGAATGTTGCTGTTCATTCCAATTTCGATCTGCTCGTTGTCACCGCGTATTACCGCGTTGAACCAGACGCTGGCGCCTTGCCTTAGCGTGACGCTGCCGATGATCGAAGCGTTCGGCGCAACGAAGTGGTCATTGCCCTCGAAAACCGGTTGACGGTCGCCGAGGCTGTAAATCATCCGGCTTTTGCCTGATTGGCGACCGCAGCAGCCGCGGCCGCGACTGCCTCGGGGTCACCGATAAACTCCCGCGACAGCGCTTTGAGGTCATTATCGAGTTCATAGACCAGCGGAATCCCCGTAGGAATATTGAATTTCGTAATCTCGACCTCGGATACATCGTCCAGCATCTTGACCAGTGCGCGCAGACTGTTGCCGTGAGCTGAAATGAGTACGTTTTTGCCAGCTTGCAGTTCTGGAACGACGATTTCATTCCAGCATGGCAATACGCGGTCAAGCGTGGTTGCGAGCGATTCGGTGGCCGGCAAGTTGTCGATTCCGGCGTATCGCTTGTCGTGTGCCGGGTGCCGCTCGTCGTCAATGTCGAGTGGCGGTGGCGGGACGGCATAACTACGGCGCCAGATGTGAACCTGTTCCTCACTATATTTTGCCGCTGTCTCTGCCTTGTTCAGGCCCTGCAGCGCGCCGTAATGCCGTTCGTTCAGCCGCCAGTCCCGGATGACGGGAATCCACATGCGATCCAGTTCGTCGAGCATGATCCACAATGTACGAATTGCGCGCTTGAGGACGGACGTAAAAGCAATATCAAACTCGTAATCGAGTTCGCTCAATGCCTTGCCGGCATCGATCGCCTCCTGCACTCCTTTTTCGGTCAGATCGACATCAGTCCAACCTGTGAAAAGATTCTTGAGGTTCCAGTCACTTTGGCCGTGCCGGCAAAGTACAAGCTTGCCTGTCATTCGTTCACCGTTTTTTTATTCCGAGCTGAGTCTTCGAAGTTCTTGTTGCGCAACTGACAAAGTCGCGAAATCGATTTCCGGCCGTTGCTTCATTTCATCGAGGATTGTTTTGAAACGCTCCACGGCCGTCGCGTTTTTCTCGAGCCATACGTCTACGGCATCTTTCGGAATCGTCGCGCCGCGACGTCGGAGCAGAATACTGGAAAGGTCACGTCTTTCCCGATAAATCTCTTCACGCAGATTGCTTCTCGCCATCGCCTGCCATCGACCATCCGCCTTGAGCGCTTCGATGTTCCTGTAGATCCAGGGTATATCGAGCTTGTCACTCAGCTGTGCATAGACTTTCGCAGTCTCGATGACGTCCTTCTTGCACAGGATGGCCATATCGGTAATGTCGAGCGAGGCTCGCATCAGATAAATTGCGGCCATCTTGCTAGCGAGTTTTTTCGGCACGCCAAGCTGAATGTAATGATCTGCGGCCCGCTTGCGCGTCTCGCTGGTCGAACCAGTGAAAATGGTCAAAGCTCGGCTGAATATGGCCGATATACCCGGTTTGAACAGCTCCACGGTCGACTCGATTTCTAGTTCGTCGCCGTACTTTTCGATCAGCCAGTAGCAGGCGTGCCGGAGTATGCGACTGACCTCGAACATCATCGACTGCTGGGCAGTTGCCGGAATCTCGTTGTCCAGCGATTCTATGGTTTGCAACAGGTCCCCGGCCTGGCAAATTTCCCTGGCGATGACATATGCCCGTGCAATTGTTACGCAGCTCACGCTCGTATCCTGTTGTACGCGCTTGACGAATGTCGGGCCCATGCGATTGACGATATTATTGGCGATCAGCGTTGCGAGTATCTGGGGGCTCAGCCGGTGATTGGCGATAAGGTCCGCATATCGGCGCCGCAATACGGCGGGAAAATATCGCTGGGGATCCGTTGTCAGGAAGTCTTCGAGGCTCTGGTTCGAATCGATTAGCCCGTTGTAAAGGTCGATTTTGGCGTAACTGAGAACGACGGCATACTCGGGTCGGGTAAAGCCCTGGTTTCTTTGGCGACGCTCATCGATTTCGACCTCGTCGGGCAGAAATTCCAGGCCTCTGTCGAGGAGCCCGGTCCTCTCGAGGTTGGCAATCAGCCGGGCCGTTTCGTCAAGTCGCTCGGTTGCCTTCGCCTCCATCATGCTGATCGACTGCGTTTGTAAATAGTTGTTGCGCAGCACGAGTTTTGCGACCTCGTCGGTCATCTCTGCAAGAAGAGTGTCGCGCTTCTGGCGGGTCAGACCCTTGCTCTGTGCCGCAGCGCTCAACAGGATCTTAATATTGACTTCGCGATCCGAACTGTCGACTCCTGCCGAGTTATCGATGAAGTCCGTGTTCACGCGCCCGCCATTCATGCTGTATTCAATTCTCGCGAGCTGCGTCAAGCCCAGGTTGCCGCCCTCGCCAACAACTTTGCAGCGCAGCTCGTTGGCATTCACCCGGACATTGTCGTTGCTCTTGTCACCAACATCGGCGTGACTTTCGGTGCTGGCTTTTACGTAGGTGCCAATGCCGCCATTCCACAGCAGGTCAACGTCCATTTTCACGATCAGGCGAATCAATTCGAGCGGCCGCACGGACGTAAGCTCGGTATCGAGGAGCTCGCGGGCTTCGGCGCTCAGCTTGATGTTCTTGGCTTGCCTCGAGTAAATGCCGCCGCCTTTGGACATCAGGGTATCGTCATAGTCCGTCCATCTCGATCTCGGCATCCTGAAAAGCCGCTTGCGCTCGCGAAAACTACCGGCCATGTCGGGGTCAGGGTCGATGAAAATAAACTCGTGATTGAACGCGGCGACGAGCTTGATTTTTTTGGACAACAGCATGCCATTGCCGAAAACGTCGCCACTCATATCGCCAATGCCTACGACAGTGAACGGATCGGTCTGCACATTGACATCCTGCTCTCTGAAGTGCCGCTTGACCGCCTCCCAGGCGCCCCGCGCAGTAATGGCCATTTTTTTGTGGTCATAGCCGGCCGATCCGCCGGACGCGAACGCGTCATCCAGCCAGTACTTGTATTTTGCCGATATGCCGTTAGCGATGTCCGAAAACGTTGCCGTGCCTTTGTCTGCAGCGACCACGAGATACGGATCATCCGAATCGCGCCGGACGACCTGTCTTGGCGCAACGATCTTTCCGTCGATGATGTTGTCCGTTATATCGAGCAGTCCGGAGATGAAAGTCTTGTAACAGGCGATGACCTCTGCCATGACGGCTTCACGATCACCTTTCGGCAGATGCTTCGGCACAAAGCCGCCTTTGGCGCCGGTTGGAACAATCACAGTATTCTTGACGACCTGCGCTTTCATCAGGCCCAGGACTTCTGTTCGGAAGTCCTCCCTACGGTCCGACCATCGGATGCCGCCACGCGCGATGTCACCGCCACGCAGATGTACGCCCTCCACCCGCGGCGAAAAAACGAAAATTTCGAATTTCGGTCTTGGCAGAGGAACTTCGGGCAGATTGCGGGAATCGAGCTTGATGGAAATGCAGGGTCTGTGTTCGTCAGACTCGTTCGTCTGATAATAGTTTGTACGCAAGGTCGCGTTAACCGCTCCCGCGAACGCGGACAGGATTCGGTCTTCGTCCAGATTTTTCGCGCCCGCGACGCCTCTGGCAATCATCTTTCTGATCCCGGGCAGATCATTCTCGCGCTTTTGCTTCTTTATCGAGGGATCGAACTGCAGTTCGAATTGGGCAACCAGATTCCTGGCCAGATCCGAATGCGCAGCGAGGACATCCTGCATGTAGTTCTGGCTGAACGGAATGCCGAGCTGGGTGAGGTACTTGGCGTAACAGCGGATCAGGGCTGTCTGGCGCCAGTCAAGCCCGGCAGCGAGAACCAGTCGGTTGAATCCGTCATTCTCTGCATTGCCGGCCAATACGTTCCGGAAGCAGTCCTGGAACCGCCCGGCGGCGGAATCGATGTCGAGTTCTGATGCGTCGTCGTAATGCAATACGAAATCCTGAATCCAGAAGTCTCCAACGCTCCTTACAGTCGCCTGGTATGGCCGCTCGCTATGAACCTCGGTGCCCATGTCCTCGAGAACGGGCAGTACCCTTGAGAGATATAAGGGGTAGTCGCGCTGAAACGTCTTGAAGCATAGATGTTGTTGTTCGGAATCTGCCGGTTGATAAAGAAGAAACGATTGCTTCTTGTCCTCGTTGATCATTCGATCAATTCGTTTGACGTCGAGGCAGGCGATATTCGGGGAGATATCTCCTTCGTACCCAACGGGGAACGATTCTCCGTACTTGCGAAAGAGCGACATGCCGACATCCTGTTCGTATTTTCTTGTCAACTCGATTCGTAGCTTGTCGCGCCAACTCACGACTGCATCGGCGATGACCTGCTCGATGTCGCGGATGCTGATCCTCGGTCGGTCGCCGGGGGCCGTGCGAACGATCAGGTGAACACGCGCCAGCGGCGAATCTGTTATCTGCACGCTGGAATCAACCGATGTGCCGCTAAAAGCCTCCATAAGGATGGCCTCGACTCGTCCCCGAATCGCCGTCGAATATTTCTCTCTCGGAACATAGACGATACAGGAGTAAAACCGTCTAAATGTATCGCGCCGAAGAAAGAATCGAACCCTCTGCCTGTCCTGAAGATTCAAAATGCCCGTGGTCGTTCTGACGAGGTCCTGAATGGAACTCTGAAAAAGTTCATCGCGTGGGAACGAGTCCAGGATATGCATCAGGGCCTTGCCACGATGACCGGATGGCTCCATGCGCGACCGTTCTAATACGCGTTGAATCTTGAGTCGAAGGAGTGGAATATTTCTTGGGCTCTCGCTGTAAGCGATCGATGTAAAGAGACCGAGAAATCTTTTCTCGCCGATGGCGTCGCCCTTGTCGTCATAGATCTTGATGCCGATGTAATCAAGGTAACTATGCCGGTGTACGGTGGAGCGGGAGTTGGCCTTTGTAATGATCAGGCCTTCTTTTGAGCGCGTGTAACGCCGCATCTCCTTCGTGAGTTCGACCGCCCGGATGCCGCGATCATTGGAGTGCAGAATACCCAGACCGCTGCCATCGACCGGCTGCAGGAAGATTTTGTCCTTGCGAGCGTGCAGTTTGTATTCGCGATAACCCAGAAACGTGAAGCGATCGTCGACCAGCCACTTGAGAAGCTCTTCGGTTTCGTCTGCCCATGCTGAATCTGTATCGCCAGGCCCGTTTTCCAGGGCCGTGATCGCCTCGTACATACGGCCGCGCATCTTCGGCCAGTCTGTAACCGCAATTCGCACGTCGGCCAGGACCCGATAGATTTCGTGCTCGAGAAGATTCAGGACTTGTAGATCTGTTTCCTTGTCTACGGCGAAGCGAATGAACGACTCGTTCCGGCCACCGTCAGTTGTGGAAAGAACTTCCTGCATTCTCCCTTTGGCGTCGCGTCTTACTCGCAGCACCGGATGTACCGTGATGTGAATTGCCAGACTCTGACGATTTATGGCTGCCGATACCGAATCGACCAGGAAGGGCATATCATCGTTGACCAGCTCGACGAAGGTATAGTCGGAGGTATAGCCATGTTTCTTCTCGGTCGGATTGAAGATGCGGAGTAGTGCCTGGCCCTTTTTTCTGACCATGCCGAAATCGAGATGTGAAATCGCCGCCCGCGCCATGACCGCCGGCGCCCTGCCTTGCATGTCCTCAACGGGAACGTCGCCGGCATAACGTCGCAGGAAGTTGTTGATCTGCTTCCTGTCAGACAGGCACTTTGACTTGGGTTTTGACGCAACGATCTCGTCGATCAGGAGATCCTTGATGTCGCTCGTGCGACGGTATTTTTGTTTTGTCACTGCAGGCACTCCGATCGGGCTGGTTACCGATCCGGTTTATGAGAATATCTCGTTTCTCTTTATCGTGTTACTGCGGTTTTTCCAGATCTTGAATCATAGCGGCGAGGAATCGAGCTGCTTCGCCACCGGTCACACAACGATGATCAAAGCTGAGGGACAGCGGTATGCGCCTGTGTACCTCGATTCCACCCATAACTGCAACGACATCGTGCTGCAATTTCCCCGATCCTACAATCGCAACTGTCGGCGGTACCATGATGGGTGTCGCATAACGGCCCGCCAGAGTGCCGAAGTTTGACAATGTAATCGTGTAATTGACCATATCGGCCGGTTTGACCGTTCTGTCCCGGGTCGCCTGCTTGATTGCTGCGACGGCTGCCCGAATCTCGCCGAGCCCCTTTGCTTCGACGTTGCGAACAACAGGTACGATCAGACCATCGTCGGTGTCGACCGCCATGCCGATATCAACGCGCGATTCGATCTGATGGCTCATGCTGTCCTGGTCGTAAAATCCGTTCAGGCTGGGTTCTGCCGCACAGCCAGCGACGATGGCACGTAGCAAGCGCGCCGTGAAGTCCCGTTTGTTCAGCCATTCATGTATGTCGGCGTCATCGAACAGTGTGCAAAGCGCGACCTGGTCACGTGACAAGCTCATGCTTTGCGCCATTGCACGGCGGGGTCCGCGGAGGGACACGGTTTGGCCTTGCATCAGTGCCAGCCGGGCGCTTTGAGCTGCCGGCGCGGCTTCGTTCTGCGCCCTGCTGAGATCCGCCTGCGTGATCTGCCCGTTCTTGCCACTCGGCGTAATCGTACTCAGGTCGATGCCGAGCCGCTTTGCCTGCGTGCGTACGGCGGGGGTTGCCTTGATTCGGCCCTGTTTGCGACGTCTACTGCCACCGGCTATTGCTGTCTCTTCGACTAACTCGCCGCCGCTCGGGACGTTGCCAACGACCGTGGCGCTGTCATCGCTGGCTTGTGCTTTTTCGGCCGCAGGCTTTTCCGCCACTGAATCGGCATCCGAAAAGTCCACCAGCGGGGCTCCTGTTTCGACGACCTCACCTTCCTTGGCATAAAGCCTGGCGATGACACCGGATTGCGGAGACGGCAGTTCGACGACCGCCTTCGCGGTTTCGACCGACACGAGGAGATCGTCCGTCTTGACGGTGTCGCCCTCGGCAACATGCCAGCTGACGATCTCGGCTTCAGGAAGGCCCTCACCGAGATCCGGGAGGTTAAAAGTCGTCATATCTAGTCTTCGAGTGTCTGGGCAATTGCATCCGTAATCTTCTTGACGCTGGGCATGTAGTCCATCTCCCGCCTGAAATAAGGCATGACAGTGTCATACCCAGTAACGCGCCGGATTGGACCCTTCAAATCGTACATGCCTTTCTCCGCCACGATCGCAGCGATCTCAGCGCCGACACCGCAGGTCCTGGCTGCTTCGTGAATGATGACAATCCGGCCGGTTTTTTCAACCGATTCGAGCATCGTCTCGTAGTCGATCGGGCTGATTGTTGCCAGGTCGATAATTTCGCAACTCACGCCACTCTTCGACATCTGATCGGCAGCCTTCATTGTCTCGAAGGTCATGGCGCCCCAGGTGACAAGCGTCACGTCGCTGCCCTCGCGCAGGATGTAGCAGACATCGAGCGGCAGAGCCTTGCCATTGTCTTCAACATGCTGCTTGTTCAGGCGGTAGATTCGTTTCGGCTCAAGGAAGACGACCGGATCGGGATCGCGGATAGCCGCCAACAGCAAGCCATAGGCACGAGTGGGCGACGAGGGAATGACGACACGTACGCCCGGCATGTGGGCGAACAGGGCCTCGGTGCTCTCGGAGTGCTGCTCCGGGGCATGAATGCCTCCGCCATAGGGTGCGCGCAGGACCATCGGACAGCTCAGGCGACCGCGAGTGCGGTTCCTCATCCGCCCTGCGTGATTGATGATCTGATCGATAGTGGGATAGATGAAGCCCATAAACTGGATTTCGGCAATCGGCCGCATTCCTTGTGTGGCCATGCCGATGGAAACTCCTGCGATCATCCCTTCGGCGAGCGGTGTGTCATAAACCCGATCCTCGCCGAATCGCTGCTGCAACCCGGCGGTCGCCCGGAACACGCCGCCGTTCACGCCAACGTCCTCGCCCAAAATGACGACGCGGGGATCGTGCTCGAGTTCCCAGGCCATCGCCATGGTCAGCGCATCAATAAGCGATACGTTAGCCATGCGAGCCGCCGCTGGTATCGCTGTATTTGATCGCGTCTTGTCGTTGTTCCTGCAGGAGCTCAGGCAACTCCTCGTACAGGTAATCGAACATGGACTCTGGTGCGGGCCTCGGCGTGTTCAGGTAAAGCTGGACGGCGGCATCCACTTTTTCGGCAGCATCTTCGAGCAGCTTCTGCTCTTTCTTGTCGTCCCAGACGCCAAGGTCGATCAGGTACTGCCTCATCCTCAACAGAGGCTCTACTTTCCTTGCGGTCTCGACTTCGTCTTTTTTGCGATAACGGCTGGCATCATCTGCGGTGGTGTGATCGCTTAGTCGATAAGTGACGGCCTCAATCAGGGTCGCGCCGTCTCCATTGCGCCCTCGCTGAAGAGCCCTCTCAACCCAATGCCGGACCGCGATGATGTCATTACCGTCCACCTGAATACCCGGGATTCCGGCGGCGACGGATTTCTGCGCCAGGGTCTTGCTCGCCGTCTGCAACTCGATGGGGACCGAGATCGCCCATTTGTTGTTGACGACCATGAATACGACCGGCAGCTTCCTGGCGCCGGCGATGTTCATGGCTTCATAAAAAGCACCTTCGGAAGTGCCGCCATCGCCGTTAATCGAGACAGCGCAGCGCTTTTCTCCGCGAAGCTGGAAGGCCATCGCGGCGCCGGCCGAATGCAGGCATTGCGTTGCGATCGGCACGCAGAAGGGAAAATCTCCCTTCGGCCCCTCGAAGTCGCTGCCACGCTCGTCGCCGCCCCAAAAAAGCAGAATCTCACTCATCTTGACGCCGCGGTAGAGCATTGCGCCATACTCGCGGTAACTGGGAGCCAGAACGTCGTCCTCGCGCATTGCCGCGGCGATACCGACGTGCGTCGCCTCGTGACCGAGGCAGGACGCATAGGTGCCAAGCTTGCCGGTGCGCTGTAAATTGACGGCCTTGGAATCGAACACCCGCGTTTCTGTCATATGACGATACAGATCAATAAGGGTGTCAGGATCCTTGGCAAATTCAGGAATGTCCGCGCTGGGTTTGCCGGCCGGATCCAGAAATTGACTGTACTGGATCTCGAAATCCGCGATGGTTTCCAAGCAATAACTCCATTTTGATCCGGCGGCTCGATTTTTCGATTTCGCGTTCTGGCTGTCACATCCTGGTTTTGCCAACGCTGCCGGTCATTCGATTCAAGAAGCGCCGG
>Ga0255052_10000343_pt1 | contig 37523 bp, 37 predicted proteins | sample JV7_2_21_MG_FD_188632 | JGI IMG/M metagenome (GOLD analysis project Ga0255052, IMG submission 188632) | Seawater microbial communities from Jervis Inlet, British Columbia, Canada - JV7_2_21 | ecosystem: Environmental > Aquatic > Marine > Inlet | place: Canada: British Columbia | collected...
AATTTCTCCAGTATATAATCTGAATATAACAGTATAATATTTTCACACAAAATTTATATTTTTCACAGTAAAAAGGGGGACAGGCACATCAAGGGCGCTGTGCAATACCCCCACCACACCGCAAGGCGGGTAAACTCCGGGAATGAAACCGACCGACTGTGACTGTGGGCGGGAGGGGATTCGAACTAATGCCGTTCAATAAAACCTTCCGATTACCTGGGCGAAAAAATTCATCAAAAATATAGAGTATTCTTCATCTGACATCAAGATAAATCTTTATTCTTCAGTCAGTTCTGAGTCTTTAAAATCTTCAGAATTTTGCGGGAAAAACAAACAGTTTCGGGGGAAAACTCTCGATGAGTCGTCCCCCGAATTTCATAAATCGCTCGCTGGCGACAAAATTTCTGGCTCCCCATGCCGTACAGTTTCGAACCCTTCGAATCCCTCAGGACTTAAAAAAAATAAGGTGGTGAGCATGTCGAACCGCTATTTTTCAGTAGTTTTCCCAAATACCATACACAGTTGTAGAAAAAGGAACCTCTGAGGGCCTGCCCCGTAGTCTAAGTGCTTGAAAGGACTTTACGGGGCTCAGGGCCGCGTCCTTTTATCCGCCTTCGGCGGACACCTCGCAAAAATTCTTTGGAATTTATCCTGAGTAAAATCGAAGGATTTTTTGAATATTGGCGGCGGGTGAATTTACTACTTCTTTGTAATAACTAAAAAATTAATTCCTCGTATCAATAAAAACAATGATTAACAAATAACTTCAGATTTACCCACTAATAAATCAACATTTAATCCAGAATTGGAACTTTCGAAAAATTTATATACTTCATTTAATGATTCAAATGATATATATCTCACTTTTTTATCAAAATCTATTTTTTTAAACGTAGGTCGTTTTATTTGTTCTATAAGACGGTTACGCTTTGAACGTGGAGCAACTATAAATAGAGGATAAATACTGTTTGGAGCAATAATCTTAAGGTCTGAAAATCTTAACAAACCGGAATAAATTGAAGTGGTATTTTCTACTTCAAATGCAGCATCAATACGAAACTCTTCTTTCCATACAACATCAATGTTTTCCACATATTTGGCAGGCACATCAATGCCAGCAACAAATTCTTCTTCAAAATCAGTAAAATCAAATTCTTTCGTAATTCTAGATTGATCGTTTTTTGGTATCCATACTTTTGAACCTGCTTTTAATCCTAGTCGAATAAGTTTCCATTGCATTTTTATATGTTCAGACAGTTCGTTATCATCTAGAATTTCTTGAATGTCTTCATCTGTCAATTCTGCAGCATAATCATCCATAAGAGAGGTATCTTCTTTAACAATAAATTCATCACCTTGTTTTATACGCTGGAGTATTGAATAAAGATCATCGTATTTAGAATAAAACTTTTCTAGTCTATCTTTACTAATCGAGGTAAAACCCCGCAAACTATAATTCGATTTATAACCAAACAGCTTGTTAAACTCAGAAAAAGGCAAGTCTATTTCTAACGGATTAGCAATAAAATAAATTAAATCCCATCCTTCTTTAGTCTTTACTTTTATATTCTTCCAAAGTTCTCGCGATAAATCTGAATTGATAGTTTTGTCAGCAACCTTACCGAGAAGCTTTATCGTATTTCCTTCAACTATGAGAATATCATCACCTGGCATCATACGTTCAAACTTTGACCGATTAGAATCCGTATTACGAGAACCCCAAACAGCAATAAGTTTGCTTCCAAATATATGTTTTAGTCTATTTTTCAAATTGAAATTTAAATATTTAAAGATACGGTCAGGCGCAACTCTATTTTTAATGGTATCTTCATAATGAACCATCTGCTCATAATTCCCAGGGGCCATATACAAAATAAAAATTTTTCTCATTATTTAGCTATCAATACTCATTATATTTTTTTGCACTACCACGGACTTTGTTTGATGGGTATTTTTTTCTATTCTTTTCTAATTTTCTAGAAACAACACCCTCTATATCAATTCCCAAGTCAGTACATAAATATGTAAGATAAATGGCAATGTCTGCAATTTCTTCAGATATTGTTTCATGTCCATTGTCTTTTAACATCTTAGATATTTCTTTATCAGTTTTCCACTGAAAATTTTCAAGCAGTTCCGAGGCTTCAATAACTAAAGATACTGCCAGGTCTTTAGGTTTATGGAACTTTTCCCAGTCTCGTTTTTTTCGAAACTCAATAAGTCTTTTCTTTAATTCATCTGAAATCATGATTTTTGCTATGTTTTATATTTAACTTGATTATGCCATTCAATATACTCACGCGATGGTCTGTATATTGGATCAGAAGGCACATGTAATAGGGAACCTTGTAAGGCATAGTACTCTCGACCATTCTCGAATTCCTCTTTTATACGTCTGCTTACTTCAACATGTAAATCAGTAGTTATTGTCATATATCCTAAATCAAAAAGTTTATGCAAGTCAGTTCGAAGCAAAAGACCATTATCTATTCTATGAGGACCTGATTCTGCGAATGGCTTTATATGCACTGCATCCAATACAGGCAAAGTGCGTTCTTTTGTAATTGAACATCTTCTATTGTACGTATCCGTTACAAGAACACGAAAAGCCCCCTGCCCCAAGCGAGCATGGGTTAAATACTCAGTGCCATAGAGGGCGACTTCTTCTGCAACTTTATCAGCTCCTGTTGCCACTAATTTTCCAATCCTTTTAAGCCTGTTTTGGACGTCATCCCATAAGGCTGAACCAATGGATTTATCAGTATCATAAGTTTTACCCTGAACAATATTTGGACTCCAATCTTTTGGGGTTGGAATCCACTCATCTTTCTTAAAAAAGAAGGGATTAGTAAGAATATTGCAGCCAATCAAGGGGTCAATTTCATCTCTCTTTATCTGTCTACGAAGTCTAATAATTCGTGCTCGAAAACTTTCGAAATCTTCAGCACCATTTTTTTCGCCAAAAGCATTCCAGACTAAAGAAATTGGCAGAATTGAGTGTCTTACAAAAAAACCCCCTCCAACAATATAATTCAAGGGACTGTGGAGTTTAAAAAGAAAGGGCTCACCTGGTTGAAGTGCTTTGAATGGTGTACCACCTGGCTGCCAGAAATTTACTTCATCAGGGGTACGAATTGATAAGAAATTAAACCAGTCGTTATTAGTAACCCCAATCCAAAACTTCACAACCTAATCTCCTGTGATTGACAAGCATAAAACACCCTCATTCTAATGGAAAATACAATATTTCAGCAACATTAATTATTAGAGGGGAAAGCTCGATATATGAAGGCTTGACTCCTTTTCACTCATCCTAAATCACCGAAAATCCAATGTTCTTAAGATAGTTAAAGGTTGCGTCGTAAAAGAGGGAGTTGCGTGTAGGATCCTCTGAATTACCCGGTGGAACTACAATTACCATGCCTTGCCTAGCACGAGTTAGGAGAACACGATAAGCATTCTTGAGGTAGTTTTGTCGTTCGAGCTTTTTAATATGATTCCAGCGATGGCCACGAAAAGACCAATGTTCCCAACCTTTTTTAGCATATCTGAAATCGGCGTCCCATGTTACGCATGCCCAATCAAGCTCAAGTCCCTGCACGTGAAATTCCGTAGCAACATCCTCAAGATAATACGACGAACGCACATCTTCCTTGCCGTCAAGGAACCAGTGAATTGGATCCATTGGTGATTTCACATTAATCGCATGTGGCTTTAATCGCTCTGCCTGAGAAGAGACCACTATCCCGTAACGTTCCGATCCTCGCGCTTGCTCTTTCAGCCATTGTTTTGCCTTGAAAAGATCACGTGTGATAACAATTGGATATTTCTTTTCCACTTTTGCCAGTGTATTGCGCGCTTCATTAATCTTAAGGTCAAGCAATTGCTTTACCAATAATGAAACATGCTCAGCGCGGAACGAACGCATCGAGACAGCAAGATGCAATTCATCTTTATTCACAACATTGGCGCGCGATTTTACTTCGTCTAATATTTTACCTGCACCATATTCGCTGTCGGTAAGCCGAGAAGAAATGTAAATATGCCAATCGGGAAATGAACGATTCAAGGATTCAATCCATTCGCTGATTCCCGCCTCTCCCGTATGAATCTCCTGTCCACCACCAACGAGACAAACAATCACTGCCCAATCCGGATGGCGGTCAAGGCAGGAGATGAGAAATTCCGGTTCAGACTTATTAAAGTTAGGGTTTTTCTTTTTATTGCGCATAAATTTTGATGTCTGTTCCACATTCCACGCACGTTGTGCTTCGTCAAATAATGCTACGTGTTCGATAGGGGGTTTTTCGGAATCAACAAGGCATTCATCACGAAAATTGTGAACATTTTGAATAAACATCTTAATGTCACTCATTGCCTCGCCTTTTTTGATTTTGCGCCCATGTTGTTTCTCGTGCTGAACTTTATCCCGAGTTAAAGCTTCGCGCAGGATAGCTACCAGTGGTCCATTACCCGAAAGAAAAACACTGTAAAGGTCAGTGTTCTTATCAATATGCTCAGTCGCTATATTAAGGCCTACCAATGTTTTGCCCGCGCCGGGGACACCGGTAACAAAACAGATGGATTTATGCGATTTATCTTTTGAATAGCGGATGACTTCTGCTATAGCATCGGATGTTTCACTTAGGTTGATGGCGGATGCATCACTACGCGAAATTTCAGCAACTGAGTGACCATTGTAGAGTGCCATAGCTGCTTCGATGATTGTTGGGGTTGGACAATACCGCCCGCTTTCCCATTGTGACCGATCAATGTCTTTGCCGTCAGTAAAGCGTAGAACGTTTTCTATCACTTCACCAAGAAGATCAGTATTTGTCTTAATTGGATGAAATAATTTGTCGTTTTGAGGTGTGAGAGCAATAATAGGATTCACATTAATTGCCTCTGTTGCAATAAGAACCGGGGCAACAAACTGTTCGTGACTTGATTCATGGAAGTTCTTTAAATCTAACGCATAGTCCCATGTTTGATCTGTGGCAGATGCATTGAATTCCTCTTCTCCGACCTTGAACTCAAGAACAAATATCACTGGTCCTATGAGAAGTACAATGTCAATACGCCGCCCCATGCGGGGAATTGAATATTCAAAATAGATTGTTCCCTGACGAGATGACAGAACTTTTCCCATAATGCTGATTTCTGCAAGCCATGCATCACGTTGGGTTTGCTCCACTGGGAAAATACTATTTAGTGTCAGCTTCCCGAGTATCTCTTCAGATGAGGAATGTAGAAAGTTTGCGATAGAGTCAGAGTAATACTCTCGTTGAATGGTCTTATGAGGAGTATTCATTGATTCACTCCATTTCCAGATTAAAAAGACATTAATTGCTGTCAACCACCCACATTTTAATGAAAAAATGAATATACATCAACTATTTATTACTAAAGGGAGCAGGCGCACCAAGGGCGTGGCGGAAGACCCAGCGGGACTGAAGCCGACCGGCTTCGACTGTAGGGCAGGCGGGGGTTAAACCCTGAATACCATTTGGTACGGGACAGATATTCACCACTTAGGTAATAAATAGTCTGAATGAGGTAATAACTGGCCTAGTATTACGCAATTAAAATATGTACACGTTATGGACGTATTGAGTTATCATGGCCAAATAAGACGACTATTTGGACACGTTATTAGCATATGTCCACGTTATGGACACGTTATTTTGACAGTAAATTAAAGAGTTTTACGTTTAAATATAGGTTTTCTTTCCCTATTTTCTTCGATTTTAATATCCCGACTTTTTCAAGTTTTTTCAAATAGTCAGCGGCTGTCTTTCTCTCGGCGATCTTAGCCTCCACAAGGAACTGGCCCTTGGTATATGGTTGGTGGAACAACAGTTCTATCAGTTCCTTGGAATAAACCCTTTCGGGCAGCTTTTTCTTGGCCTCCTCAAGGGTCTTTTCGAAGAGTGACCGTATACTTATTATCTTATCGCGCGTATAGGCAGAAGTCTGTTCCACCGCGTCCAGCATAAAGAGTATCCAAGGTCCCCATTTATCTTTTTCCGTAACATCCCGAAGTAAACGGTAATAGTCGTTTTTGTTTTCAATAATATATTTACTTAAGTAGAGGACTGGTAAGTCCAGCAAGTCTTTATACACCAAAAAAAGTATATTTATAATTCTTCCTGCCCGGCCGTTACCATCAAAAAATGGATGGATAGCTTCAAATTGGTAATGTATGATGGCCAGTTTAATTAAAGGGTCAACTTTATCTTCTGCATGGATATAGTCTTCAAGGTTTTTTAATTTGTCTCTTATAACCTGCTCACCCTCTGGAGGCGTATAAAGGACTTCTCCTGTGGCAGAATTTGCTATTTTTGTGCCAGGCACATTCCTTATACTTGCCTTATTTTGTTTAATGGTCTGAAAAATTTTAATAAAAGTATTAGTAGACAAGACAGCTCTTTTCTTGAGTGTAGTGAATCCTTCCCAAAGGGCTTCACGGTATCTTAGGACTTCTTTTGTGGCTGGGTCTATTTTGTTTGTTTTTGCTGTGAAAGCCTTAAATAATGCATCTGTAGTGGTAACTACGTTCTCTATTTCTGAACTCGACTGAGCTTCACGGAGGACAATAGTATTAATCAGCATAGCCTGGTTCGGTATTGTCTCACCGACTCCTTTTAATTCAGCCAATGCCCGGCCAGCGGACACGGTCTTTTTCAAGACAGCTCTGGTTTCCATATCTGCCTTTGGCGGGATTAAAGGAAGTTGATTGTATGGTTTACTCCGAGCAAATTTCATATTTTTTTTAATATATCTCTCTATCCTTAAACATCCTCATTCTACTGCAAAATTTAGTATTTCAGCAACTTTAATTATAGGGAAGCTGGCACGGGGCACAGGGAGCGAAAAACCGGAGGATTGAAGCCCGAGCACCGAGACAGCAGGGAGGGCGGGGGCAATATTAATCAAGCCCGCCTGAGGCGGACAAGCAAGACGCCGAAGGTCAAAAGTCTTCCCGATTCATCGGGATGTCTTTTGCAGGGGCGTTCCTTTCTGACCGTAAGGGAAGAATGGTGATGAATATTGCAGGTGGTGGGGAGCCAGAAATTATGGAAGTCGAACTTCCATAATTTTAAATCTCTCATGTCCACATTATTACGACATTATGTCGATGACGTCGACATATCCCTAGAAAGTGTCGAAATATTACATAAATTTCGACATGTTCTTTATTTGTGTCGATGACGTTGCATTGTGTACGACAACCATATCATGCCCAATTTAAGCAATTATCTGTGCATGATAAATTCTCAAAAATCATTTGGTTAATTTCCACCACATAATTACTGCAATCCCGGCTTTTGTGGCGGAAAACCAAATTAAGATCCCCCTTCTTCCCATGAAGAAATCCCAAGGATATCAAGAAGGTCATTTGTTTTTTCATATACTCTACGGATAATTATATCCCTGTCCTCTTTGTCTGTAATCTCAAGAAAGTCTGCTACCCATTTGGGGCCTATATGCTCTATGGAAGCGAACTTGCTTCTTATCTTCTCAAGTCCCTCCATAACAAGCCTGTTCTTTATGTGCGGTTTAAATTCCTCAGCAAGTTTCTGAACGCCTCCGGGATAATGCTCTACACAATAAAAGATATCATAAGCGTCCTTTTCCTTCATTCGTTCATACATTGCCATCCCTTTCATTACAAGAAAAGGGACCATCCCGGCAACTTTAAAACTCACTTTGTCTCTGCCGCCTTCAGGCAGTTCTCCCTCAAGAGTTATGGTAATTGCAGAGTCAAACGCAAGGTCACAGCCTCTTGCTTTTCTCACGCGGACATCCTGGACCTTCTGCGTCCTATGCCCTTTTCCTGTGCCTCCATATTCGCCGGCCATAAGGTCAACCTCAACCTCTATCGGCACCTGAAACGCATCGGGTTGAAAGGCATTGGCCTGCAATGCTCCTTCAACTTTTACTTTTCTGAAAAACCTGAAAGGGTGTTCTTTGTCCTGAGTATAGCCGCGTTTAAGAAATGCCTTTAGGATTGTTTGATAGGTATCGTCCGGGATTTTCGAGAAATTAAGGGCAACGTCAATATCAAGGCTTCCGATATGCGGTTCCTCAGACTGAGGCAAAAGCAATGTTGGTGTCCATCCGCCAATTATGACCATTTCGTCCTTTATCTCTCCCATAAGATGGACAAGCTCTATAAGCACCGCTTTGCAGGCATTAACCTCCCGTTCTCCGTATTGGCTTTTACTTACCATTTGGGTTTAATCCTCTGTTCGAATATGGCCTGTGCTGCCTCTTCGCCCCTTCCTTTGTAACTTTTAAGGTCAAGATAAAGCTGGATGTCGGATACAACGTTAATGCCTTTAATATTCTGAAGACCATAGAAGACACCTTCATCATATGGCTGCAAAAGAGTAATATTTGCCCCGGTCTCTACTTTTTTCAGTTGCAGGGCTTTTGCAACATTTTCAATATTGCCATCAACATAGGAAAGAAACCGCATAAATCTTACAAACGGAGCAACTTTTCTTGCTCCTGAAAATAATGCAAGACCATAACTATATTTTCTTTTTTCACATTCTTTCTTAATTGCTGCCTCAAGCTGGTCTTCTGAAAGACCTGAATAGAATGAAAAGCCCGGATTTTTTTCATAGGAATAATTATTGATCCACTGATTAAGCACTTCTTCGGATTTAGCAAGATAGAAACTCTTATTTTCTTCCTTAATCCATTCTTCGGAAAGGAGCGCCTGTTTCACCCTTGAGGTCAGCCCTATGCTGATACCTGCCTCTTTTGACAGGTCTTCAACATACCACCTCTTTAAAGGATCTGACAGAAGCACCCTCAGTATCCTGCTTGATTTCGGAGAGAAGACAGACTTTGATATACGTCTAACAGAGAAGGGATTGGGTCTGCCGCTTCTTTCTATAAAAATATTTTTGAAAGACAGGAAAGCATTCCCGGCAAGGTCAACACATCCTATGTCTGCTTCTTTGCATATCTGCCTGCTTGAATCACTGAGATAAGGCGCGACCAATATTCCGTAGGAATCTTTTAAGTTCTTAAGATAGTCTTTAATCTGGGCAATTGCCATTCTCACAATGCGGGGCTCACCCTGCGACTTTACCTCAACAATAAATTTTGTGGGTTTGCCAGAGATAAGGACTGTTAATACAATGTCAAATTGTTTGTTATCAATTCTGGCATTGGTTTTTGACTCTTTTATTACAACGAAAGGGATGCCTGCAAGAGTAGACTCAAGGCTTTTTTTTGCCCTGGTTTCCATATCTCTTCCTGTATATTGTTTCACTGTTTTCCTCTGTTTCACCATATGGTGAAACTATATATTATAGTGAAACAAAAGTCAAGCACTTTTTATAATTACTACAAAAAAGAGGGGTGGTTGTACTACCTCGGAATCCTTAATACCTCTTGTCTTTCTTAACCACCTTCCCCAACAACCACATTTTAATGAAAAAATGAATAATCATCAACTCTTATTTAGAAGGGGGAAGCAGGCGCTTAAAGGGCGCTGCGGGTACAGGGCAAAACTAGACGTGGGGGCTAAGAAGGACTTGGACAACGGGATAAACCCCGTAAAATCATTAGAATAACGGGGTTCCAAGGTGTCGGGATTTCCGCCGGTCTTATACGTGGCTACAACAGGCAACGCATACCAACCAACTCTAATTATCGCAACTATGGAAGTCGAACTCCAATAGCAGCTATTTTGCAGAGATTAAACCTTTTTGAATTTCGATGGTCTAAATAGATAAAAAAAGAGTTGATTATTAAGGCATTGGGGGAGGGTTAAAATACTAAAAGTTTTGATAGTTAGGCTGCATAATTAATGATATAATTGAATTAATCAGGGGAGGAGCGCTATGTTCATTCAATCAAAAATTACTCGTTGCTTTATGACCATTATCGTTATCAGTCTGTTTGCTTTGACATCTGTTCTGATGGCAGATAATGCATTTGCCCGTAATGGAGAGAGAAGGGAAGGCGAGTCCTATCGCACGGAACGCCGTGGTTCGGATTCATCAGTCCGCGAGAGAAGGGAAAGGGAAGGCAGGTCCTATCGCACGAAACGCCGCGGTTCGGATTCATCTGACCGCAGGCGAGAGAGAAGGGTTATAAGAACCCCTCGTTTTAGGCGTCACGGCCATGCAGTTCCAAGGCTTCCAAGGGGATATAGAAGATTTTGGTACAACAGAGAACCATTTTACTATAATCACGGTGTTTTCTATAGACCTGCCCGATCCGGTTTCGTTGTTGTAGTGGCTCCTATAGGAGTTATCGTTAATAGCCTTCCTATTGGTTACCAAAGGGTATGGGTTGATGATGTATGGTATTACACGTATGGCGGTGTTTTTTATTCGAGAGTGCCTTCCGGATATGTAGTTGTGGAAGCCCCTGCTGATGTAATTATTGAAGAAGATATTCCGGCTTTAGTTGAGCCGCCTGAGCCTGCTTCCGGAACAGTATCTATTGTGGCATCTATATTGAATGTCCGATCAGGGCCGAGTTTGAATTATCCTGTAATCTATCAGATTCATAGAGGCTATGTTTTGGAGGTCCATGGCAAAACGGTTGGATGGTTATATGTGCAGCTGCCGAATGGAGAGTTTGGATGGGTGATGAATATATATACGACCAGGCTTAAACCGCCGGGAAGCGGATAACATATCCCGTATTTTCTGAATGAAATTTTTTGATTTAAGGGAGGAGCCCGTGAAAAGACTGCTTTATATAGGAATTACCGTGATCCTGGCGCTATCCCTTTCCGGGTGCGGGAGCGCGGACTCCCGGGATATTTTCGTCGCCCAGATCTTTAGCGACCAGCAGGCAGACGGGGATATTGCCTTTGACCCGGTTCTTGATTCGTACACAGTAACGAACGACCCGAATACCATCTTTTTCGGGATTGACGATGCAGACCCTAATTTACCGGAATTCCGAGCTTTTTTGGTCTTTCCTCTCGACGGATCCAACAATGGAGGTGTGGTTCCCTTAAACGCGAATATTGTATCGGCGACCCTGGAGGTTTTCGTCGACGAAGTGAGCTTCGCCTTGACGGTTCCTGCGCTGTTGGACCTCGTACAGTTTTCCATTGCTGGTTTGACCCCTGCGGATTTTGACTCTTCTCCATTGCAATTTCCAGATGGCACTGATGCGACTCTAAACTTTAATTTCTTTTCCTCTGACCAGGGCAATTTTGTGCTCATCGATGTTACCACTCTGATGCGAGAGACTCAGCGGCACGGGTTGTCCGACTTCCAGGTGCGTTTCCTGCTCGATTTCGTTACGAATGCCGGGCTTGTAGGAATCGAGGACCGGCCAAACATCACAATGAAAGCACCGCTCCTGACTGTGAAGTACCGCTGATGCCGGGTGTTCCGTAATGGTCCAAAGGGTTTGTTTCATTTCAGAGTATCCTGACAGCCATTGTGCAGCAGCATAACTATGCAGTCAAATTAATATTATCCGTAATTACCCTCGTATAAACGGCGTATCTTAATTTTTTATCCCATACCCACTGTGGTTCACGTGCGAAGGGACTCCTTGCCTAAATGTACAAAATTATTGAAGTTAACCTTCATACAGATGCAATGAAATCGTACCGGTAAAAAAGCTGATTGAAGAGCTGGTTTCAGAGACAAAAAAATATATGTAATTTTTCCCTCATTCAATCTTCTCTTTCTTTAAACGTTCCTGGTAGTCCTCCCATTCAATCGGGAGGCAGTGTTTCTTTTTATTATTACATTCCTTACAGGCCGGGACAACGTTGTTCTTTGTTGATTTGCCTCCGCGTATGACAGGCACAATATGGTCCATGGTCAGTTCCCGGGGCAGAGTTTCCCTTCTGCAGTAATAACACTTTCCTTTACTGCATTTTTGTTTCCACCACTGCGTTTTCCGGAGATCACGCGCTTTGTTCTTTTCTTTTTTTATTGCTTCTTCAGTAACTGTAGAATTAAAATAATCCATGTTCACCCCGTTAGAAAGCCCCCTTTTTACTCAAAACGAGCAGGGGGGATGAAAAATGTTGATCTTCCCCGTGGCAAGACCAGGGGAACCTGCCTGCCGTTAGGCAGGCATTCCCCCTAGAAGCTTGTCCGCATGCCCAAGGCATGTAAACCTCAGGCGTAGGCAAAGCACTTCTAACGGGGTTCACCCGTCACAAGTCAGATCGTCCGGCTTTGATTTTTATTAGATAACTAAATAATGTCCGGAATGCTTTGGGAGGTTTATTGTTTTCTTTTTCCTTTCTTGCATTTCTAATAAACTGGGTTAATTGCTGCCTGCCTGCATCAGGACATTTTTTTAATATTTTATCTATAAGCATATTTTTCCCTGCAATAAGCTCATCGCGCAATTTTTCCATAGCTTTGAATTCCGCGGCTTTTTTATAGTTCCCCTGTTCTATATTTAAAAGGGCCTCCTGTACAGATGCAGGGTCAATCTTTCGCATCAGCGTACCGATATGCTGCATCTGTCTTCGAAGCGCACCTCGCTGTTTGATTGTTTTTGCAAATTTGACGGCATCGTATATTTCCACAGGCAAATCAATATCATTAATCTGCTCCTCCGGCAGTTCCACAAGCCGATTGCCAAGCACCTGCAAAGACAGGGCTTCTTTTTTCTTTTTTGTTTTACTTTTATATTCCATAAATAAAAAAGGGTTCAAGGATTCGAGTGTTTAGATTCTAAAGATTTTATAAGTGCCTTGAGCATCCTTTCAATTTCGCCTATCTCTTTCTGAAAAATTTTTAATTTTGCAGTCTTTACATAGCCCAAGTCACCGGATAGCAGTACTTGAGTTTCTAGTTCGCAGATTGAACCATATGCTACATGCAAAAAACGAATATATTCCAGAGTCGATTTTCTTCCATATCCTTCGGCAATATTACTTGGAACTGATATTACAGACCTTCTTATCTGTGATATCAAACCATATGTTTCTTCTTTAGGAAATTCTTTTGTTGCTTTATAAATCTCCAAACATAGACGATATGACTTTTGCCAAACCTTTAACTCTTTATAATTTTTCAGCATTTCACTTTAATCCTCAATATTTTTTTAGTAGTTCACTTGACTCCAGGAACCCTAGACCCCTTGAACCCTGCCTCTTTAAAACAACTCATATTTTACCAGTCTTCCGTCAAGGCCGCCTGATTTCAAAGGCTTTTTCCATGTTGCCCTCAGCCCGAGCTTTTTGATTAATTCGCGTTCGCCAAAATAAATATATGCCGTAGAACCCTTGCATTTCTGTTTTAAAAAATCTCCTAACGATTTATAAAGGAGGTCAAGTTCCTGCCTTTCTCCCATGCGGATGCCGTAAGGAGGGTTTGTGATAATAACTCCATTCTCCAGTCCTTTGCCTTTTCTGAAATCAAGTGTTTCAAGTTTTATTTTTTCTCCGTGCGGCAGTTTGCAGATATTCATCCGTGCTGCCTTAACAGCCTGTGGGGATATATCACTTCCTGAGATATGCCCTCCTGGTAATTCCCTAATTTGCCGGTCAAGGTCTTTTTTTATTTTTGTACATACAGATTTGTCATAATCCGGAAGAAATTCAAATCCAAAGTGCTTACGGAAAATACCTGAAGGAATCCTGCAGTAATGCATCAGCACTTCACACAGTAAAGTACCTGAACCGCACATTGGGTCATAAAGCGGAACAGATCCGTCCCATTGGGTATATCTGATAATAGCTGCGGCAACAGTTTCCTGCATTGGAGCAGATACAGAATCCTTCCTATATCCCCGCCGATGAAGAGAGCCACCGGAGGTGTCCAGGCTTATGATAGCTTTGTCATGCCTTATATAGAGGTTGAGCCATACATCCGGATTTTTTGTATCAATGTCAGGCCTTTCCCCGGACATATCCCTGAATGAATCAACAATCCCATCTTTTAAACATAAGGACGCATAGTGTGAATTATTTATTTTGCTGTTTGATACATTACTGAAAACAGCAAATGTGTTTTTCCTGGAGAAAAAATCCGCCCATTTTATCTGTTTTGCTTTTTTATATAATTGATCGGTATTGAAGCAGTTAAACGATACCAGCGGGGCAAGTATTCTTGAGGCAAGCCTTGAAGAATAATTTATTCCGTAAAGCGTTTTCTTGTCAGCATTGAAATAGATGCCCCTGTATTCGGGGTTTATTTTCTGCGCACCGAGTTCAGACAGTTCCCGGCTGCCCAGTTCTTTTATATCATCTGCAATCTGGGCAAAGAAAAGTTTATTTTTCTGATATTCATACATAATTAACCATAAAAGGCTACATTGCTGCGCAATTCATATTTTTGTAACCTAAATTGTAACACAGCCATTAAAATAGGCAAAGAATGCGCAGGGACGGGCTTATGGTATTGGAGAAAACCATGAAATTTATATCGATGCTGCCGCCTGAGCTTGCACACAGGATCGGGTATGAAAATCCCGCCTTCATCTTTAAGCTGGATAAATAAACCCCGTTAGAAGATCTAATTAAGGTCTTCTAACGGGGCACGCGTTTTTTTAAGGACTGCGAGAGGTCCTGATGTATGACATAGAGCACCGGCATAAGAATCAGGATGACAAAGGTGGAAAAGAGAATACCATAACCCAGGGAAATTGCCATTGGAACGAGAAAACGAGCCTGAACCGATGTCTCGAATATCATGGGGGCAAGGCCGAAAAAGGTGGTGAGCGCTGTCAATATAATAGGGCGGAAGCGGCGAATGCCGGCATTGATTGCTGCCTGAAGGAACGGTTCGCCGCTGTCACGCATGCGGTTGGCAGTAACAGTAAGGATAAGCCCCCCGTTAATTACCACCCCACAGAGCGCTATCATCCCGAATACACTGATAATGCTCAGTTCATATCCCATTATCACATGCCCTGCAAGCGCGCTTACAATACCAAAGAAAATACTCACCATCACAAGAACTGCCTGGACATAACTTCTGAACAGGACCGCAAGAAGGGTGAAGATACCAAGCAGGGCAAATCCAAGTCCGTAGAATATCTGCTGAAAGGCCTCCCTTTGCTCCCGCTGCCTGCCCTCTAAAGAGTATCTCAATCCCTGGTAGTTAGCCAAAAGCTGCGGCAGGAATTCGGCCTTTAGGTTTGCAAGGATCCTGTTCTCATTAGCCAGTCCGGGTATGACATTGGCAGTAACGTTCAGAACGCGTTTAGCGTCAACACGTTTAATCTCTGTATAAGCCCTGCCGCTCTTAAGATGAGCAGCCCTTGAAAGGGGGATCTCACCGCCGTCAGGAGTTCGTATCATCAATTCTTCGAGATTGTAAAGTGATCTCCTTTCTGATTCCGGGAGGCGTACCAGAACCTTTACTTCATCACGTCCCCTCTGCTGTCTCAATGACTCAGCGCCGTAAAAGGCGTGCCTCACCTGGCTGCCGAGCTCCCGCGCGGTCAGTCCCAGGCTCCTCCCCTCTGAACGCATTGTAAAGTCAAACTGAGGTTTACCCCTTTGAAATCCGTCGTCAATATCAGTTACGCCTTTGTATTCAGAAATGGCAGCGGCAAGATCAGTCGCAGCAAGCTCCAGTGTCTCAGGATCAGGGTGTGTTATTTCAACATTGATGGCCTTAGAGCCTCCCGGCCCTATCAGGTAGTCAAAGAACAGGCTTTCGAGTCCGGCAATCTCGCCTACTTCTTTGCGCCACAGGACACTGAACTCACGCGTGGTAACCGCGCGTTCTTTTTGCGGGACAAGGTAGAATCTGACCTCTGCGGTATTTGAACCACGGCGTCCGACATCAGTCATGTTTCCGACAAAAATCCTGCTGCCGCCTGATTTCTCAACTGCGCGTAACCCGCCCTCTTCAATAAGGCGTGCGATCTGCCTGACATCTTCAATTGGTGCTCCATAGGGTAATGTAACCTCAGCATCTATCCGGTCAGTCTGAATACTCGGCCTGAATGAGAAATTAACCCGGCCGCTGTCCCAGTAAGCATAGGCAACAACCAATACGGCTAAAAATATAACTGTTGTCAAATAGCGGTTTGACACAGCAGACCTGAGCAGAGGTGCATAACGGTTGTTGATAAACTTTTCCAGCCCGGCTTCAAACCTTTTCGGTATTTTTGCAATCATACCGAGTATGCCCGCGGTAACTTTACTCCGGTGGTAAGCAAGGTGGGCAGGCAGGATAAACAAACACTCAACCAGGGAAATCGAAAAGACTGAAATAACGACAAGGGGCAGGACTGAAAGAAACTTGCCTGTTGAGCCCGGTATAAAAAGCAGGGGCATAAAGGCTATGATATTTGTTAGAACAGCAAATGTCACAACAGTGGACATCTCGCGAACTCCCTCGATAGATGCCTGAAGGGGCGGAAGTCCTTTCTCCCTCTTGTAAGAGATGTTTTCTCCCACAACCACTGCGTCATCTACAACAATACCGAGTGTAATAATGAATGCAAAAAGCGATATCATGTTGATACTTGCTCCGGCGTAACCCAGGACTAGGAACGAACCGATAATTGAGATAGGGATACCCATGGCAACCCAGAATGCCAGCCGGGTCTCCATAAAAAGCCCAAGGGTAATCAGCACCAGTATCAGCCCGATTATGCCGTTTCTAAGAAGCAGATCCAGGCGCTGTTTGTAGAGTACTGACCTGTCGTTGTAAAGGCTCAGCCCGATGCCTTCGGGCAAAGACGGTTTCAGATCCTCTATGTATTGCCGGACCTTTTCTGAAATATCTATCGGGGTCTGCTCGCCTGTCCGGTAAACGCCAAGCAGGACTGCCCGCTTCCCGTTGTAGTAGGCCTCACGTTCAGAGTCGGCAAACCCGTCAGTAATCTTTGCAATGTCTCCGATGGTAACCTGTGTGCCGTCAGGCTTGCTCACAAGCGGGATACCTGCAAATTCGCTCGCAAAATCGCGGCGTTCAGAAGTGCGAAGCAACACCTCGCCGCCCTCTGCCTTTATGCCGCCTCCGGGAACATCTACTGCGCTTTTTCTGATAATCTGTGCAATCTCATCAAGGGTAAACCCATAGGAGCGAAGCTGGGACTGGGGCACCTCTATGCTGATCTCAGGGCTGCGCACTCCCCTCAGTTCCACCTGAGTAACTGAGGGCAGCCCTAAAAGTTCCTCCCGTATGTTCTGGGCAAAATAGAACAGGCTCCGTTCATCTACATCTCCGTAGAGGGCAAGTTGTAAAACTTCGCGGCGGTGTGTCAGGAAACTGATCACAGGACGCTCGGCATCTTCGGGAAAGGAAGTAATGCGGTCTACACCGTTTTTTATGTCCTGGACTGCTTTATCAGGATTAGCACCGGAAAGCAGCTCAACGGAAATTCTGGCCCGGCCCTCATCAGCACGGGCTGTGATATGCTCTACATCTTCAAGACCGCGAATCTCCTCTTCTATTACAAGGATTATGCCCTCTTCAACCTCCTCAGGACTGGCACCGGGATAGGCAACTGATACTTCAACAATATCAAGCTCAAAATCAGGAAAGACCTCCTGCTTGATATTAGACATTACAATAAGCCCGCCGAATACAAGGGTCAGCATCAATATGTTGGCTGCCACATGATTTTTCGTCATCCAGGCGAGTATGCCTTTGATATTATGCGTTTCCATAGTTATTTAAGAGCGTAAGGGCGTAAGGTGTAAGAGCGCAAGGGGGAAAGAGCGGAAGATCGAAAATGCAAAAGAGCAAAAGTCAAAAGTTCAAAGTTCATGGGTTTAGTGTCCAGAGTTCAAGGGTTTAGAGTTTAAGGGATCAGGATTTGTTTCTCTTTCTCCCTTATCCTTTATATCCTTGATATTTATCCCGGGAAGTGGAGAGCGCAGTCTGCTGAGGATTACTGCATCACCATCCTCCAGATTAACATTGACCAGCACATCATCCTTGCGGCGCCATACCACACTAACCTTGCGGATCTGCAATTTATCCTGACTGTCCTTGACCCATATGACATCCCCTTCCCGCAGGGCCTGGCGCGGTATCGAATAAATGTCCTCAAAAAAACCTGCATCCAGTCTGACCTTCACATAGCTTCCAAGCAGGATCCTGCCTTCTTCTATCTGTTGTATGCTGTCTTTGTTTTGACCGGCATTACCATCATTAAGATTCAAGGGGTCATTGATATTAATCAGTATGCGGGCCATCCTGCCCTCGGGGTCCAGATCGCCCATTACCCTTAAGACATGTCCACGACGGACAACTGATGTGCTGTTGACTGATTCGAATACGACCTGCGTCTCTGAACCCTTTTTGCCTGTTTCTTCGGGAAGTGAGATCCTCTGAAGGACAGATACAGGAACCGATACCTGAACCCAGAACTGATCAGTGCCCGCAAGTGCTGCAAGATGCGTCTGCCTGCTGACCAGCTGGCCTTTATCAATGAACTCCTCAAGAACCAGTGCGTTAAAAGGCGCTTTGATCGTGGTCCTCTTAAGTGCCAGCTCTGCAGCATCAAGCTTGCTTTTAGCCTTATCCACCCTGGCTTTGACGAGCCTTAAATGGGGCTCACGCAGGGCAAGGCTTTTCCCTGTCTCAATTGTATCAATTTCTTTCTCCAATAATTTCCACTCCCGCTCTGCTATCACCTGCTTTCCCTTTTCAAGGTCCAGCTCATAGATGGCCTCTTGCATTTCCGCCCTGTACTGATTTATAAGTAGTTCATAATCAGAGGGGTCAACCCGGATTACCACATCGCCTTCTTTTATCAAACCTCCGGGGACCAGCTGGGGACTCTGACCTATTATGCGTCCCTCGACTTCAGACTGAAGAGTTATACGCTTTGCAGGGATCACGGTCCCAAACGCTTCAACAAAGATCTTCTCCCTGCCCGGGTAGATCTCAACGGTCTCTACCAGCGGGACAGGGCGGTTGGGAATAGTTTTCTTTGCTTTTGGACCTGTCATGTAAAGGATACCAGCGGCAATAACAGCGATGAAAAGAATAAGAAAATAAATTTTATATTTCATTTAACATTTCCTCCGGAAGTTAGTGCACCTGTTTTTTCCTCTAATGCCGCAGGTTCGTAAGTCTCAGCTGTCAGCCGGGAACCGCCTATTGCCCTGTACAGAAGAATACGGATCGAGATCAGCTGTCTTTGTCTGGAAATTATATCACGTTCAAGCTGCTGCAGCGACTGCAGCGCTGTGAGGACAGGCAGATAGTCAGTCAAACCCTGGCGGTAGCGGTTGCGTGTTTCAGTAAGATTTGACCTTGCAATACTTAACTGGTCTTCGAGGGCCTTCAGCAGCTCTTTCTGATGCAGTTCCTGCCACAGTGCGTTTTCAACCTCTTCTATGGCAGTCAGGTAAGCCTCGGAATACCGGGCAAGTTCTTCTTTGAACATGGCCTTGCGTTTCTCAACTTCTGAACTGCGCTTTCCCCAGTCAAGCAGAGGGGCTGCTGCTTCCAGCAGGATGGACAGCAGGCGCCCTTCTGTGGAAAAGGTGTCAGTAAATGCCGCCCTGCCGTTAAGTTTTATACTGGGAAGGCGGTTTGCAACTGCTTCGGCAACTCTATAGTCAATGGCAACCAGTTGATTATAGATGCCTCTTAAGTCAGGCCTGTTATTAAGCAGGTCAATCGGTACACCGGCCAGGGGCAGTTGAGGAAGTTCGGGGAAGTTATTGGCAAGTTTCAACTGGCTGCTCACAGGCGCCATGCCCAGCTGAACGTGCAGCCTGTTTTCAAGTGTCCTCAGGAGAGACTGTACGACAGGCACCTGTGCACGGGTAGAGGCCAGCTGCTGACGCTGCTGAAACACATCTACGACTGATGCCCCGCCGTAACCAAACCGTAATTCGATAAGTTCAAGAAATGTCTCACCTGCTTTTATCTGCTGCTCAAGCAGTGCCAGCTGAAGCTTCTGTTCGATGACCTGGAAATACGTTTCAGCAACCTGAGCGGTTAACAGGACAGCTGCGGCTTCCAGTTCTTCACGGGACGCCAGTATCTCATGGCCTGCTGCCTTTCTGGCTGAAGAGAGCCGGCCCCACAAATCAATCTCCCATGAAAGCGCTCCACCAACGCTGTTCGTATCCTCAGGATTATCACTGCCTCTCCATTCCTGTCCGACTGAGGCATCTGCAGTAACGCCGGGATACAAAAACGATGCCGCCTGTTTGTCAGACGCAATTGCCTGTTCTATTCTCGCACGGGCCTGTTTCAGGGTCAGGTTACCTGATAATGACTCTACAACAAGCGCATCAAGGAATTTATCATTCAGTGCTTCCCACCACCGGCTTTGCGGTTGGATACCTTCTACTGACAGTGAATAAGCATCATCAGCATTCACAAGCGGATGAACATCCCTGTTAACCTTATGGAGACTGCAGCCCATAAATACAGGAATAAGAATAAACATCACCGCTCCCGGAGGGAGTATAAAATAAACCTTGCGCAAGTGCATTTTCAGATAAGCCCGCAAAGAAAAGCACAAAAACAGCAAAAATATTATGTATGCAGGAATGGGGTCAGGCCTGCAAAAATGAAACTCTCGTCTTTTCATCCTGAGTTATCAAGTGCAAACTTCAGCCCCTCAGATTTCCCTTCCCAGTATGCAAGCCTGTCACGGGTTATCATTATGTTATATGAGTCACCCGGGCTGTTCTTTTCAAGCTGATTGAGTTCTTCTCTTAATTCATCTTTTTTCTTAACAGCCTGTTCATATTCTTTTTTGACAATATCGCTCATTGAACCCCTCTTACATTTTAGACTTATGAAACAACAAAAGGTTTAAAAAAAGTGAAAAACAGCAAATATTCTTTACTGTGTTTATTAAATTATAATATGGTTTAGGGGATTAATAAAGCACAATCCAGGGATATGAATAATAACCAGTTTTTCCGGGCGGGTTTTTTGTTTGATTTTCCGGAGTTATTTGGATATTCTGGGTAATAAGAAGGTTTTTATCTCATGAAGAATAAAGTTGTTCTGATAACAGGTTCGAGTAATGGAATCGGCAAAGAGACCGCTCTCAAGTTTGCCGCGGAAAAGGCAAAGGTTATAGTAACGTATTGTAATGATAAAACAGGCGGACAAACGGTTGAGAAAAGATGCAGGGAACTTGGAGCTTCCGGGATATTACTTGTTAAGTTAAATTTAAATGACAATAAAAGTATAACAAAAGCAGTTGATACGGCTGTTAAGACGTTTAGAAAAATCGATATTCTCATAAACAATGCAGGTGTGGCAGTCTGGAAGCCATTAAAAAAACAAGGTCTTGATGATATTGAACATCAGGCAAGAACAAACCTTGAAGGACTTATCAAGATGACCAGAATCTGCCTGCCCCATGTAAAGGACATGATAATCAACATTGCGAGCGGCGCAGGCCAGACAGGTTTTGCAGACCTCACTGCTTATTGCGCAACAAAATTTGGCGTGCGGGGCTTTACACAGGCACTTGCAGAAGAGATATCAAAACCCAGGATCTACGCTGTTAATCCTGATATGACCAAAACGAGGATGACCGACTATCAGGGGCGGCCTGTTGAGCAAGTTGCACAGATTGTATTAAATACGGCAAAGGGCAGGTACAGGAAAAAATCAGGGAGTGATGTAAATGTCTGGGATTTTTATAAGTAATCCGGATATACTATATAGATAACAACCCGATTTTTCAAAGCCCGGCCATGACTTTTCTTCAGAGGTCTCTCAAGCCTGAAGACAGGAAATATGACATTTATGAATAATAAGATTTTTTCAGTGTTTTTTATTACTGTGTTTTTACTGTTCACACCTTTTCTTTCATTTTCCTCAGACAATGGCTTTTCATACTGGCTTGCAGAGCTTCGGGCTGAAGCAAAATTAAAGGGCATTTCAGATAAGACACTGGATTCCGCACTTGCCGGTTTGAAACCTATTCAAAAGGTGATCAGGCTTGACCGCAGTCAACCGGAGTTTACCCTTGACTTTCAGAGTTATCTTAAATCACGTGTAACGAAAAAGCGTATTAAGGCGGGCCGTAAGATGCTTATCAAACACAGCGATATACTTGAAAAAGTCGAACAACGCTATGGTGTTCATCCGCGTTTTCTGATGGCCATATGGGGGCTTGAGACTAATTACGGGAACTACACCGGAGGCTTTCCTGTTATAGGAGCACTTGCTACTCTTGCATTTGACTCGAGGCGCGGTAACTTTTTCCGTTCAGAACTGTTAAACGCCCTGACCATCCTTGACCAGGGGCATATCAATATTAAGAACATGAGAGGTTCCTGGGCCGGAGCCATGGGGCAGGTCCAGTTCATGCCCTCCACCTTTTCCCGGTTTGCGATTGACGCTGATGGAGACGGCCGCAAGGATATCTGGAAGAACCTGGATGATGCGTTTTCTTCTGCAGCCAACTTCCTTGCCGGCTCAGGCTGGCAGAGGGGGATAACCTGGGGAATAGAGGTTCGGTTACCTTCTGATTTTAACCGCAACCTGGCGGGCCTGGACAAAAAAAAGTCTGTTAACGACTGGCAGGCTATCGGGGTACGTGGGACAGACGGCAAAGACCTGCCTGCAGAAAATATCACGGCCTCTGTTGTCCTTCCTTCAAAAAATAATAAGCCTGCCTTTCTGGTATTTCAGAATTACCGTTCTATTCTTAAGTGGAACAGGTCTCATTCCTATGCCCTGTCCGTCTGCCGTCTTGCCGACAGTATTGGATACAGGTAACCGTTTCAGTCAATACGGTGCTCTAACTTCTTTCTGTCTTTTAATTCTTTAGAACAGATGTTAAAATGTTCAAATCATGTTCCCATTTTTTTTAAATGCTAAAACAATCTCTGATGCGTGGTTTCAGCTTATCTACAACATATTTGACAATTCTTATACTCAAAAAATTCAAAAAGGTTCTTTTGAAAAAGAACAGTACCGTCTCCAATATTTTGGGCTTGCAGTATTTATTGAACATCCGGATCAGGATATGGTACCTGTAATACCTCCTGCCCTGGGAATTCCTGCGCCGACTACAATGGCATATATTGAAGACTATTTTGCAAATTATTTAATGAACCCGGAGCTTTCCGAGAATGAAACTTACAGGTATTCAAGCAGGATACATCATCCAATGCCAAAAGGCGGTACACAGCTGGAACGGGCTATTGAAATGCTCAAGGAAACACCTCTTACCAACCAGGCTATCGTTGAGATAGGCTCTCCTGAAGACTATGATGTTTGTATCGGTAATGACGGAAATCTTGACCCCCCATGCCTGCGGCTACTGGACTTTAAAGCCATCCCGGACGGTGATTCTTTAGTTCTCACTATATCGTGTTATTTCCGGTCCTGGGACCTATGGGCGGGTTTTCCTTCTAACCTGGGAGGTTTAGAGCTTCTTAAACAATATGTTGCTGAGGAAGCCGGTCTTAAAAATGGCCCCATGTATGTTTACAGCGCAGGCGCTCATATTTATGGATATCAGGAAGAGCTGGCCAGATTGAGAACCCTGAAACCGAAAACATAAGAACGTAAGAGCGTAAGGCGGAAGGGGAAAAGAGTAAAAGTACGGAAGAGCGTAAGCGCGTAAGTATGAAAACGGGGAAGGGGAAAGAGAGGATTCAGAAACGATGAAAATATGTCCTGATTGCTCTACCGAGTATTTCCCGCACATCAAGAACTGCGCGGACTGCGGCGCTGTTCTGCTATCCCCGGAGGAAAACAAAAGGGTGCAGGAAGATAAGAAGCGGTGTATGGACAGGGCCCTGGAAGACCAGGTCGTGGCCAGGGAGGGTGACAAAAAGTGGATAGGTGAACTTTATGATGTTCTTATTGATTCTGGTATTCCCTGCGTTATCACTGCTGATGCCGAGTGCAAAAAAGGATGTTCTGCAGATACACGCCAGTTGCTGGTATCATCGCAGGATTTTAAAAAGGCAAAAGAAAGAATTGAGGACTACTACACAGAAGTTCATCCGGAAATCCGGGCTTCAAAGGAAATGGTCAGCCAGGGGAAATGTCCTGCATGTGGTTCCCCTGTGGGCTCTGATGCTGCTGAGTGCCCGGACTGCGGGCTGAAGCTCATTATTATTGAGTAATTCAGTGAAATTGAAGAATCCCTGCGGCAAAACCGCAAGGATTCTTAATGCAAGGAATTTTTTTTATCATATTCTCTCGCTAACCCCGTGGCAAGACCACGGGGAACCTGCCTGCCAGCAGGCAGGTACGCTCGCTTATTACATTTTAACGTAAAATCAAGGCATTAGCTATGTTTTATCACGATATGCCTATTTCCGCCAGCCTATTGCCCCTTGCCTCCGGTTTGACAATTTTCCCTTTATTATGGTATGATTTAACAAAAGTTTCAGAAGTTTTTGTATGACCAAACCACAAAGACTTTTAGCTTTGTGGTTTTTTCTATTAAAAAGAAGGTCGTTCTGATACTTTAGTTTATAAGTCCGGAGTTGAGTACAAGAGATGGTTGAAGGAACAGTAAAGTGGTTCAACGAATCAAAGGGTTTTGGCTTTATATCAAGAGAGGGAGGCCCTGACGTTTTTGTCCATTATTCTTCTTTATCTGGCGATGGATTTAAATCCCTTATTGAAGGTGATCCCGTCAGCTTTGAAGTTGAAGATAGCCCAAAAGGTCCCAAGGCAGTTAACGTTGTTAAACTCTAAACATCAGCACAAGTTTCCCTGCATAGCAGGGGCACTTGTTAATTTTTAAAGGAGGACATGGTAAACAGGCAGGACTATTTCAAAAATAAGGAAATTCATAAGCAAAAAAAGATTGACGCAGGCTTGCTTTTAGACCGCTATCCTAAAGTCTCAAGTATTGCGATACATATGAAATACCACCATAAATCATCAAAGCAGCTTCTTATGATACGTACTATTAATTTTTCCCCTAAAAGTTATGCTTATTTTAAGCTGAACTGCCTGACAAAAGGCTGTGACAATGGCGGTTTTGAATTAACCCCGGTAATATCCAATATGATAAAGAAACATACGCAGTCACTAAAGGGGGCGCTGGTTTGCTCCGGGAAAAATGATTCTCTTTACTCAAGCCATGCGAAAATTTCCTACGAAATCGGCATTAAATACAACAGAAATTCTAAATAGACAGGTTTTCAGTACCTGAATCTGTAAATCTTAGCCATTTCTTTTGAATTTCATAGCCTTGTGTCTTTTTATTCGTGCCTCTATCCGTTTGCGTTTCTCTTTTACAGAAGGCTTTTCATAAAAACTCCTGTTTTTTATATCCCTTAAAAGGCCATCTTTCTGGATCTGGCGTTTTAATACCTTAAGGGCCTTTTCTATATCATTTCCGTGTACTTTTACTTCCAAAAAATCATCTCCTTCCCCTTCCTGGTTTCGTTCCCCTGCCGCCAGGTCCACCACGGCCTTGTCCAAACCCCCCCCTGCCGTCGCCAAATCCTCTATTTTCCCTCGGCCTCTGGGGCTTTGCCTCATTTACTACTATCGACCTGTCCATGAATGTTTTGCCGTTCAGGGCTTCTATTGCCTTTTTTGCATCCTCCTCTGTCACCATCTCTACAAATCCAAACCCTTTCGACCGCTCTGAGAATGAATCAGTTATTATTTTCACAGATTCAACCTCTCCAATCTCAGAAAAAATCTTTTTCAGGTCCTCCTCTGTAGCATGAAACGCTATACCGCCTACATAAAGTTTCTTCCCCATTAAACGCCTCCTCTGATAAAATCTCCGGCCATTATAAAATCTGCAGAATTTTTAGACTTCAACTACTATAACACAGGTAGCATGTTTTTCGTATTCCGAGCTTTTCATCTTCTTTATTTCCCTACGGGGTTTACTTTTTTGTTGTTCTTCTTGATTTTCCCGGGAGAATTTGGATATTCTCGGTGAAGGAAGATATGAGTCATAATATATATGTAGTCAGGCTGCATCCGGATGTTCTGAAATCCAGGAAATTCAGAGATGAAAACCCTGGTTATGATCCGGGTAAACCTTGTGTTTATGTCGGCATTACGGGGCTGTCACCTGATATAAGGTTTGATAACCATAAAGCAGGTTACAAATCTTGCAGGTTTGTTAAAAAATTCGGACTGACCCTCATGCCAAGCCTTTACGAAAAGTTCAACCCAATGTCATATGATAAAGCCTGCGCAATGGAAAAAAAACTGGCAAATTATTTACGCAACAAAGGCTACGCTGTATGGCAAAGATGAGAGACGAAGGAAGGCGAGGCACAGAGTTGCAAAGGCACAAAGTAGCAAGGCTAGGCACAAAGGCAGAATAATGACTCAATACGACATACGAGATGCGCCTGCCGGCAGGCAGGCACTGAACAATGTGTGACCTGTATCACAGATTTCCTGCAAATTTAGTATCATAATTAAGGTAAATTAAGAAACCACCTGCGTTATATTATGAAAATAACACCGCTGGACATTCAGAAAAAACAGTTTCCAATAAGGTTAAGGGGCATTGATAAAGATGATGTTTATTCTTTTCTTGAACTTGTGAGAGAAGAGATGGAAGAACTCTCAAGAGAGCACGCCCTGCTAAAAGAAGAAGATTCAAAGAAAGACAAAGAATTTAAAAATTATAGAGAAGAGCTGGTAAAACTTTCAAGGGAAAATACCCAACTAATTGAAGATAATTTAAAGATGGACAATGAAATTAAGGACTATAAAAAACTGGAATCAGTCCTGACAAATATGTTTATAGGCACTCAGCAAATGCTGGAAGAGTATAAAAATAAGTCACAGAAAGAAATCGACATTATTAAGGAAAATGCTGAATTACAGGCAGGCATGATAACAGAAGATGCACAAAAAAAAGCTATTAAGATACACGAAGATATAGAAGACCTGAAAAAAGTAAAAATTCATTTTAAAGATGAGTTAAAAAAATTAATTGACAGTCATATGAAGATGTTTGAAGTCTGTGACGATATGGAGCAGCCGGCAAATTTTAAATCAGGCAATAACGGCGATAAAGAAAAGATAATATTGCTGCCCGCATGATTTCTTCTATAGTTGATTGCACAAGTTAAGAGTTGCTTGTACAGTAATTGTAAACGCAACATTTGATTTGCTTGATATTAATATGGGATTCCATCCCATACCCGGGTTCTTCTTTTGCGTGCCCAAATGAAGAACCAAGAAAAGGGCACCCCTGAAAATTTCCGGGCGTCTCGTTCAGTCGACCTCCGGTAAATTAATTCAAACTCATCCCTTCGGTCTTCAGACACGAATTAATTTTTAACCCTTTGGTTTCCTTTACTCACCTGAAATTTCCAAAGGGGATTATAAAAACATATCTTTTTAGTGTCCCTTTGGGAATTTTAGGTTCTGAACGAAAATGAAAAGGATAAAGGAATGATTACTGTTTGAGTCCCGATGTATTAGGGCGAGTTTAATCATTCCCCTTTTCATCGAGAGAAGAGCCGTATGAAAATCGGTCAGGCCACCTTTCTTTGGTTACTTTCTTTGCTGACCAAAGAAAGTAACCCTGTCTGGAAGACAATGAATTAAATATAGAATATCAATAGACAAGTTATGAAAATCTGCATTTAAGACCTTTTTAATCTTATGCCCTTTTGAACTTTCGAGCTTACGCTCTTACGTTCTTTCTATCTTTCGCTCTTCAGCTAAAAAAAGCTATTTCTTATACCCATCGCAAATAACTTATCGTTGTTTGCCTATTTTTTTGTTGTTTTTTGTTATCTCAGAGTTTTGAATATACCTGAAGGGTCTAAATATATTGAAATTCACTATTAAAAAGGGTATAACTATAGAATCGGGGAAAGAAGGAGGATGAAATGAAGCTTAATAAAACATTAATTATAATATTTGCCGTAGCCCTTGTGGTTGGCTTACTGGCAGGGTATAGCATCTGGGGAACAAAAACAGAGGAAAAATTAACTCTAAAACAAATATTAGACAACTTAATCCAGGAAGTAGAGATAATAGAAAAGGAAAACCAGGAACTCAAGGGTACCATGGACAAGGCAAAGGCAGACATTACTACGGCAACAGAACTTTCTAAAGAAAATCAGGTCTTGAAAGAACAATTGCAAAAATTTAAGCAGAACAATAAACAATTGCAATCTCAGATATCCAGCTTAAAAAATGATTTATCCGCGGCCGAGGAAAAAGGCCGTGCCGATGAGGATCAAAAGGCTTTAAATGATGACCTCAAAACACAGATGGCAGTTCTTGAAAAAGACAGGCAGGCACTCGAAGAACATCTGCAGAGATTACAGCAGGATATTAACGGCTTAAATAATATGGCAACCACCATAAGGGCAGTGCTCTCAGCAGCTGAGAAAGAAACTATGGCACACGAGGAGCAAAAGCTAATAAGCGACAACCTTGCGAGTCAGGTATCTAATCTCGAGAAAGAGAATACAGCATTAAAAAATATCCTTGATGGGATAAAATCCATTACAGCAAACGAGCAAACCATGATTCCGGAAATGGTTCCCGGGGCAAGCCCTTGATAATAGTTTCTCCAGATTGAAGGGTATTTTTTTAAAAAAACAAATTCCTGATACTCAACATCTGCTCACTTAACCCGATTCTTATTATTAAAGCTCCCTGCAGCAAGCTACAGTAACCCTGACTGCCCTGCCTACCGGTCTACGATTCATAGAAAAGGCAGGCGTCAGGCAAGTTACTCTCGCTGTTCATTTTAATCAATGGAAAAACAGATAGGCGATGAATATGGACGCTAAAATACCGGCAAAATCAGCAATAAGACCGCACGTAACTGCATACCTTGCATTCCTTATCCCTACAGAGCCGAAATAAACCGCAATAATGTAAAAGGTTGTATCAGTAGCGCCCTGTACTATAGAGGCAACCCTGCCGACAAATGAATCCGCCCCGTATGTGTTCATTGCATCCACCATCATACCCCTTGCTCCGCTCCCGCTCAACGGTTTCATGAATGCGGTAGGCAAGGCGCCTATAAAATCGGTATCTATGCCAAGCAACAAAAGCACTTTCTGAAACAAATTTATAAACATGTCCATTGCGCCTGAAGCCCTGAATACACCTACGGCAACAAGTATTGCTATCAGATATGGAATAATTTTGATTGCGACACCAAAGCCGTCTTTAGCTCCTTCAATAAATGTTTCGTAAACATTTACTTTTTTTGCAACTGCAAGAAGTATGAAACTGATAATTATAGAGAAGAGGACTATATTTGCGGTGACGGTCGAAAAGGTTGTTATCTCTTCCCTGCTCATTCGTGAAAGAAAAAATATAGTCGTACTTACGAGCACGAAGAACCCTCCGAGATAGGAAAGAATTACCCTGTCGAGTAAATTTATTTTTTGATATATGGCAACACTGATGAGGCCTGCCATTGTTGAAAAGGAAGTTGCCAATAAAATGGGAATAAAAATATCCGAAGGATCTGCAGCCCCGAGCTGAAAGCGAAAAACCATAATAGTGACGGGAATCAGGGTAAGTCCGGAGGTGTTTAATACAAGAAACATGATCATTGGATCTGACGCCACATCTTTATTTTTATTTGTATTTTGCATCTCCTTCATCGCCTTTAAGCCCAGAGGAGTTGCTGCGTTGTCAAGCCCGAGCATATTGGCGGAAATATTCATTAATATTGACCCTATTGCGGGATGGTCTTTGCCCAGATCAGGAAACAGGCGGTGAAAGAACGGCCCTACGGCCTTTGAAAAAATCCTGACAATTCCCCCCTTTTCCCCGATCTTCATCAGCCCAAGCCAGAGGGTTAGAATTCCTGTAAGACCAAGGGAAATTTCAAAGCCGGTCCTGGCATATTCAAATGTAGCATTGGTTATCTGCGGGAATACATCCATATCATGAAAGAAAACGAGTTTTACAATCCCGACAACAAATGCAACCAGAAAGAATCCAATCCATATATAATTAAGAATCATAATTAATAATCCAAGCTCCCAGCCTGGTATTTATATCAAATAATTATATAACTTACCTGCACTCCTTTCCAGGCCGGACATCAGCCTGTACAATAACACGTTTACAAAAACCGGTTAACTTCTTCTCTAATTAAAACATATACCCCTTTTGTTTAATTGTCCGTGATGCCTGCCTGTCCGGTAGGCAGGCGTATATCGTATTCAAAAAAAAAGTCATTGAGCCATTAAGTTATTGCCTTTCCTTCTTTATCAATGCCCTTTTTCGCTTACGCTCTTACGCCTTGCGCTCTTACGTTCTTCCTATCTTTGTTTTCCCCATTATTTTAAGGCAAATAAGAACAAGTATATTGAATGATAAGTATAATATTGTATGCAGGCTGATGATAAAGACCTCAGGATTCTTGTCCTCGAACCCTACTGCGGGGGTTCTCATAAGTCTTTCCTTGACGGTTTGAAGCGATTTCCATTTAAGTTTAAATTCATGACATTTCCGGCACGAAAGTGGAAATGGCGCATGAGACTTGCAGCCCCGCTTTATGCTAAGAAGCTGCACGAATTGGGACAAAGATTCGACCGGATATTATGCTCCAGTTTTGTTGATGTCGCTACTTTCCGGGGCCTCGCCCCTGCATGGACCCGGCAGGTGCCGCTTCTCACCTATTTCCACGAAAATCAATTCGCATATCCTGTCCAGGCTGAGGACGAACGAGACCTGCATTTTTCGCTTACCAATCTGACCACTGCCCTTGCTTCTGACAGTGTGGCATTCAACTCTTTATATAATTTCAGTTCTTTTCTTGCTGGGGCAAAGAAACTCCTCAAGTCATCACATGATATGAGACTGGGCGATATATCCGGAATTCTTGACGCAAAAACCAGGATACTTCCTCCGGGGATTGATTTCTCCGATATAGATGCAGTTCAGGGTCATAACAAAAACCAGTCCCCTGTGATTCTCTGGAACCATCGATGGGAACACGACAAAAATCCAGAAGTTTTCTTCAGGACGCTTTTTAAATTCGACCTCAGGGATTTTGATTTCAATCTTGTTGTGCTAGGGCAATCCTACAAAGAAATTCCCCTGATATTTGCAGAAGCAAGAAAAAGGCTTGGGCACAGACTGCTTCATTTTGGATACGCCAGGTCTCACAGGGAATATGCACGCTGGCTGAAGTCAAGTGACATTGTGGTATCAACGGCAAGACATGAGTTCTTTGGAATGGCAATCATTGAGGCTATCAGGGCGGGCTGCAGACCTCTCCTTCCGTGCCGGCTCTCCTATCCGGAGCTTTTTCCCAAAAAGTTCCTGTATGAGGAAAAAGAATTCTTAATGAGACTGCGGCAAGAGGTCTCCAGAAAACAGCGGCTTTCGAAAAAGCAGGCAATTGAATTAACAGAACGTTTCTCATGGGATACGCTTGCGCCACAGTACAAGAAATGGCTCACCAATACAACAATCTCTAAACAGGCGAATAGTTATAGCCTATAATCAATGGACGAATAGTTTACAGTCTGAAAAATAATAACTATTACCTGTTTTCAGGGGTTGGAGCCCAATAAAAAAAATGTCTCCTGAGTATTGAGAACTAACCTCAGGAGACAATCACACTTACGATCCCGATATTATCCGCCAACATAACCACCTGCAATCTCCTCACCTTCTTTTGTAGCCTCTATTAACGGTACGGATACCGTGTCTTCAAGATCCCTGATGTATTTGCTCCAGTCAACCGGGCAAACCTTGTTAAATATCTCAAGTTTCCAGTCGATAAAACCCGTCAATTCATGTAGGTGCCTGACATAAGGTTTCAGAGCTTCACTTCTATAGCCTTCTAAACGCTCTATCTCAGCTGCAAACCCATCCAGCTTTGACTTCATTTCGAAAAGCTCTTTGTAAAGGGAATCGCTATAGTAGTTTATTTCAAATTTTCTGGCTGTCATATTCTTTCCTCCTCTCCAGGCTAAACATCAGCCTGTTCAATAACCCGGTTATAGAAACCGGATAAACCTTCTCCTGTTTTAAATGTATTCCTTTTTTAATCAGCTGTCTATGACTATTGTCATATAGCTTCCCCCTTATCAAGGTTGAACCCCGATTAATGCCTGTTTGTCCCTAATAACTTGTTTTAGAAAACAAATTTTAATTTTTAAATAGCTTTCCCCTGTTGTTTTTAAAACACCTTTTAAAGCGGGGAGGAACTTTTCAGGATTTCGCTTGTCTAAATAAATAAGGGCGGAAGAACGTAAGCGCGTAAGGCGTAAGTGGAAAGAACGTAAGAGCGTAATTCCCGGTGAGGGTATTAACCCAAGACCATCCCACAAATTCCCCTCCCGGGCCGGGAAGGCGGGGAGAGGCCCCCCTTCCCGGTTTTATTTTTATCATGTTTTCCCTAACCCCCGACTATCCAGGTTAAACCCGGACACATGCAGATTTTGATATACTATAGTTTTAAGTCGTTAAGACACTACTGCTATGGAAAATAACAATAAAGATGTCCTTTCTTTTTCAAAGATGAATGACGAAGAGCTCCTCTCTCTTCGATTTTGTGATTTGCATCTTAAAATAGCAGGAACCCATCTTGAAGAATATATAACCAGGCTTTATAAAGAACTGGATAATGCGGGTATTCTGTTTCATCCTGAATGTTATCTGGCAGACGAATGGCTGGCACCGGACGACGAACCTGTTATTGGAGTAGCTTTTTATCTTGTTCACCCAAGGTTTATAAAACTGGAGCAGAAAATGATGCTTGATGTAGAAGGGGGTTCAGCTACATCCTGTATGATGCTTTTAAGACACGAAGCAGGCCATGCCATAAATTATGCATATAAACTATACAGAAAGAGAAACTGGAAAGAATTGTTTGGATCCTTTTCGACACATTATCCGGACAAATACAGATATAAACCTTTTAGTAAATGTTTTGTGCAGCATTTAGAAGAATGGTATGCGCAATATCATCCAGATGAAGATTTTGCAGAAACTTTTGCCGTCTGGCTGACACCGAAGATAAACTGGAGGGAGAGATACAAAGGATGGAAGGCATTGAAGAAGCTGGAATATGTTGATCATTTGATGAAGGAGATTGGCAGTAAAGAGCCAATTAAGAAAACAGGTCAAAAATTATGGCAGATATCAAAGTCAAAGATGGTATTGAAAAACTACTATCACAGAAAAAGAAAGTTTTATGCAGAAGAGTTTCCGGATTTTCATGATTCAAATTTAAAGAAAATTTTTTCTGAAAAAAAGGATTTGGAAAAAGGAAATGCCGCAAGTTTTTTAAGGCATCACAGAAAAACCGTTTTAGATAATGTTTCTTTATGGACGGGTGAAAAGAAATATACCATTAACAAGCTTTTAAGGGATTTAATAGACAGGTGCAGAGAATTAGACTTACGGGTCAGCCAGCCTGAAATAGATTCTGTGATTAAAATTTCATCTTACATTACAACTCTTATAATGAATTATCTTTATACAGGAAGTTTTGAAAAAAAGAGAAAAAAATGAATAGAAAATTGGAAGTTCTTGTTATGTTTGATTCAGCGGGATCTCCTCCTGCCGACCAGGACTTCTCAAAAGAACTTCAAGGAAAGGACGAAGACTGGTTAACAGAAATTGATGTTATAGAAACCCTTAAACAATTAGGGCACAGTGTGCGGATATTAGGGGTTTATGATGATGTGAGTATTATTGTAGATGAGATTAAAAAAAATAAGCATCATGTTGTTTTTAACCTTGCCGAGGTTTTCCTGGGGAAAGCACATTTTGATAAAAATATTCCATCACTTTTTGAGATGCTGGAAATACCGTATACAGGATGCGGAACCGAAGGTCTTATGGTATGTAATGACAAGGCAATGAGCAAAAAAATTTTAGCTTTCCACAAGATAAAGGTTCCAAGATTCCACGTATTCCGGAAAGGAAGACGGGTATGGCATCCTAAAAGGGTAAGATTCCCTGCAATAATTAAGCCTCTAAAAGAAGATGCTTCGACCGGAATATCTCAAGCGTCCTTTGTTGAAAATGCGTCAGATTTTTGTAATAGAATAAAGTTTATTCACGAAAGTCTGAATATGGATGTAATAGCAGAAGAATACATTGATGGGCGTGAATTATATGTAAGTGTATTAGGGAATCAAAACCTGAAGGTGTTTCCCATGAGGGAGTTAAAATTTACACAGGCACCCAGCGATGAGCCAAAGATAGCTACATATAAAGCAAAGTGGGATAAAAAATATAGGGAAAAATGGGGCATTATGAATGTATTTGCAGACCCTTTACCAGATGGAATAGAAAATAAAATTGCAAATATTTGCAAAAAGGCGTACAAGGTCTTAAGGATTCAAGGGTATGGGAGGTTTGATTTACGTCTTAGTCCTCAAAACGAAATTTTCATCATCGAAGCTAATCCTAATCCAATCCTGAAAAAAGATGAAGACTTTGCCCAATCTGCGGAAAAAAATGGTTTGAACTATGGTGACCTCATTAATAAAATATTGCAGCTTGCATTAACAAGAGTTACGGCAGAGTGAACTCCGTTAGAAGGCCTGCATGCCTACGGCATGTAAACCTGCCGGCAGGCAGGGATAGAAACCCACAAATATCGAGGTTGAACCCTGATATATGATTACGCATCCTGGGTCCCTTTACAGTTGGGGAAGCTTGTACATGACCAAAACTCGCCGAACTTTCCTTTTTTTAATTGCATTGGCCCATTACATTTAGGGCATGTGGGTGAAGAATGTGTTCCAACACTGCTACCCGAACTGCTAATATAGCTGCCTTTTTTTGTATGATATGAACACCAGTTACAGTCTTGTTGCGGTTCGGGCAACGGCCCATCAAGAAGATTAACCACTTCCTGAAGAAAGCTAATGAATGATGCATCATTACGTTTTATTTCTATCCATTTCATAACCCCTTCTATTGTTTGTCGTGTCATAGAGGACTGTTCACACTTATCCGGAGTAAAATACAGCAATCCTAATTTAGAAACAGGGTCGAGTTTTAGTGCACCGGGAGATGGATTCTCCAGTGCTAATACATAGGCATGTAACTGTCTTGCGTACATTTCAGACTTTCCGTCGCTTGGGCTGCCGGTCTTAAAATCCATGACTGCAAAAGAACCATCATCAAGTTCAGCTACTATATCAAAACGTCCGTTGATGAAGCACGTGCTGTCAGATCCGGGTATTTTGACAGTATTTGAGCGCACCCATTTCTCACCATAACGTACAACACCCGGAGGCAGGTCAGGACAAAAATCTTCCGTACGCCTGTCTGAATAGTAGTCCTTCTGAAGCGCTGCAATCTTACTAAAAACCGAGGGCAGAGGTATTGATGGCTGCGGTATTCCATGTTTTACCTTTAACACAAAGCAATGTTTACACCCTTCATATAAAAAAGTTAAATCTGACGGACTTAAACGGTAATTCATATCCTTGCCCCTTTATCCACAAAAATTATCCCCAATTTACAAACAAATATCAATGCTTACGCCCGTCCTTTATCCATGAGCCAAAACCAGATTTATTGAGGTTGAACCTCCATAAATTATGTTTTTTTAGTTTAAAATCAAGGTGTTAATATTAAGACATTTTTTTATTTATGCAGTTATGTGGGGGTGATAATTGATTTTAAAAATTTGTTAAGCCTAAAGACATCCCTTCTGTTCATCTCAAGAAATTCAATGCCAATGCCGTAACGAGCCGGAACAGTATCAGGCATTTTCACACAGGAGGCAATCCTTCCGAGAAATTTTATAGGCAGTTTGGTTTTAGGAATACTTATTTCCATATTGAATTTTTTTTCCTTCTTAAGCTTATGGTCAGATTCAATCAACATACCGCCCTGACTGAGCTTAATAATTTTAAGGGACCTATGGTCGCCAAGTAAAGTCCTGGTCTTTGGTCTGAATAATTTAACCCTGACACCGCTGAGCCTTAAGCTAAGACGTTTGAGAAAGGTTTTGTTGTCAATAAAATCCAGGATATTCCTGCCTTTCCTGGTTAGGACATCTTTAAACTTTATTCCGGTTTTATATATCGGGACTACCTCTCCACGTTTGTTTTTCTGCGAGCCTTCCATTTTTCCCCATACAACGGTACCGGTTACGTTTAAAGTCTCCACGCCGCTTTTAAATCGCAGCTTGTATTCTTCTCCTATATTCAGCGGCTTGTTTGAAATAATACAGACACCGCTTAAGCTCATATTCTGCAGTCTCACTTCACTGCCAAAGTGCATTTTGCACTTAAGGTCCATACTCTTAATGACAAGTCTTGTAAACCGTCTTTTCTGAATCATATAAATATATTTTAAACCCTGTAATACCTAAATAGCAAAGCCGTATTTCTTACCAATATTGTTAATTGAGCTACTGAACTATGGTATTATAGTATTAAAGGTTTAGACAATGAGCAAGAAGGATTCAAGCGAAAAATCATCACGTTCATCAATCGGCAGCTTCTTAAAAACCTTATTAATAATTCTGTTCGTTACGGTCATTTTTGTTGCCGGCTGGGTGAAGCACAACATCTATGCATCAAAGTTAACACCCGTTTCATTACGTCCGGAAGAACAGAAAGTTCTTGACTCCAAACTGACCAGGCTGGCAGAGTCTGCATACAATGAACAAATAGCCATGGCAGGTAAACACCCTGATTATCATACCCCTGCAGTACCTGAACCCTACACTGAAAAGGGCTCACGCCGGGAAATACAGCTCACGGAAAAGGAGCTCAACTCACTCATTGCCAGCAAACCCGAGGTTGCCCAGAGAGTTGCCATCGACCTTTCAGATAACCTGGTGAGCCTGAAACTGATTATACCTGTAGATGAAGAGGTCCCTGTTTTGGGCGGAAAGACACTCAGGTTTCATATGGGACTCATCATGAGCTATGAGGACAATAAACCTTTGATAGCCCTGAAAGGAGTTTCATTAGGGGGGATACCCATCCCTAATGCCTGGCTTGGGTATATGAAAAACAAAAATCTGTTAGATGAATTCGGAACTGAAGGCGGATTCTGGCAACTGTTTTCCGAGGGAGTACAGGACATCAAGGTTAAAGAAGGGCACCTTCTGATAAAGCTGAAACAATAATTTACAGGGAGGAATAAAATGAGTTTTGAAAAAGCATTCAGGCAAATTTTTAACGGTGTTTTTGTAATAACAACAAAAAAGGGAGATAAAATAAATGGAATGACTGCCGTATGGGTAGCAAGGTCATCTTTTAAACCACCTATGCTGTCAGTATCTATAGGAAAACCCAGGTACAGCCATGACATGATTAAGGAAAGCGGTATTTTTGCGGTGAACATTCTTTCGGAAAAGCAGATTGCCCAGGGGAAGAATTTCGGCTTTAAATCCGGGAGAAATACTGATAAATTCAAGGATGTAGAATATACAACCGGCAAAACAGGCTCTCCCCTGCTAAAGGATATTGCCGGTTATTTTGACTGCAAAGTCGTTAACTCATGTGATGCCGGAGACCACACAATCTTTGTAGGCCAAGTCCTTGATGCTGAAGTGTATGAAAACAATCCACCACTTCTTTTCAAACACGATGATTTTTTCTAGTCCCTACATTTAGTTATTAGTTTTTAGTTTTTAACTCAATACGCATCACGCCTGTCATCCTGCCTACAGGTTTACATGCCGTAGGCATGCAGGCATGACGATATACGAGATACCCAGGGCCTGACCTC
>Ga0255052_10000344_pt1 | contig 37507 bp, 54 predicted proteins | sample JV7_2_21_MG_FD_188632 | JGI IMG/M metagenome (GOLD analysis project Ga0255052, IMG submission 188632) | Seawater microbial communities from Jervis Inlet, British Columbia, Canada - JV7_2_21 | ecosystem: Environmental > Aquatic > Marine > Inlet | place: Canada: British Columbia | collected...
GATCACGGCTTTGCCCTTGTATATGCATAAAAAAATACCCGCAGCAATGTGCGGGTATTCTCTCAAAGGTCCCAGACTATTTACACAGTCTCTGAAAGGGCCCGTTTTCGTTCTGACCGATGCTAAGTGACGGATTCTATACGAACCTTTGCACCTTCTTGGCAGGGTACAATGGACGTTCCAATAACAAATGGGGGGGGACCCATGCAAATGCCGATTACACTCATGTACGCCAGCATCATGGCGATATTCGCGCTTGTCTTAAGCTTTAAGGCTGGAGGATTTCGCGGGAAATCCGGGATATCTGTCTTGTTTGGTGAACCCGCCAACATGGAGCTCGTCGAGAAAGTCAGGCGCCATCAGAACTTTCTCGAGTATGTTCCAATCTTCCTCATCCTGTTCGGCGCTCTCGAACTGGCCGGCGCCTCCTCGATGTTTCTATATATCGTTGGTGACTTGTTGATCGTTTTCCGCATAGCGCACGCGATCGGCCTGAAGCACGACAATATGGGGCATCCAGGCCGGCTCATTGGCGCAGGCGGCACCGCGTTGCTGACATTGGTCGTTGCCGGCTATGGTCTTTGGATGAGTGTTAACGCCTTATTCTTGTAAACGACAAATCGCACTGGTCGTCGCTACAAATCATCACTACAAACCGTCGCTACAGTTGGGCGGATTACAATCGTGTGGCATGTCCGGAAACGTCATGCGCAACATGTATTCAGCCGCAGATTTGACAACTTCGTCCGGGAGGTCTGTTCGGCCGCCCTTGGCGGGCATCTCGAAATACCCGGTAATTGCGTGGTCGAGGAGTACCGCATCCCACAGATTGGAGCGTGAACCCCAATCGGCGGCATCACCTGCAATCGGCGCCCCCATCATGCCGGTCTCGTGGCAACCCGCACAATGTTCGTTATAGGCGGCTTCGCCGTTCATCACTGTGACATCGTCGGCGGGCATGGATTCGCTGGTCGACGAATTATCGGCAGCGTCATGGGCGCACGACGCCAGGAATAGCAGGCCAGCCAATAAGAGAATTGTTCGGATCAAAGTAGCGCTCCCTTCCCTGACATGGTGCTATCCACGGAGTATGCCAACAATACGCATTCCTGCCTACGAACCTCGAATATTTGTAAGCGACCGTCGAATAACGATTTAGCGACTGTCGCGAAAAAACTCACCCAGCAATCGAAATTCGTCGACACGACGACTGCCTTTGCGCCAGACCAGACCTATCGAACGGAAACTGCGTTCACCCAGTGAGTGCAGTTTGACGCGGGTATTGCGCAGTAACGACGACCCGCGTGCCATTTCCGGTAGAAACGTCACGCCGAGATCCGCATCGACCATTTCGATAAGTGTTAGCAGGCTGCTGGCACCGAAACGGCTTACCTTCTGCGTATTGCGGATCTTGCATGCAGCCAGCGCATGTTCTCTGAGGCAGTGGCCGTCTTCGAGAAGCAGGATGCTGTCGGAATCGAGCCGGTTAAAGCGGTAATTATGCGGGTCAACATGTCGCGTGTTTTCATGACATGCCAGGCAGAACTCGTCGTTGAACAACGGCAGTTCCTCCACGCCCTGCATTTCCCATGGCAACGCCATCAATAGTACGTCGAGTTCGCCTTTCATCAGACGTGCAACTATGCGTTGTGTCTGATCCTCAATCAGCAGCAGGCGAAGGTCGGGGTAGCGCCGGCGAAGTTTTGGCAAGGCGCCCGGCAGCGTGAACGGCGCGATCGTCGGAATAACGCCGAGTCTTAGCTCCCCGGTCAACGGTTCATTGCTGCCCCTCGCTGTTTCAACAAGACTGTCCATGTCGCGCAAGACCAGCTTCGCTTGTACCGCTACCTGTTGCCCTGCTGCCGTAATCGTCACATTGCGGTTGGTGCGATCGACCAATTGGGCATCCAGTACTGTTTCGAACTCTTTGATGGCGTTGCTGAAGGCGGACTGGGAGACGAAGCACCGTTCAGCGGCATGGCCAAAATGCTCGGTGTCGGTGAGCGCGACAAAGTACTTCAGTTGTCTTATTGTGGGTAATTTCATTATTCGAAAAAATAGAATATAGCGAGTTAATTAAATCATTTTCTTTATGATCTGGCTATCCCTAATATTCAGTTTCTACCGTATTCATGAGACACCGACATGGAACTCAATACAGGGATTAGCCAAGACGATCGCGAGACCATTGCATCTGGACTAGCGCGACTTCTGGCCGACAGTTACACGCTCTATCTCAAGACACATAACTTCCACTGGAACGTCACAGGCCCCCAGTTCAATACGTTGCACCTGATGTTCGAGGGTCAATATATGGAGCTGGCGACGGCGGTCGACGAGATAGCGGAACGCATACGGGCGCTTGGCGTGAAGGCGCCTGGGTCTTATTCGGAATTCGCGAAGACGACCTCGATCGAAGAGGCTAACGGCAACGAAACAGCGGATCAGATGATTCGCGAACTCGCGATTGGCCAAGAGACAATCGTGCGCACGGCGCGTGCTGTTTTCCCCGACGCCGATGCAGCAAACGACGAACCCACCGCAGACCTGTTGACGCAACGCATGCAAATTCACGAAAAGAACGCCTGGATGCTGCGCAGCATGCTGGCCTGACCTCTAAACCCTTACTACTGGAGACCAACAATGTTCAAGAACCTCGAAGGCAAAAGGATTCCGAACGTGACGTTCAGAACCCGCGAAGATCACGAGTGGGTTGATGTTACAAGTACTGATATTTTTGCCGGCAAATCCGTCGTCGTGTTCTCTCTACCCGGCGCGTTCACACCAACCTGCTCGTCGTCGCATGTGCCGCGTTACAATCAGCTGGTTCCGCAGTTTAAAGCGAGCGGTGTCGATAACGTGATTTGTATCAGCGTCAACGATGCATTTGTCATGAACGAATGGAAACGTAGTCAGAACGCTGATCGAGTCACGTTCCTTCCGGATGGCAACGGCGAATTCTCGGATGGGATGGGCCTGCTCGTTGGTAAGGAAGACCTGGGATTTGGTAAGCGCTCGTGGCGTTATTCGATGCTCGTGCGCGACGGCGTCATCGAAAAGATGTTTGTAGAACCCGAAGAGCCAGGCGATCCGTTCCACGTGTCGGATGCCGATACCATGCTCAAGTACCTCGACCCGCAAAGCGAATTTCCCCATGACGTCGCCATTTTCACGCGTGACGGCTGCCCGTTCTGTGTTCGCGCCAAGGGACTGTTGCGTGGTGCCGGTATCGAGTTCGAAGAGTTATCGTTGAACCGTGATTACACGGACCAGACCCTGCGTGCCGTGTCTTCCGATACGACCTACCCACAGGTCTTCATCGACGGCAAGCTCATCGGTGGATCCGATGAGCTTGCTCAATGGCTGCAAGACAAGCAGCCATCAGAGGCACGCACTGCCGCATAGCTCGACGACATCGCGGAGAAAAATAGCCGGGCAGGCCGAAAGGCCCGTCCGGCTTGTTTCGTTATACAGGTCCGATTCTGGCTATTTTAGGCACATCGCGGGAGTATACTTCGCCTCTAAGGAAACGCCATGATGAGCACTAACGAAATTTTTGAGCGCGCCAGGCTGTCACGTGATGCACGTTTTGACGGCCGGTTCTTCGTCGGCGTCAGAACCACGGGAATCTACTGTCGGCCGATATGTCCTGCGAACGCACCAAAAAGCGAGAACATTACTTTTTACCGGACCGCCGCGGCGGCGGGCGAAGCCGGGTTTCGGCCTTGTCTGCGCTGTCGGCCCGAGTGTGCACCAGGTACTCCGGCCTGGGCAGGGACGTCGACGACCGTGCAACGCGGGCTGCGGTTAATAGCCGACGGCGCGCTGGATGATGACAACCTCGACAACCTCGCGTACAGGCTCGGGGTTACGAGCCGGCATCTGCGTCGCCTGTTCAGCAAGCATCTTGGCGCGAGTCCGTTGGCCGTTGCCCACACACAGCGCCTGCATTTTGCGAAGAATCTGATCGATCAAACGAGCTTGTCGATGCGCGATATTTCGGTCGCGTCGGGTTTCGGCAGCGTTCGACGCTTTAATGACACGTTCAAGAAGACCTACGGCCGTACTCCCGGCGAGTTGCGACGCCGTCAGGCGACGAATGTGAGGAGCAGTGCATTCTCCGTGCAATTGCCTTACAGGACACCGTTCGATTGGAGTTCCTTGCTGGCGTTTTTTGCCGCGAGGGCAACGCCTCGCGTAGAAATGGTGAAGGACGGCCGTTACCTGCGCACGATTGCTCTGGGTGACGCGCGCGGCATTGTCGATATTCATGATGCCGGCGACCACCTCTCGCTGTCGCTGCACGGCATCGGGACGGAGTCCTTGTTCTCAATCGTGCAACATGCTCGCAGCTTGTTCGACCTCGATGCTTCGACAGATGACATCTACGGGGTATTGACTGGCGACCCGGTATTGAAGCGGCTGTTGAAAACGCAGCCGGGTGTTCGCGTACCCGGCTCATGGGACGGCTTTGAGCTGGCTGTGCGTGCGGTTCTCGGGCAACAGATTTCGGTCAGTGCCGCGACAACACTGGCGGGGCGCATCGCGGAACGTTACGGCGAGAAAATTACAGTCCCTGTCGATGGCTTGCAACAGGCGCCCGATCGGCTGTTTCCTGAGCCGAAGAAGCTCCTGCGTGCCAGGCTGGAAACGCTGGGAATCATCGGCAGTCGTGCCCGGACGATAAGGAGCCTGGCCAGGGCCGTTGTGGATGGCACGCTTGGCTTTGATGCTGCGCAAGCGCCCGAAGATTTTTGCGAATCGCTGAAAGCCATTAAGGGTATTGGTGACTGGACGGCTGAGTATGTCGCGATGCGGTCCTTGAAAAACCCTGATGCGTTCCCGGCTTCGGATCTTGGGTTACTGCGGGCGTTCGACGGCAGGGACCGCGAGCGCATGAAACCCACTGAACTCGCAGCGCGCGCAGAGGCATGGCGGCCCTGGCGCGCGTACGCGGCACTGTTGTTATGGGGCTCGAGTAAGGGAGCCGGAGGATAAGCCATGTATTACTGTTATCTGGAAACGCCCATTGGCGAATTGCTGTTGGCCGGAGAAGACAACGCCTTGTCGATGATCGGTTTTCCAAAAGGTAAAATGCGACGCGACCCCGATTCGGACTGGATCTACAACGAAAAGCCGCTTGAAAATGTACGGCGACAGCTTGAGGAGTATTTTTCGGGTTCAAGAAAGGACTTCGATTTGCCGGTAATACTCAACGGCACCGAGTTCCAGGTTGCGGTGCTAAGGGCTTTGCAGGAGATTCCTTACGGCGAGACCGTGTCCTATGGCGAAATCGCCAAGCGCATCGGAAGGCCCAGGGCCGTGCGTGCTGTCGGTGCTGCGAATGGCCGTAACCCGATTCCCATTGTCGTGCCGTGCCATCGAGTCATCGGTAGCAGCGGTGACTTAACAGGATTCGGCGGTGGATTGGATACCAAGGAGGCGTTGCTGCGGCTCGAGGCCGAGAACAGCGAACACCTCTTGTAAGCGCGCGGCTACAGTATCTTGTTTTCCATCGCGCGTATGACATCCGACGGCTCGACGCCCGCAATCAGGCGATCGTCCGACTGAACTGTCGTGAGTCGGGATTCGAGCGGCAATACGCCTGCCCAGATCGGAATATCGTAGTCCTCGTCCTCGTCCTCAGGCATCCCCGTTGCGACTTTTGCCGACGCGGACTCTATATCAAGTGCCACGACGCCGGTCATCTTGACTTCGTTGACCAGCGGTTCTCGTAGTTCGTCCCACCGTCCCGGCATCGTGCACTCCGAAATGACACGTAACGCGCGCAGTTTCTCGTCTGCATTATCAATTAGCCGGACGGACCCGAACACTGTCGCCGAACGATAATTCATAGACGAATTGAAAGCGGACCGCGCGTAGACAAGGCCATCAATATGCGTAACGTTGAGGCAAGCTGTTCCCGTGCTTTCCAATAAACGGACGATGCGCGCTTTTCTCGCGCCGTGAAGAAACAAGGTTTCACTTTCGCGGCCGTAAAGCATCGGTACGACAACCGGTTGTCCATCCTGCACAAAGGCGACGTGCGCAAGCATGGCCGAGTCGAGAATGCCGTGCACAGTTTCCTTGTCATAGGTCGCTTTCTCTCGCAGCTGACGAACCTTGTTCTGTTTGCTAACGCTGTACTCTTGCGACAACGCAGGGACCCCCTAAAGAAACTTCGGCGCGAGGAACAGTGCGACCGAGGAAACCAAAAATATGCCGACTATATTGAGCATCATGCCGGCCCGCGCCATCTTGGGAATTGTCAGCATGCCCGAGCCAAATACGATCGCATTGGGCGGCGTGGCGACCGGCAACATAAAGGCACAACTCGCGGCAAACGTGACGGGTACGGTCAGGACGATCGGGTCGAAGCCGGACTCGATGGCAATCGCGCCGACAACAGGAAGAAAAGTCGCCGTTGTCGCGATATTGCTGGTGAGTTCGGTAAGAAAGATGATCAGCGCGGCTGCAATCACCACAATCAGGGCCAGCGGCAACATACCCACGGCCTGCAGGCTGCCACCGAGCCATTCGGCCAGGCCGGTGCGGGTCACCGCACTGGCGAGGGTCAGCCCACCACCAAACAGGATCAAAACGCTCCAGGGCAATTGCTCCGCATATGTCCATCGCAACAGTAACGGGTCGCTTTTTTCCCCGCTCGGAATCAGAAACAACAGAATTGCGCCGGCCATGGCGATGCCGGAATCGTCCAGCGCGGACAAGCCAGGGAGCTTGACTAACATGGGACGCAGTACCCATGTCAGAGCCATCAGCGTAAACACAATCGCAACGCGAATCTCGGGCACGGATATTCGGCCCATGTCTTCCTTCATCGCATTGAGCGTTGCACGACCTTCAACCGATGTTTCGAAATCAACCTTGAAGACCCAACGCGTCAAGGTGAGCCAAGCAAGCGGCAGCATCATTGCGCTCAACGGCAGACCGACGAGCATCCAGCTCGAAAAGTCGATTTCGGTGCCATAACTCTCCGCCATGAATGCGGCAAGCAATGCATTCGGCGCCGTGCCTACGAGAGTTGCCATGCCGCCGATAGTTGCACCGTAAGCAACGCCTAATAGCAAGGAATACTGAAAGTTCTGTTTGGCAGTATCATCGAGTCCGCCCACCGTTTTATGGATGACCGCGATAATCGACACGGCGATCGGTAACAACATCATTGTCGTCGACGTATTCATGACCCACATACTGATCAGGGCGCTGGCGAGCATGAAGCCACCCACCAGTGATCGTCCGTTGCCGCCCACGTGCTGTAGAACTGTGAGGGCGATTCGACGATGCAGGTTCCAGCGCTGCATTGCGAATGCGACGATAAAGCCGCCGAGGAACAGATAGATGACTTTGTTCGCGTAGGGTGCGGCGGTGTCCTGAATCGTCGCGACGCCAAGTAACGGAAAGCAAACAAGCGGCAACAAAGCGGTAACGGCGATCGGCACGGCCTCGGTTGCCCACCAAACGGCCATTAATACGCCAATGGCAGCTGTATTCCATCCGGCATCCGACAATTCAGAAGGCCCGTCGGCGAGCATCATCAAGGTTGCGAGCGCTGGCCCGAGAAACAGACCGACCGTTTGGTGAACCGAACGGCCGTCAATCATTGTGTCAGTCAACGAAATGTTCCCCTGCAGCATTTTGTTTGTCGGCAAGCCTACCTTTTTCAACGGCGGCCGTCGTCGTTTTTGCGTGCAAATCCTAGATATAGTGGATTATTCGCCTTACCCCACAAGATGTAGTAGCATTCCGTGCGTACCAATCTGGTACGCACGGAGATGAGATGTAGGAAGGCGAAGCGGACCAGCCGCCATGCCGGATGCGTGACTCAACGGCGGGTGCCGCGTGAATCCTCTCAACACGCCACCTGAATTGACTGATTACCTGCAAACAGTCAAGGCCAGCGACGAAGCGGATTGTCAGCCGGGCTACGGATTTTGCCGAACAGCATTGCGACACTGACGTCTCGATTATTCGAATGCGATCCATACCCAGCCAAATACGTCTTTTGCTTACTATGCCGCCCAGTCTTTGGGCGGCTTTTTTCTTGGAGGACAACTAGTCGAATGACAAGAAATGGAATCTCGTGTGTTTTTCTGATGTTGTCGTTGTCGGCCTGCGCCAGCGGTCCGCCCAAACTGCCGTACACGGCATTTATTCAGGTCGACGAACTGGACGACATCTTCATGGCTAGCTTGCCCGGTATTCGCGCCAAACAACTGGCTGGCGATCCACAGACTCGCCGCACGAGTAATCGCATCGATTTGCCACCCGACTGGAATGGCACAAGTGGCGGATCGCCTGGCCGCTCGCTGGAAATATTTGTTCTTGCCGGCAAGATGACGATTGCCGACATTGAATTGGATCTCGGCGGCTATGCGTTTCTGCCGGCCGGGTCCCTCGGGTTTAATCTGCGTACGACTGACGGCGCACAAATTCTCTATTTTCTTAACGATGTCGATCCCGAGTCGGTTATTCGTTCACCAATTATTATTGACGCCGACCTCCTTCCCTGGGAGCCGACAGCGACGTCGGGACTAACACTCAAAGAGCTGCGCAAGGATCCTGGCAGTGGTGCGAAGACGTGGCTGATCAAGGTTGCTCCAGGGGCATCGTTGTCCTGGCAGAAATCGTCAGCCGTGCGCGAAGGCTATCTGGTCGACGGCGACTATCAGCACAGCGAATGTGTGGCTGGCGAGGTTGAGACCTGGCAATACCTGCGCGGAGGATATTTCTATCGGCCAGCGGATACGATCAACGGCGGACCGGAATCCAACGCAAGCAGCGAGTCGGTTTGGTTTCTTCGGGAAGTAGCGAACGGTACGGAGGTGACCGTACCGGCTTGCGTCGAAACGCCTACTTCTTGACGAGTTTCGTAATACGCTTGCCCATGGCCATTAGCTTGGTCAGCGTGCTGGTCGGCACACCGCTGATTTCTTCGTACCACTTGCTGGTGGAGTCGACGAATGCCAGCATGTTGCGAATTCGTTCTTTGGTTATCGGGTCCGTTTCTTTTTCACTCTCCACTTCCGCCGCACAACTCTTGAGCATGGTCAGCGTCGGGTTCAATTCACGTTGTTTGCGTTGTTCTATGATGACGCGAAACAGCTCCCAGACATCATGTAGTGATTCGAAGTAGTCACGCCGGTCACCCAGTACATGGGTCATGCGCACCAGGCGATAGCTCTGCAACTCGCGAATACTCGTGCTGACATGGGACCGTGCGACCGATAAAAGGTCCACGATTTCGTCAGCGCGTAACGGTTTCGGCGACAAATACAGTAAGGCCTGAATCTGCGCGACCGTGCGATTAGTGCCCCAACGCGTGCCCATTTCGCCCCAGTGAAGAACGTACTTCTCAACGGCTGGTGTCATCTGCATCGGAAATTTCTCTTATTTCTGTTTTAAACGAAATTACCGACGAAACTCCTCATAGTCAAATGGGCCATGCGTCGCGTCTGGTGAGTCAGGGATTGCTTGCGGTGACAACAACCCGGTGTGGCGCCGGCCAGCCTTCAACGGTCTTTGTCGGATCATCAGGATCGAGTGCTTCACGTAAGGATTCGAAGGTCATCCATTCCGTACTGCGTTGTTCGTCAGTTGTCGTGATGGACTGGTCGACGATCTGGATATCCTTGTAGCCTGAGCGCCGCAACCAGGTCGTCAGTTCGGCGATCGTCGGCAGTAACCAGACATTGCGCATGCGCGCATAGCGATCTTGCGGAGTGCAGGCGTACGAATCGTCACCAGGGACGTAGATGGTTTCGAGCACCAGCTGTCCGCCGCGGCGAAGTGTCGTGCGAAGCTGCCGCAGATGATCGAGCGGCGAGCGTTGGTGGTACAGGACGCCCATCGAAAACGTCGTATCGAATGCGCTTTTTGCAGGCGGCGTTTCCTCCAGTCGCAGCGGCAGCACGAACGTGTATGGGTCGCGCTCAATGGCATTGACGGCGAAAAATTGCATGACGTAGAGCAGCGTCGGATCGATACCGATGACGATGCTCGCGCCGGCATTGCGCATTTGTAGTGCGTAGTATCCGTTGCCGCAGCCGACGTCGAGCACCTTGCGACCGTCGAGCGCGTCGACGGCCGTAACAATGCGAGCCCACTTCCAATCGCTGCGCCACTCGGCGTCGATGTCGACACCACCAACGGTAAATGGACCTTTGCGCCACGGCGCCAGAGCCACTAGTAATTCTCTGAGTTTTTCTGGTTCCGACGCGGCTTCGGGCACCGCCGCTACGATCTCCCGCCAGCGTTCGAAGTCGCCGTGTTCCGCACCGGATAGGCGTGCCGCCAATAGCGCCCGCAAGGCATCAGGCCAGTCATCAAGGCCGATATCAGCCAGGTTCGCGGCAAGTGCGTCGAAATCGAGCAGGCTACCCGCTATCATCGCAGAGCAATTATCGATACGAAGTTGAAGTAGCGAAGCCAAACCGCCGTGTGTGAAAAGCCAGCCGCTTCCAGACGGGCGCGATGTGCAGCAACAGTTTCCGGAACGAGCACGTTGTCGAGTGCGGCGCGTTTGCGGCTGATCTCAAGCGCGCTGTAGTTGTTGCGTCGCTTGTGCTCGTGATGGAGATCAACCAGCAGTTCTTCCATGAGCGCATTCTCATCGACGACTTTTTCCGAAAGGACCAGCAACCCGCCATCGTTCATGCCCGCATATATCCGCCGCAGCAGTTCATCGCGATCGCCAGGCTCCAGAAATTGCAGTGTGTAGTTCAGGACGACCATGGATGCATTGACGAACTCGATCTCGCGAATATCGCCCAGGACAAACTCGACATCGGTCATCAGCTCGGACGGGCTGCTGTCCCCGGCGACGATTTCCTCGGCACGCTCGAGCATGGCCCGCGACGCATCGACCGCGACAATCCTGCAACCGGGTTCGGCGATTCCCTGCCGCATGGCGATTGTCGCCGCGCCCAGCGAACAGCCGAGGTCGTAGCAATTGGTGCCGGCGTGGACGTAGCGGGCAGCCAGTGAGCCAATGGCTTCAATCGATGCCGCATATCCGGGAATCGACCGCTGCAACATGTCGGGGAATACGTTCGCAACCTTGTCGTCGAACCTGAACGGTTCATCGCCCTTGGCGGCCTTGTAAATGCGGTCTTCAGACATATTTCATCGTTTCGTTACATGCGACAATTGCAACCAATGCTACGCGAACTTCACCAGGAACTCGGCATTCCCGACGACTACGGCCTCGATGGCCGCAAGCCCGTGTTTGAGGAGGCGACGGATCTCGTCGATATTGGCCCGAACCTCGTCGGCAGGACGCAGCGGCTCACGCCCGCGACAGCCCACAAATGGGGCGAACTGGTGGCCGCGGCGGCGGCGGACGGTGTCACATTACTGATCGTCTCGGGGTTTCGTGACATCGACTACCAGGCGCGCCTGATTCGGAAAAAAATCAATGCAGGTCAGGTAGTTAGCGATATTCTAAGGGTGAATGCGGCGCCTGGATTCAGTGAACACCACACAGGCCGGGCGGTGGACATCGCAACGCCCGGGTCACGGCCGCTGACCGAGGAATTCGAGGATACCGACGCCTTTCGCTGGCTGATCCAAAGCGCCGCCCGATTCGGATTTTCGATGACGTATCCGCGTGACAATAGCTATGGATTCATCTACGAACCCTGGCACTGGGCCCGCAAGGCCTGAAGGTCCCTCAAAGGCCCGCCGTCCAAGGGATACAGGAGATTAACTGCGGCTGGCAGAATTACTGAAAATCAGTCGTTTAGCTGTTGACAGTGGAGCAGTGTAATTAGACAATGCCCGGCTTGCGTACGCGGAGGGGTACTCAAGCGGTCAACGAGGGCAGACTGTAAATCTGCTGGCTATGCCTACGTAGGTTCGAATCCTACCCCCTCCACCAGAATGATGGTTCGGCTGGGAGAGGATTTCAGACCGATACCAGCCGCGCGAGTTAAAGACAGGAATAAATGATATCCGGACGGTTTAAAAACTAAAGACTGTCAGGATTTTTGTACGCCTGAATAACGTAAGACCAAAGCAGGACAACGATTGCAGGTGCGCGGCGAAAAAGTAAGGCTCGTTACTCCTTATATAGGAGTCGAGGGTGAACAAGGCGGGTGTAGTTCAACGGTAGAACCTCAGCCTTCCAAGCTGATGATGTGGGTTCGATTCCCATCACCCGCTCCAGAATTGGAAGCTTGTGTAACGACGTTGGAACGGCCCACATAGCGAATTGCCCACATAGCTCAGGGGCAGAGCACTTCCTTGGTAAGGAAGAGGTCCCCGGTTCAAATCCGGGTGTGGGCTCCAGATTGAACGCAAGAATGAACGAATGGTTTTTTAGATCACTTTTAGATCAGCAGGAAAAGTCTCATGTCTAAAGAGAAATTTGAGAGAACAAAGCCCCACGTAAACGTAGGCACGATTGGCCACGTAGACCACGGCAAGACAACGCTGACGGCGGCGCTGACCAAGGTCATGGCGGAGAAGCACGGCGGTGAGGTCAAGGGTTACGACCAGATTGACAACGCGCCGGAAGAACGTGAGCGCGGCATCACGATTGCGACGGCGCACGTCGAGTACGAGAGTGACAACCGTCACTACGCACACGTGGATTGCCCGGGACACGCGGACTACGTGAAGAACATGATCACGGGTGCGGCGCAGATGGACGGTGCGATCCTGGTGGTATCAGCGGCTGACGGTCCGATGCCACAGACGCGCGAGCACATCCTGCTGGCGCGCCAGGTAGGCGTTCCGTACATCGTGGTGTACATGAACAAAGCCGACCAGGTGGATGACGAAGAGCTTCTTGAGCTGGTGGAGATGGAAGTACGTGATCTTCTGTCGATGTACGAGTTCCCAGGTGATGACACGCCGATTATTACAGGCTCTGCGTTGAAGGCCTTCGAAGGTGATGCCTCGGACATTGGTGTGCCATCGATCCACAAGCTGATCGAACAGATGGACAGCTACATACCGCAGCCGGAGCGAGCGATTGATGGTGACTTCCTGATGCCGGTCGAGGACGTGTTCTCGATCTCGGGTCGTGGCACGGTGGTAACGGGTCGTATCGAGCGCGGCGTTGTCAACGTAGGCGACGAGATTGAGATTGTCGGCATCAAGGACACGGAAAAGACGACCTGCACGGGCGTTGAGATGTTCCGTAAGTTGCTGGACCAGGGCATGGCGGGTGACAACGTGGGCGTACTGCTGCGTGGCACCAAGCGTGAAGAGGTGGAGCGTGGTCAGGTACTGGCGAAGCCGGGATCGATCACGCCGCACACCAAGTTTGAGGCAGAGGTATACATTCTGACCAAGGACGAGGGTGGACGTCATACACCGTTCTTCAAGGGCTATCGTCCGCAGTTTTACTTCCGTACGACGGATGTAACGGGTGCGGTGGAGCTGCCGGAAGGCACCGAGATGGTGATGCCGGGCGACAACGTGCAGATGGTTGTTGATCTGATTGCGCCGATCGCGATGGAAGACGGTCTTCGCTTCGCTATCCGCGAGGGTGGCCGCACCGTTGGTGCGGGCGTCGTAGCAAAAGTTATTGAGTAAACAAATATGACAACGAATCAAAATATCCGTATCCGCCTGAAAGCATTCGATCATCGATTGATCGATACCTCGGCGCGTGAAATCGTGGAAACAGCCAAACGGACCGGTGCCACGGTGAAGGGACCTATCCCGCTGCCGATGAGGAAAGAGCGTTTTACGATCCTGATCTCTCCGCACGTCAACAAGGATGCTCGTGACCAGTACGAAATTCGTACCCACAAGCGCCTGATGGACATCGTGGATCCGACGGACAAAACCGTGGATGCCCTGATGAAATTGGAGCTTCCCGCCGGCGTGGACGTGCAAATCAAGCTCAACTAACCGCCGCAGTCGGCATATTCCTCATCGAAATGGCTCGCTTCGCTCCCGTCAAGCGGGACCGAGGTGCGCTTTTATTTTCGATGAGGAACATCGCGCCCACGGCGCGGCAGTTAAGTCATTGATTTAGTTGGGTAAGCGGTCTAATAAACAATCCGCAAAAAAAGGCTGGAAACGGCTTGTTTTGTGGGTTCTGGCTCGTATAATAGCGGGCTCGCTGCATTTGGCCGGACCGGGAGTCGGCCAGCAAGCGGCATAGCAAAACATCTGTCGCCAGGAAATCGAGGGTGACACGGCAAATCCCGGAACCGCCGGACCGATTGATGGATCGGGCCGGAGCTTAGGGTCAGCCCCAGAGCAAAGAGAGCAAAGCTCTCCGCGACGGCTGGCCCTTTCGCATGTCTGGAAAAAGTGACATTACAGCCGAAGCCAATCGCAGTTTCGGTGTTGAAGATTTTGAGTGAGTTAGGCGCTGGCCAATCGAAGTCAGTGCGAGGTTTTTGAGATGACGATGGGTCTTGTTGGCCGCAAATGCGGCATGACACGTGTCTTTACGGAAGACGGAGTTTCAATTCCGGTTACCGTAGTTGAGGCACAGCCAAACCGAATCACACAGGTGAAGACCGTGGAGACGGACGGCTATCGCGCGTTGCGAGTTGTAGCGGGCAGCCGTAAAGCGTCCCGGGTCATCAAACCTGCAGCCGGCCACTTTGCAGCCGCAAAGGTAGAAGCCGGCGACTTAATGGCTGAATTCAGCCTTGAAGACGCTGACGACGGCGAATTCGAGCCCGGCAACGAACTGAAGGTCGACCTCTTCGAAGCAGGCCAGAAAGTCGATGTCATTGGGACCTCGATCGGCAAAGGCTTTGCGGGCACCGTAAAACGCCACAATTTCTCGATGCAAGATGCTACGCATGGCAATTCGTTGGCCCACAGAGCCCCGGGTTCAATCGGTCAGAACCAGACGCCTGGCCGCGTATTCAAGGGCAAGAAAATGTCAGGCCACATGGGCAACGTACGTCGCACCATTCAGAATCTCGAAGTTGTACGAGTGGATAGCGAGCGCAATCTTCTTTTGATCAAGGGGGCTGTCCCGGGTCATCGCGGCGGACGCGTCATCGTACGTCCTGCTGTGAAGGCCAGGAATTAAGGGGCGCGCTGATGAAACTCAAATTACAGGACAAGGGTTCGGTCGACGTTGCAGAAGCGGCATTCGGTGTGGACTTCAACGAAGGGCTCGTGCACCAGGTAGTTACGGCATACCTCGCAGGCGCGCGTGCCGGAACGAAAAAGCAAAAGAATCGTGCGGCGGTGCGCGGCGGCGGTGCGAAACCCTGGCGTCAGAAGGGTACAGGCCGTGCACGCGCCGGAACTATTCGCAGCCCGATCTGGGTCGGCGGTGGCCGGACATTCGCAGCGAAGCCACGCAAGTACGATCAAAAAGTTAACAAGAAGATGTATCGCGCGGCATTGCGCTCGATGTTGTCTGAACTGATTCGCCAGGATCGCCTGGTTATCGTCAACGAGCTTGCCATGGAGGCGCCGAAAACCAGACTGTTGGCGAGCAAGCTCAAGGAACTCAATCTGGATAGCGTTTTGATTCTGAATGAGGCGTTCGACGAGAACCTGTTCCTGGCTGCCCGCAACCTGCCGAATGTCGGTGTTTGCGATGTTGTTGCGATGGATCCCGTAGTGTTGATTCGTTTCGAAAAAGTGTTGGTAACTATGCCGGCGCTTAAGCTGATCGAGGAGCGTCTGTCATGAGCCAGGCTGCCCACCAGGAACGATTGATGACCGTTATTCGCGGACCGCACCTGTCGGAAAAGGCACACAACGCAGCCGAGCAAAACCAGGTCGTCCTGAAAGTTCGTACCGATGCTACGAAGAAAGAAATTCAACAGGCAGTTGAGTTGTTGTTCGAGGTCAAGGTCGATGCCGTTCAGGTCGTCAATGTGAAAGGCAAGACAAAGCGCTTTCAGCAATCCAAAGGTCGTCGTTCAGACTGGAAGAAAGCGTACGTGAAGCTTGCTGAAGGGAGCTCTGTCGAAGAGTTCTTCGGCGCGGAATAAAGGTTACTCACCATGTCACTGCATAAAGCCAAACCGACATCAGCTGGACGTCGCTTCGTTGTTGCTGTTAAAACGCCGGAATTGCACAAAGGCAAGCCGTATGCACCGCTGCTCGACAAGAAAACGTCGAAGGGTGGTCGCAACAACAATGGTCGCATTACGATGCGTCACCAGGGCGGCGGACATAAGCAGCGCTATCGCATTGTCGATTTCAAGCGCGGCAAGGACGGTATTCCAGGCGTTGTAGAGCGCCTCGAGTACGACCCGAATCGCAGTGCGCATCTTGCTTTGATCAAGTACGCGGACGGCGAGCGTCGCTACATTCTGGCGCCGAAGAGCGTTCGTGCGGGCACGCCAGTTATCAGTGGCGAGGACGCGCCGATCAAGCCAGGCAATGCTTTGCCGATCCGTGCAATCCCGGTGGGTACGACGGTTCACAACATCGAGATGAAGCCGGGCAAGGGTGGCCAGCTGGTTCGTTCGGCCGGCAGTTCAGCGCAGTTGGCTGCGCGCGAAGGTGCCTACGCGACGGTTCGACTGCGTTCTGGCGAGACGCGCAAGATTCACATCAACTGTCGCGCGACGGTTGGTGAGGTAGGTCATGGCGAACACAACCTGCGCAAACTCGGCAAGGCCGGGGCCAGTCGCTGGAGAGGTGTTCGTCCGACGGTCCGTGGCGTGGCCATGAACCCGGTTGATCACCCGCACGGTGGTGGTGAGGGTCGTACATCAGGCGGCCGCCATCCGGTCAGCCCGTGGGGCACGCCGACGAAGGGCGCGAAGACGCGTTCAAACAAGCGTACGGACAGCATGATTGTTCGTCGCCGCAAGCGTAAGTAAAGGATTTCGATAATGCCGCGTAGTGTCAGAAAAGGCCCATTCGTCGATAACCATTTGGCGAAGAAGGTTGCAGAAGCTGCCAAGAAAAACGATCGCCGACCGATCAAGACCTGGTCGCGTCGTTCAATGGTGTTGCCCGATATGGTTGGCTTGACGATTGCCGTTCACAACGGTCGTCAGCATGTACCGGTTTTGATTTCAGAGAACATGGTGGGTCACAAACTCGGCGAGTTTGCGATGACACGCACGTTCCGCGGTCACTCCGGTGATCGCAAGACGAAATAGGGAGCTGGTTCATGCAAGTTGCAGCAACACTTAGGTACGCACGAGTTTCACCGCAGAAATGTCGTCTGTTGGCAGACGCCATTCGTGGCCAGTCGGTCGACGAAGCTCTGCGTACGCTGACGTTTTCGCCGAAGAAGAGTGCGCGCATCGTGAAGAAGGTTTTGGAATCCGCCGTGGCTAACGCCGAGCACAATCACGGCGCAGATATCGACGAATTGAAGGTCGCGACCATCGAAGTCAACGAGGCGCCGACGTTTCGCCGTTTTCGCGCTCGTGCAAAGGGTCGTGGCGCACGGATTATCAAACGGAATAGCCACATTACGATCCGGGTGGCAGACGAAAAATGATCACGGAATCCAATATTTACCTCGCTGATCAGCGAGGGGACGAGTAAGAATTATGGGCCAAAAAGTACATCCAACTGGTATACGTCTTGGCATCGTCAAGGACTGGGCATCGAAATGGTATGCCGATTCCAAGACGTTCCCGGAGTACATTCGCACGGACCACGTGATTCGGGTCTTCATTAAGAAGAAGCTGAAAGATGCGTCGGTAAGTCGCATCGGCATTGAACGCCCGGCGAACAAGGTGAATATCACGATCTTCACCGCGCGTCCGGGCATCGTCATCGGCAAGAAGGGCGAGGACATTGAGAAGCTGCGCTCTGAACTGTCGAAGATGATCGGCATGCAGATTCAGGATGTTCGTATCAACATCAGCGAAGTCCGTAAACCCGAGCTTGACGCGCAATTGGTCGCGGAAGGCATCGCGCAGCAGCTGGAGCGCCGCGTCATGTTCCGTCGTGCTATGAAGCGGGCGGTTACAAATACCATGCGGGTTGGTGCGGAAGGCATCAAGGTCAAGGTCGGCGGCCGTTTGAATGGTGCGGAAATCGCCCGTTCCGAATGGTACAGAGAAGGACGAGTTCCGCTGCATACGCTGCGAGCGGATATCGATTACGGCACGGCCGAGGCGCATACGACATACGGTGTAATCGGCGTGAAAGTCTGGATTTTCAAGGGCGAGGTCTTTGACAAGCCCGAAGTGGTTCCGGCAGAGCCCGCAGAAGCAGCCGCTGGCGCACGTTCGTAAGAGAAGACAACAATGCTACAGCCTAAAAGAACAAAATTTCGCAAGCAGATGAAAGGGCGCAACCGCGGCCTGGCACTGCGCGGAAGCAACGTTTCGTTCGGCCAGTACGGTCTCAAAGCGACCGGCCGTGGTCGCCTGACGGCACGTCAGATTGAGGCGGCTCGTCGTGCCATGACGCGTCACATCAAGCGTGGCGGCAAAATCTGGATTCGTGTTTTTCCGGACAAGCCGATCTCGAAAAAGCCGCTTGAGGTTCGTCAGGGCAAGGGTAAGGGCAATGTTGAGTACTGGGTATGCCAGGTACAGCCGGGCCGCGTTCTGTACGAGATGGAAGGCGTGACGGAGGAAATCGCTCGTGAAGCGTTTCGTCTGGCAGCGGCAAAACTGCCATTTGGCACAGCGTTTGTAACTCGGCAGGTGATGTGATGAAAGCAACGGACCTCCGCGTTAAGTCGGCGGATGAGCTCAATGAGGAACTTGTTGCGCTGCGTCGTGAGCAGTTCAACCTGCGCATGCAGCACGCGACCGGCGAGTTGACACACAACCATGAACACGGCCGCGTAAGAAAAGATATCGCGCGCGTTAAGACGGTTCTTAGTGAACTGAAGCGCGCGTCGGGTGACAGGAAATGAGTGAAGAGAAGACAGCAAAGCGTACGCTCGTCGGTCGTGTTGTCAGCGACAAGATGGACAAAACGGTATCGGTCGCTATCGAGCGCCTGATCAAGCATCCGGTTTACGGCAAATACATTCGCCGTACGTCTAAAGTGCTTGCTCACGATGCATCGAACGAGTGCAAATCCGGTGATCGCGTTGCGATCTCGGAATGCCGGCCGATTTCAAAGAATAAATCCTGGTCGGTCGTCAACGTTGTTGAACGCTCGGCGGACAAGCAATAACACTTAAGGTTTAGTCATGATTCAGATGCAGACAGTTCTGGACGCCGCCGATAATTCGGGTGCACGCCGCGTACAGTGCATCAAGGTGCTCGGTGGATCGAAGCGCCGTTATGCCGGCGTGGGCGATGTCATCAAGGTTAGCGTCAAAGACGCCATTCCGCGAGGCAAGGTCAAGAAGGGTGAGGTCTACAACGCCGTTGTAGTTCGGACTCGCAAGGGTGTGCGTCGCAAGGACGGATCGTTGATTCGCTTCGATGGTAACGCGGCCGTGCTGCTGAATGCCCGCCTCGAGCCCATTGGCACACGTATTTTTGGACCCGTGACACGTGAACTGCGCACCAACCAGTTCATGAAGATTATTTCACTGGCCCCCGAAGTTTTGTAAAAACTTCGGCTTTTTTGGACAAAGCAATGAACAAGATCAAGAAAGGCGATGAAGTCATCGTAACTACCGGGAAAGACAAGGGCCGTCGTGGCACTATTCTGCAGATTTTTGATGACGAGCGCGTATTGGTCGAGGGTGTAAACCTAGCAAAGAAGCATATTAAGCCGAACCCGAACATTGGTGAGGCTGGTGGCATCCGTGACACCGCGATGCCGTTGGATATTTCGAACGTTCTCGTATTTAACCCGAAGTCGAAGATGGGTGAGCGAGTTGGTTTCCGCGTCGAGAAAGATGGCAGCAAAGTGCGCGTCTTCAAGAGCGGCGACGTTGTCGACATTTAAGAGATAAAGAGATGTCACGTTTACAGGAAAAGTATCAGAAAGAGCTTGCTGGACAAATCCAGAACAAGCTTGGCCTGGGAAATGCGATGGAAGTACCTCGTATCACCAAGATCACGCTCAATATGGGTGTGGGCGAGGCCGTTGCTGACAAGAAGATCATCGAAAATGCTCGCGCCGATATGGAAAAGATTTCGGGCCAGAAGCCTGTTACGACAATTGCTCGTAAGTCAGTTGCTGGTTTCAAGATTCGTGATGGCATGCCCATTGGCTGCAAGGTGACGCTGCGTCGTGAGCGCATGTATGAATTCCTTGATCGCCTCGTCAACATTGCGATTCCGCGAATTCGCGACTTCCGTGGTCTGAATCCCAAGTCTTTCGACAGACAGGGCAATTACAGCATGGGCGTCCAGGAACAGATTATTTTCCCGGAAATCAACTACGACGAAATTGATGCACTGCGTGGCATGGACATTATTATCACCACGACGGCGCGTACACCCGAAGAAGGTAAGGCGCTCCTCGAAGCGTTCAACTTTCCGTTTAAGAAGTGAATGGGCACGTATTTCTGCCCCTACACAGAATTATCATTGCATAAAGCGAGAAACTTTTAACATGGCCAAAAAGTCGATGATCATGCGTGAACTAAAGCGTGCCAAGCTCGTTTCCCGGCAGGCTGAAAAGCGTAGGGCACTTAAAGCGATCGTGCGCAACATTAACAGCTCTGATGAAGAGCGTGCCGTTGCACAAGCGAAGCTGAACAAGTTGCCGCGTGACGGCAGCCCGACACGCCAGCGGAATCGCTGCGCCATTACGGGTCGTCCACACGGTGTTTATCGCAAGTTTGGCCTGGGTCGTAACAAGTTACGTGAAGCCGCTATGAACGGCGAAATTCCTGGCCTTACCAAAGCCAGCTGGTAGGCGGAGACAGAACATGAGTATGACCGATCCGATCGCAGACATGCTGACTCGCATTCGTAACGGGCAAAAGGCACGCAAGGTTGCGGTGTTAATGCCGGCGTCGAAAGCCAAAGAGGCTGTCGCGAAAGTACTGCAGGATGAAGGTTACATCCTTGGATACGCGACCGAAGGTGAAGGCGCTACGAAGGAGCTCACCGTTGAGCTCAAGTACTTCGAGGGCGTGCCTGTAATCGAGAAGATTCAGCGCGCCAGTCGACCTGGCTTGAGAATTTATCGCGGTAAGGAAGACTTGCCAAAGGTGCTCGGCGGTCTCGGCGTGGCTATCGTTTCGACGTCAGCCGGGGTTATGAGTGACCGACAGGCGCGCGAAAAAGGCGTTGGTGGTGAGGTTCTCTGCATCGTTTCGTGATGCGTGATCCTTCGATTGAGAGACAGGACTATGTCAAGAATTGCAAAAGAGCCGGTTGAATTGCCGAAAGGTGTCGAGTTCAAGCAAGACGGTAACGTTGTCACCCTGAAAGGCGGCAAGGGCGAGCTGTCGATCGCATTGAATTCTGAGGTCGAGCTTACGCAGGAAGATAACCTGCTCAAATTTGCGCCGCGTTCGGGTTCCCGTTTCGCGAGCGCGGTTTCAGGCACGATGCGCTCCATTGTTGCCAATATGGCGCACGGCGTTTCGGCAGGTTTCGAGCGCAAGCTCGAGCTGGTTGGCGTCGGTTATCGCGCACAAGCACAGGGCAAGAAACTCAATTTGACGCTGGGTTTTTCGCACCCGGTTGAATACGTCGTCCCGGAAGGTATCGACGTCGAGACGCCGAGCCAGACTGAAATTGTTATTAGGGGTGCTGACAAGCAAAAAGTAGGTCAGGTCTCTGCAGAAATTCGCCGCTTCCGTCCGCCTGAGCCCTACAAAGGCAAGGGTGTTCGATACGCCGATGAGCGTGTCGTTCTGAAGGAAGCGAAGAAGAAATAATCAGGTAGATACACCATGAAGCTGGATAAGAAACAAAATCGCTTACGTCGTGCCCGCCGGGCGCGCTCGAAGATTCGTGAACTCAAGGCGACTCGCTTGAGCGTTCACCGTACGCCGCAGCACATTTACGCGCAGATTATCGGCGCAGTTAACAACCAGGTCCTCGCATCTGCGTCGACGCTGGAAGGTGAGGTCCGTAAGGGAATCAAGAACGGCGGCAACGTCGAAGCCGCAGCCATTGTCGGTGCGCGCATAGCGGAGAAAGCGAAAGCAGCCGGCATCGACACGGTTGCGTTCGATCGTTCCGGTTTTCGTTACCACGGTCGTGTTAAAGCGCTGGCCGACGCGGCCCGCGAAGCGGGATTGAAATTCTAATTATTTAGAGGACATTTTGCAGGCCCCGGGCGTGCAAAGACCAAGTTATGGCTAGAAACGAACAAAATCAATCGAACGATGACCTGATCGAAAAACTGGTCACCGTTAACCGTGTGGCCAAGGTTGTTAAGGGCGGTCGCCAGTTCGGCTTTACGGCACTGACAGTCGTTGGCGATGGACAGGGCAAAGTCGGATTCGGGTATGGCAAGGCGCGCGAAGTGCCGATCGCGATCCAGAAGGCGATGCAAAGTGCTCGCAACAACCTGATCGACATCAACCTGAACAACGATACGCTGCAATACGCCAAGAAGGGTCGTCATGGCGCGACACTGGTTTATATGCAGCCCGCGTCTGAAGGAACTGGCGTTATCGCCGGTGGTGCGATGCGTGCCGTATTTGAGGCGGCTGGCGTTCGTAACGTTTTGGCCAAGAGTTACGGCTCGCGCAACCCGATCAACGTTGTGCGCGCGACAATTAAAGGACTGTCGGAGATTCATTCACCGCAGGCCATTGCAGCGAAACGCGGCAAGAAAGTTAAGGAGATCCTCGCCTGATTTGGGTTGAGGGTTGTTAGCAAAGAGTTTAAGAGACGAGATCATGGCGATGCCAAAAGAGTTAAAGGTCACGCTGGTTAAGAGCAAATTCGGGCGGCTGAGGAGTCATAAAGCCTGTGTTGCTGGCTTGGGTTTAAGGAAGATTCACCAGACCGTTACGGTCATCGACACGCCCGAGAACCGCGGCATGATCAATCGCGTTTCGTATCTTCTGTCGGTAGAGGAAGCCTGACATGCGTCTGAATGATATTTCACCCGGTAAAGGTGCGAAAAAAGTAGGCAAGCGCCTGGGACGCGGTCATTCCGCGGGTCAGGGCAAGACCAGTGGGCGGGGCCAGAAGGGTCAGCACGCACGCTCGGGCGGATACCACAAGGTGGGTTTCGAAGGCGGCCAGATGCCGCTACAACGTCGCCTCCCGAAGGTCGGATTCCGTTCACGCATGGCGCGTTTGACGGCCGAACTCCGCTTACATGAGCTCGAAATACCCAAAGCGGACGTCATCGATATTGAGGTACTGAAGAAAGCTGATCTCGTTCCGGCATTTGTGACCAAAGTTAAGGTCATCAAGTCCGGCGAGATCAAGAAAGCGGTCAAGCTGAAAGGCATCGCGGTCACCAAGGGTGCTCGCGCAGACATTGAAAAAGCTGGCGGCAGTATCGAAGCCTGAGTGGCCTCGATCATTTGAACTGAGAACCAGGAACTAACGTGGCGAAGAAGCCCCAACAAAGTCCGGCAGATCTTGCGAAGCAAGCGAGCAAGCTAGGTGAACTGAAAGTTCGCTTGCTGTTCCTCGTGGGCGCATTGATCGTGTACCGCGTTGGCACCTACATTCCGGTGCCCGGCGTGGACCCGGTTGCGTTGGCTAATTTCTTCGAGCAACAGTCGGGCAACCTGCTTGGCATGTTTAATATGTTCTCGGGTGGCGCATTGTCGCGGTTTGGCATTTTCGCGCTCGGTATCGTGCCCTACATTTCGTCGTCAATTATCATGCAGATGGCGAGCCACATCGTGCCGAGCCTGCAAGCTCTGCGTAAAGAAGGCGAGTCAGGCCGGCGCCAGATCGTCAAGTACACACGTTACGGCACGGTCGCTCTTGCAAGCTTCCAGTCCATCGCTGCCGCTTCCTGGTTATCAAACCAGGCGGGCCTCGTGGTGAATCCGGGCACTGCGTTCCTGATCACGGCTTGCATCACACTGGTTACGGGCACTGTATTTCTTATGTGGCTCGGCGAGCAGATCACTGAGCGTGGTATTGGCAACGGTATCTCGATGATCATTCTCGCGGGCATCGTTGCCGGTTTACCCGCGGCAATTGCCGGTACTGCCGAGCTTGTTCGCAACGGCGAGATGAGCGCCATTACGGCGATCCTCATGCTTCTCGGTGGCGTCGCTGCGATTATCTTCGTCGTCTACATGGAGCGTGCGCAGCGTCGCATCACCGTGAATTATGCGCGGCGTCAGCAAGGCCGCAAGATGTTCCAGGCGCAAAGCACGCATCTGCCGTTCAAGATCAACATGTCGGGCGTTATTCCGCCGATTTTTGCCTCGAGCATCCTGATGTTCCCGGCGACGATCGCACAGTTTTTTGGCCAGGCGGCCGACCCCAACGCTGTACAGCGTGCGCTGCAGACGGTCGGCGCGAACCTCGGTCCGGGGCAACCGGTTTACGTGTTGCTTTATGCAGGAATGATCATCTTCTTCTGTTTCTTCTACACGGCGTTGATGTACAACTCGAATGACACCGCCGATAACCTGAAGAAAGCGGGTGCGTTCCTGCCGGGCATCCGGCCGGGGGCCCACACAGCGGAATACATTGACCGAGTCCTGACCCGACTGACGTTCTGGGGCTCGATTTATATCGCCGGCGTTTGCCTTCTGCCCGAGATCGTTCGCATGTTCTATCCGGCCATGCCGTTCAGTTTCGGTGGCACGTCGCTGCTGATTCTGGTCGTTGTCACAATGGACTTCATGTCGCAAATGCAGGCCCATGCAATGAGTCATCAGTACGAAGGCATGATGCAGAAAGCCAACCTGCGTAACTACGGCAGGAGTGGACAAGTACGCTGACTTGGTCAGCGCTTAGGAGAGAGCTCATGAAAGTAAGAGCATCAGTCAAAAAGATTTGCAGAAATTGCAAAATCATTCGCCGCAACGGGGTTGTGCGCGTGATCTGCACAGACGCACGGCATAAGCAGCGCCAGGGTTAGTCCCGCGTTAATGATGAGGATTTGTTAAGTGGCACGTATAGCAGGCATAAACATCCCGTTGAACAAGCACGTCGTGATTGCATTGACGTCGATCTTCGGTATTGGAAATTCGCGCGCGAAGCAGATTTGCCAGGCCGCGGCCGTTGCACCGGACATGCAGGTCAAAGACCTCGCGGAGCCCGAAGTTGCGAAGCTCAGGACCGCGGTCGCGACCTTCACGGTTGAGGGCGATCTGCGTCGCGAAACATCCATGAATATCAAGCGTCTGATGGATCTCGGTTCATACCGTGGTATCCGCCACAGACGTGGTTTGCCGCTACGCGGCCAACGCACTCGTACGAATGCGCGTACCCGAAAGGGCCCGCGCCGTCCGATTAAGAGGTAGGTCTTAAATGGCTGAAGCAAAGAAAAAGAAGGTCAAAAAGCACGTTGTTGATGCAATTGCGCACATACATGCTTCCTTCAATAACACGATCATCACGATTACCGATCGCCAGGGCAATGCGCTGTCGTGGGCTACCGCAGGTGGCTGCGGTTTTCGTGGTTCCCGTAAATCCACCCCGTTCGCGGCTCAGGTGGCGTCGGACAAAGCGGGCAAGGCTGCTCTCGAGTTTGGCGTCAAAAACGTGGATGTACGGGTTCGTGGGCCGGGTCCCGGTCGCGAGTCCGCTGTGCGCGCACTCAACGCCCTGGGTTTCCGTATTCAAAGTATTGAGGACGTTACACCAATTCCTCACAACGGCTGTCGCCCGCCTAAAAAGCGTCGCGTGTAGAGGCTGAAAAATGGCAAGATATTTAGGACCAAAGTGCAAACTGTCCCGCCGCGAAGGCACGGACCTGTTTCTGAAGAGTGGCGTAAGGCCACTGGAATCGAAATGCAAGCTCGAAGTACCGCCGGGCGGGCCGACGCAGCGTCGTCCCCGTATGTCGGACTACGGTATGCAGCTTCGTGAAAAGCAGAAGCTTCGTCGTATGTATGGCGTTCTCGAAAGGCAGTTTCGCAATTACTACAAACGTGCTGCACAGTTGAAGGGTTCAACGGGTGAAAACCTGTTACGACTACTTGAGGGCCGTCTCGATAACATTGTTTATCGTATGGGCTTCGCTTCAACGCGTGCGGAAGCTCGCCAGCTTGTGAGCCATAAGAGCATCGAAGTTAACGGCAAAGTCGTCAACATTCCGTCCGCTCAGCTCAAAGCCGGTGATGCGATCAACATACGCGAGAAGGCGAAGAAGCAACTTCGCATTCAAAGCGCAATTGAAATTGCGAGCCAGATCGGCCTTCCCGAGTGGGTTGAAGTCGATGCCAAGAAGATGGCAGGTGTTTTGAAATCGCTACCGGACCGGGAAGATATTCTCCCCGATATCAATGAAAACCTTGTCGTCGAGCTGTACTCGAAGTAGTCAGGAGGGTCTTTACCCATGCAGGAATCAGTACACGAATTTCTGAAGCCGCGCGTTGTAAAAGTTACGCCGGTCAACGATCTACAAGCCAAAGTCATTATCGAACCCTTCGAACGTGGTTTCGGTCACACGCTCGGCAATGCGCTGCGCCGCATCTTGCTGTCGTCTATGCCTGGTGCTGCGATCACCGAAGTCGAAATAGAGGGTGTGCTCCACGAGTACACCAGTATCGAGGGCGTCCAAGAAGACGTTGTCGATATTCTTCTGAGCCTGAAGCAGGTTGCTGTCACGATGAATACGCGTGACACAGCGGAGCTACGCGTGTCGAAGAAAGGTCCTGGACCGGTTACGGCTGGTGACATTCAGCTCGATCATGACGTCGAAATCATGAATCCGGAGTTGGTCATTGCGAACCTGACCAAGGCCGGCGAGTTGAACATGTTGCTGAAGCTTGAGCGTGGCCGTGGATACCGCCCGGCGACGCAGCGCCCGTCGTTCGAAGAGCAAGCGGGCCCCATCGGTCGCCTGATGCTTGACGCGTCGTTCAGTCCGGTCAACCGCGTGACCTACAACGTCGAAGCGGCGCGTGTTGAACAGCGCACCGACCTCGACAAGCTGCTGATCGACATTGAGACCAACGGCACGATCGATCCGGAAGAAGCTATCCGCCGCGCGGGCAGCATACTGAAAGATCAGCTGTCGGTATTTGTCGATCTGCAGGGTCAGGAAGAGGGCATTGGCGCGCAGGCCGAGAACCAGGTCGACCCAATTCTGTTGCGTCCGGTGGATGAACTCGAGCTCACGGTTCGTTCTGCGAACTGTCTCAAGGCTGAGAACATCATGTACATCGGCGATCTCGTTCAACGCACCGAAGTTGAGCTGTTAAGGACGCCGAACCTCGGCAAGAAGTCTTTGACTGAGATTAAGGAAGTTCTGGAAGGCCACGGCCTTGGTCTGGGTATGCACCTCGACAACTGGCCGCCGGCAAGCCTGCGTCCCGAGCATGAGCTCATGATGTAAATGCGACACGGGTGAAAGCTCGCGTTGTAATTGAATAGTTATTTAGGACAGACAAATGCGTCATAGAAAATCCGGTCGTCGACTGGGTCGTAACAGTTCTCACCGCAGCGCCATGTTTCGTAATATGGCAACCTCGATGTTGAAACACGAAACGATCAAGACGACGTTACCCAAAGCAAAAGAATTGCGCCGTGTCGTCGAGCCGCTGATTACGCTTGCGAAGAAGGACAGCGTCGCGAATCGCCGTCTGGCGTTTGATCGTCTGCGTGACAAGGAAGTTGTCGGCAAGTTGTTCTCGGAAATTGGTCCACGCTTCAAGGAGCGCCCCGGTGGTTACCTGCGCATTCTGAAAACGGGGCCGCGCCCCGGTGATGCGGCGCCGATGGCGATTGTGATGCTGACGGAACAGGCCGTAGAGGTTGTGGCCGAGGACTAGCAAGTTGCTCATCGGAATAACGAAAAACCGGGCTTTTGTCCGCTTTTTTTGTGCCTGGTGAGTAGTATAACATTATGATAAATAACGGAAAAATGATCAAATTGGCAACTTGTGAGTCGCCTCACAGCGAATCCTTGGCAATCGATTTAGAGTGGGGCATCGATTCCTCGAAGGATCAAAGCCATCAGTAAGAACAGGACCTTTGAAGATTGCGTCATTCTGTCAACGGACGCTTTCGATCCAGACGCCGTATTTCTCGACGACATTGTCGATGATAACGTCCTGCCCAATCCAAACCTGGCGGTGGACGGACTGACAGAGTTCCGTGACAAGAGGAACGGCCGGCTCGAGTTGCGTCCGGACGACGTAGCCGCCAATGATCCCATTCGACCGGACACGACCATGCCGGTCGCAACGCTCAACCCGGATCAACTCGATGTCTATGGCTGGGAGTCGAGTTGGTGGAAGAGACTCAAGGGATATATCGGATTTTGAGCGCATCGTTTAAGATGCATCAATGATATTCAATAACAAGACTGTAATTATCACGGGCGGATCCGAAGGTGTGGGAGCTGCCGTTGCCCGACTATTTGCCGAAGCTGGCGCTAATCTCATGCTTGTTGCGCGCAACAAGAAAAACCTTGAGGCAATCGCCGAGGAATTGCGCGACAAGACCAAGGTTGAGATCTTCGCTATGGACGTGTCGGATGCAGATGCGTGCGTCGACGTGTTCAAAAAGTCGAAGTTCGAGTTTGGGCGAGTCGACATCATTATCAACAACGCCGGATATCACGCGCGCGGTATGGTCGAAGATGTCGATGCCGCGGATCTTGCCAGGGTCGTTGACGTCAACCTCCGCGCGCCCATCGTGCTGAGCCGACTTGCATTGCCTTACGTGAGGGAAGCCGGGGAAGGCGTGATTATCAACGTTGGTTCGTTGGCAGGCCGCACGCCGGTTCCGGGCGCTGCAACCTATTCATCGACGAAAGCGGGTCTACGAGCATTCACTTTGGCGCTAGCCGAGGAGTTGCGCGGCAGCGGCATAAAGATTGGACTGGTATCTCCTGGCCCTATCGATACCGGTTTCATTATGGCCGACGTGGACAAAGTATCGGATATTACGTTCTCGCAACCGATGAGCACGGCAGAGGACGTGGCACAGACCATTCTTGATTTATGCGGTAACAACATTCGCGAGAAAACGATGCCGGCCATCAGCGGATTCCTGGCGACGATTACTTATCTTGTACCCTGGATAGGCCGGCAAATGAAGCCGGTCCTTGAGCGAAAAGGCCAGCAGGTCAAAAAGAAACTCAAAGCTGAGCAAAAGCGTCGCGAGTCAGATTCTCCCGATCGTTGACGAGCACGCGAACGTCGTCCTCGATCCGAATGCCGCCATAGGGACGCAGCCAGTCAACCGTGGTCCAGTTCACATGACTTGCGGCCGGCGTGCCCCGCAGGTTCTCAAGTAACATGTTGATAACATACAGACCCGGTTCGACGGTTAGCACCATGTTTTCTTCAAGTACTCGCGTCAGCCGCAAGAATGGATGACCGCTGGGTGGGTCGATCGTCGTACCGGCCTCGTTCTCGAGAAATCCGCCGACGTCGTGCACCTGGATGCCTAGCAAGTGACCGAGGCCGTGCGGAAAGAACGCCGAAGTAACGCCAGTTTCGAGCAAGGTGTCGGCATCGCCGCTTGCAAGTTCGGCGTCGACGAGGACGCCGGCGAGCATCTTATGGGTGCGGATATGCAGTTCGCGATAATCGACGCCGACTTCGACCTTATTGACGATCTCGCGCTGCATGAGGTCCATACGGTCAATCAGGCCCTGAAAGCGCTGGTCACCGGCTGAATAGGTGCGCGTGATATCAGACGTATAACCGTGCACCTGCGCGCCGGCGTCGATTAAAAACGAGTTTCGGAAGTCGGGTTTGCCGCGATCGAGGTCGGTGTAATGCAGTACGGCGCCGTGATCATTGAGTGCCACGATGTTGCTGTAGGGTAATTCGGGGTCCGTGTGGCTGACGGCTTTGCAATAGGCGCGGTGTATCTCAAACTCTGGCAGTCCTTCGCGGAACGCGACCTCGGCGGCGCGGTGCCCGATAGCACCTCGAAGAGAGGCGAGCCGCATGGCCGCGAGTTCGTACTCGGTCTTGGCGCCGCGAGCGTAATGCAGGATGTTGATGGCCGTGCTCGGATTAACGCGTTCGATGCCAAAGGCCATCGCCTCGTCATCGATTTCACCAATGACGATGCACTTTTGTCGTTCTTCGGGAAAATGCACGGCAACATCGTCGATCGAATGCACAACGCGTATGTCGAAGTGTTGGGTCCAATAGCCGTCTGGTGTGCCAGGCACAACGTGCCAATAGTCCCGTGGCTGAAAGTAAATAAGAACCGGCGTCTCACCGGGTGTGTAAATAATGTATGAGAACGGTAGATTGGTCAGTGGTGCCCAGCTGACAAAATGCGGATTCGCCTTGAACGGGTGCTGGTAGTCATCGAGAAATGCAACTTTCGGGTTGCCCGAATAAATGACGACATGACTGGCCCCGGCCTTTTCCAGGGCATGGTCGTGCCGCGCTGCAACGGTTTCGAGATGCTTGCCGTATAGCGCGCCGAGCGTTGGGTTCTTGTCGGTGTAGTCGCTGTTCACGGGAAGATCATACCTTGTTGCCGGCGCTGGCGGCGAGTGCCATCATTGACCGCTACCCTCAAGCGGGACCAAAGCCTGTTGGGGAGCGGAGTACGGGATGAAACGAATTTCATGGGCGATATGCAGTGTGTTATTGGCGACCGGGAGCCTCTGTATGGCGACTGAGCCTGGATATGACCGGGTAGCCGGGAAGGCGCTGGCGTCGCGTTCCGAAGTCATCGCGCCTCACGGCATGGCAGCGACAAGTCAACCGCTGGCGACCCAGATCGCCCTCGATATTCTCAAAGACGGTGGTAGTGCCGTAGATGCCGCCATCGCAGCAAATGCAGCATTGGGTCTCATGGAACCTACGGGCTGCGGTATTGGCGGTGATCTCTTCGCGATCGTCTGGGACGCGGAAAAAGAAGAGCTCACGGGATTAAATGCGTCGGGTCGGTCGCCACAAGCCATGACGCTGGAGTATTTTCGCAACAAGGGTATCGACGAGATTCCACCTTTTGGCCCGTTGCCCGTGAGCGTACCTGGCGCCGTCGATGGCTGGTTCGAGTTGCATGGGCGTTACGGCCGACTGCCGATGGAAAAGCTGCTCGCGCCGGCGATTGCGTACGCCAAGAACGGCTTCCCGGTATCGGAAGTGATTGCGTACTACTTCAAGTTAAACGAGAAGCGCATCGCTCAGTACCCGGGGTTTGCGGAAACCTACATGCCGAATGGCCACGTGCCCCGAAAGGGCGAGATGTTTCGTAACCCGCGGCTAGCCAGAACTTATGAAGCGATTGCCGAGAAAGGCAGGGACGAATTTTACAAAGGCGAGATCGCAAAAAAGATCGATGCTTACATAGCGGAGCAGGGTGGATTGCTAACCCATGCCGACATGGTAGCGCATAAATCGGAATGGGTGACGCCGGTATCAACAAACTACCGTGGCTGGGACGTGTACGAATTGCCACCGAATGGGCAGGGAATCGCGGCACTGCAGATCCTCAATATTCTCGAGGGTTTCGACATCAGGTCGATGGGCTTCGGTAGCGCTGAGTATTTGCACACGTTAGTTGAGGCGAAAAAGCTCGCGTTCGAAGATCGTGCCAATTATTACGCCGACATGGACTTCGTCGACGTACCGGTTACACGAATGATCTCGAAAGGTTACGCGGACGAACGACGAAAACTCATTTCCCCGGAACGCGCAGCAATGACCGTAGCGGCGGGTGACACGCGGCTCGACCAGGGAGACACGATTTATATGACTGTTGCGGACAGGGACGGCAACATGGTGTCGCTCATCCAGAGTAATTATCGCGGCATGGGATCGGGCATGACACCTGGTGAGCTGGGATTCGTGTTGCAGGATCGCGCGCAGCTTTTCGCGCTTGAAGAGGGCCATGCCAATGTTGTCGACGGTGGCAAACGTCCGTTCCATACGATTATCCCCGCATTCGTCATGAAGGATGGTAAGCCATTGATTAGCTTTGGATTAATGGGCGGAGCGATGCAGCCACAGGGGCACGCACAAATCATCGTGAACATGGTCGACTTCGGCATGAACCTGCAGGAAGCCGGTGATGCCGCGCGCATCAATCATACGGGTTCATCGCAACCAACCGGTACGACCATGACCGACGGCGGTGTCGTGCACCTCGAGAGTACGTTCAGCGAGGAAACTCGTGACGGCCTCGAATCGCTGGGGCATACGCTGGGGACAAGCGATGGTAGTTTTGGTGGTTACCAGGCAATCATGTGGGATGAGGAGCAGGGCGTGTACTATGGCGCGTCTGAAGTGCGCAAAGACGGCCAGGCGGCAGGATACTAAAGCATGACCCAGGAGATTTACCTCACAGGGATTACGACCACAGGAACGCCACATATCGGCAATTACGTCGGTGCGATTCGCCCAGGCATTGCGGCAAGCAAAGACCCGAATAAGAAAAACTACTATTTTCTGGCTGATTTTCATGCGCTGGCGAAGAGCGGTGATCCGGACAAGATCAGCCAATCTACTCTGGAGATTGCGGCCGCCTGGATGGCACTCGGTCTCGATACCGAGCATGCGACATTCTACCGGCAATCGGATATTCCTGAAATTACCGAGTTGACCTGGGTGCTGACGAGCATGACGGCAAAGGGCCTAATGAATCGCGCGCACTCCTACAAGGCGGCTGTGCAAGCAAATATTGATGGTGGCGACAAGGACCCGGACAAGGGCATTACGATGGCCCTGTACAGTTACCCGATACTGATGGCGGCCGATATCCTGATGTTCAAGTCGACCAAGGTTCCTGTCGGCAGAGACCAGAAACAGCATGTCGAAATGGCGCGCGACATCGCGCAACGATTCAATCATCACTATGGAGATATATTGGTACTGCCGGAACCTGTGATTAATGATCATACGGCGGTGCTTTCCGGACTTGATGGCCGCAAAATGAGCAAGAGTTATAACAACACGATTCCGCTGTTCGCTACTGAAAAGCCTCTTCGGAAACTCATCATGAAGATCAAGACGAACAGTCTTGAGCCCGGCGAGCCGAAAGACACCGAAGGCAGCACGATCTTCGATATCTACAAAGCCTTTGCGACACCTGATGAAACAGCCGAGATCGAAAAGCTCTATGCAGAGGGCATCGGGTGGGGCGAGATGAAGCAGCGGTTATTTGAGTACATTAACGAGCACATCAAGCCGGCACGCGATGAGTACCAGCGACTCATCGCGGATCCGGCGATTGTGGAAGCGGAGCTGAAGAAGGGTGTAGACAGTGCACGAGAAGTCGCTGTGCCATACATGGCGCAAATTCGCGACGCAATAGGCATACGAAAGCTGGGACAGGCAGGACAATGAGTAATAAAGAGATCAGGGAACTACTGGCGAAACTGCAAGACGAAATTCAGAAAACGGAACTGGACGACGACACGCGTTCGCTAGTGCGAGATCTGGATGCCGATATTCACGGCTTGCTGGAAAAGGAAGACGGGGGCGCGGCTACCGATACCGTGCTTGAGAAAGCGCGGGCTCTCGAGACCAATTTTGCCTCGGGTCATCCGACCATAGAACGCTTTATGCGCGAAGTCATCGATGTGCTCGTACGGATGGGCATTTAGAGCGCGCAGTCATGCCTGAAGGAAAGCATTTAATGCGATGAACCGCGGGTTTTGGTGGATTTATTCGTTCGTCCTCTGTGCTATTGGCTACGGCAGAATGTTCGAGCGTATTATTAAAGACTCCGGGGGATCCTGGAGCCAATTCGGCCCGCCTATTGCCGCAATGGTCCTCGCAATTGGCATGCTTGGCTGGCTACATAACAGGACGCTGCTGAATGTTTGGGCCTGGCGGGGCGCGCACGCTTTTCTGGTCCTTGGCCAGTTACTCGCGGCCTTGTTCGTCACCTACCTGGCCGTGTTCGGTGTTTACGCGCCGGCAACGTTGATACTGGCCTTCGCGGCAATATTGATACCGGCAAGCATTGCGCTATTTCGGTATTCGTATCGCTCAGCGACTCTGTCGAAATCGCGCGAGTGAAGTTTCTCAATGACGGACGAATTCAGTTTGGATTTTAACCAGGTTACCGTTCCCTGTATCGACTACGAGGCGTCAGTTGAGTTTTATAAGAAACTGGGGTTGCGTCAAATTGTCGATAGCCCGCCGCGCTATGCTCGATTCGAGACTGCCGCAGGGTCGACGTTCTCCATACACAGGGTCGATCCTCCTGTTCAGAGCTCCGATATCTCGGTGTATTTTGAGGTTGAAGACGTTGATGCGGCGGTCCAGGCGCTGATCGCGAAAGGGCTGGAGTTCGACACAAAGGCGCAAAACCAGAATTGGCTATGGAGAGAGGCATATCTGTCGGATCCTGCGGGAAACCGCTTATGCATTTACTATGCGGGTAAGAACCGCAGGCATCCACCGTGGCGGGTACCAGATGACGCTGAGTAGCTATTTGTTGATCAATCGCATTACGCCCGATACGCGGCATAGAAGTCGTCGGTAGCCGCCAATGGTACAATTGAAGTGGAGTCCGAAATCATGCCCATCGAATCTCTGTTGACGTTTTTCGGCTGGTGTAGCGTCATCAACATCGGCCTAATATTGTTGCTGTTGCTGCTTACCGCGGTCGCGAACAAGGAAGGTTTCCCTTTCGACGTTATCGCGAAGATTTTTGGCATCAGTAAAGAAGAGGTTAAGGCGACCCATTTTCGCGTTTTTCAGCAATTCAGAGTGGCCGTCCTCATGCTGAACATTGTTCCCTATATCGCGTTGGTAATAATGGCCCGATAATGCGCGAGCCCAATTTAGAAGAGATGCGGAGCAATCCAGATAACTGGAATCTCGGTATTTTGTTTATTGCGGGCTTTGCTTGGTGATGCTGATCGCCCATCAGTTGTCGTGCGATCCATCACAATAGCGTCATTAACAGATAGGCAGGTAAAGCAGCATGAAAATACCATTCCTTTTCGACCCATCAACGCAAGTAATCGGTTTGAGTCACGATTTCGACGCGACGACGCTGCCGGAAAGACCCGATCCGCCGATTGCAGTTGAAGGTGTGACATTCGGCGTAGCGACGATGACGGAGAATTCGCCGCATGGTGGCGAAATGCATCCTGACGGTGACGAAGTGCTCTACCTGGTCTCAGGTCGGATCAGGGTCGTGTTCCTGGATGACCCTGTGGACGATGTCGATGTACGCCCGGGCGACGGTTTAGTCGTGCCGCAAGGGATGTGGCATCGAGTGGATATTATCGAAGCGAGTAGAATCGTCTACCTGACACCAGGGCCCAACAATGAATTTAGACGACTAGAGGCAGACTGACCTTGTTGCGCATGCCCAAGAAGAAAACGAGACCCTGGCAACTGGTACTGCTTGATGGCGTGGCCGTCGGGCTCGCGGTTGCGGCCACCATGACGTTTCTCGATTGGCGGGCCAATCCGGGTGGCATTTTTCATGGTGCTGACCACACAAATTGGAGCGTGGTATTGGAAACGGCTCTGAGTTGGTTCGTGCCGACTGCCGGAATCGTCAGCGTCCTGAGCGCAATGCGCCAATATCTTATCGCGCGCCGAAAACGGAAATGACGAGCAGATTTCATCTCGCCCAGGCCAACATTGCACGCATGCGCGCCCCCCTCGACGATCCAATAATGGAGGGGTTTGTATCGCGCCTCGAGCCGCTGAACTCGCTGGCAGACGCGGCGCCGGGATTTGTGTGGCGACTACAGACAGACGACGGTGACGCAACCGCTCTGCAAGTTTTCGACGACGAGCTCATTCTATTTAACCTGACGGTCTGGGAATCGAAAGAAGCGCTGGAATCTTATGTCTATCGAACAAATCATGTTGGGGCAATGCAGAAGCGTGCCGAGTGGTTTGAACGACCGAGCAAATCGCCGTTCGTTCTGTGGTGGGTAGAGGCGGGCCACATTCCGACGGAAGCGGAAGCGAAGGATCGGCTCGAGATGTTATGGGAGAATGGTCCCTCGCCTGATGCGTTCACGTTTCGTGCGTGGTTCGACAGCCATGTCTGAATTGGAACAGAAGGAACTCACTTTTCTCGTCAAGGGATCCTCTGCCGAGCCCTATGAAGTGACGTTCATTAAGGATCGCGACAGCCTCACGGCGTTATGTACGTGCCCGGCCGGCCAATACGGCAATTATTGCAAACACCGCATTGCGATACTCGATGGCGACGGTAAGGCAATCGTTGGCGAAAATGCGAATCAGGTGGCGACGATTAGCGATTGGCTGCAGGGAACCGATGTAGCGGCGGCGTTGGCAGACTTCAGGCGCATCGAGAAAACGGTGGAGGCCTCAAAAAGTGCGGTCGCCGCCGTGAAGCGGAAGTTGGCAAGAGCGATGAACAGTTGAAGTCGTACGCGTAAGCGAAAAATGTCAGACAATAAAAAATTCCCAGGCTTGATCAGGAACCTCCCGGCATTCGCCGGGCCGTTCGATGCTTACCGGCTCGATGCAGACAAATGCAAAGTGTTGTTCGCGTCGTATCCCGCAGGAACGACGATCGATGCACATACTCATCCGACCGAAAACTGCGGCGTCATCACTCACGGTGAATTGTTATTGACAGTTGACGGTCAGGAGACCCGTTACGGCCCCGGCGATTGGTACCACCTTCATCCGGAACAGCTGCATGCGGCCCGTTTCGAACTGCCTACATCGGAAATTGAATTCTGGTTCGATACCTGATGCCGGGCGAGAAGAATCCGAAGAACTATCGAAACTACGTGCTGTTGTTGCTGATGGTCGTCTACATATTCAATTTCATCGACCGACAAATTCTGGTCATATTGCAGGAATCGATTAAAACCGAACTCCTGCTCAGTGATAAGCAGCTCGGCCTGTTGTCTGGATTTACGTTCGCGGTTTTTTATGTTTTTTGCGGCATTCCAATTGCGCGCTGGGCCGATCGCTATAACCGTGTCAACATTGTGTCGGCATCGATCGTCATCTGGAGCGCGATGACTGCGCTCAGCGGGTTCGCGGGTAGCTTTCTGCAACTGCTCGCCGCTCGCATTGGCGTTGGCGTCGGTGAGGCCGGCGCAAGTCCGCCGTCGCATTCGATTATTTCGGACTATTTTCCGCACGAAGAACGTGGTCGCGCGTTGTCTGTCTATTCGATTGGAATATACATCGGCATACTCTTCGGCTTCCTTGCAGGGGGCTGGATCAATCAATACTTTGGTTGGCGTATCGCGTTTCTGGTTGTTGGTGCACCAGGTCTTTTGCTCGCCATCATCGTGAAACTCACATTGCGTGAGCCGCTGCGCGGCCAAATGGATGCTGGTGACAATTCGAGCGCGTCGGAAGGGCACATACTCGTCGATCTGGAGCGCTTGTGGGCGTTACGCAGTTTTCGCTATGCGGCATTCGGTGCGGGTTTCAACGCATTCCTCGGCTATGGCGGGTTGAATTTCATGCCGTCGTTCGCGATTCGGCTATACGACGTACCGGTAGGCGTCGTCGGGACCTGGCTCGCCTTAATCGTCGGTTTTGCGGGCGCGGCTGGCGTTTACGCCGGCGGCCACCTAAGCGACCATCTCGGCAAGCGCGATGATCGCTGGGCCTACTGGGTTCCCGGGATAGGTACCGTGGCCGCAGGTCTGCTGCTGGTGCCAATGATGCTGAGCGGCCAGCAATACGTGATGTGGGGCATCTACATTCTCG